>Ga0209487_1001423_pt1 | contig 20220 bp, 15 predicted proteins | sample Poulit2012_FD_187524 | JGI IMG/M metagenome (GOLD analysis project Ga0209487, IMG submission 187524) | Agricultural soil microbial communities from Georgia to study Nitrogen management - Poultry litter 2012 (SPAdes) (version 2) | ecosystem: Environmental > Terrestrial > Soil > Agricultural land...
ATCAATCTCATCCTGAAGAACGAGATTTTTTCCTAATAGATCGTACCGCTTGCGGATGTTTCCAGGGTTGTCAGCGGGCACCCTGGAAACATGACGATTAATACGCAACCGGCTGCCGTAGCAGCCCAAAGCATAACCAAAACATTCGGCGCCGCCGATACGAAAGTCGCAGCACTCAATGAGGTTTCTGTGGCGTTTCGGCCCGGCGACTTCACCGCCATTATGGGGCCATCAGGGTCCGGCAAGTCTACGCTTATGCACTGCCTGGCCGGCCTCGATACGGTCGATTCGGGCCAGGTGGCCGTCAATTCCACGGTGATCACCGGCATGAGCGATCGTGAATTGACGGTGCTACGACGCAGCCACATCGGGTTCATTTTCCAGGCGTTCAACCTGGTGCCAACTTTGAATGCGCGCGAAAATATTGTGCTTCCGCTGGATTTGGCCGGCAAAAAAGTCGATCAGGACTGGTTCAATCAGATCGTTAAGACGCTGGGCCTAACCGAACGGTTGACCCATAAGCCCCACCAGCTTTCAGGTGGGCAACAACAACGTGTCGCCGTGGCACGTGCACTGTTGACCCGCCCCGCCGTCGTCTTTGCCGATGAACCCACGGGCGCACTGGATTCAACCACCGGCGCCGAGGTGTTGGAACTGTTGGCTACCAGCGCCCGCGAGATGGGTCAGACCATCATCATGGTCACCCACGATCCGCATGCCGCCAGCTACGCCGATAAGGTCATTTTACTCAAAGACGGCGCAATCGAGGGTGAACTCGACAACCCAACGGCTGACGCAGTACTGGCCGCCCTGGCGGAGTTGGGTGAATAACCATGTGGAAACTTGCTACCAGTCAACTGCGTTTACAACCGCGCCGCTACGTTGCCGTGCTGCTGGCGATCGTGCTGGGCACCATGTTCCTGGCAGGTTCGCTACTGGTGACCTCGTCTGCCAAAGAAACCACTAAGCAGATGCTAGGTTCCACCTACGCCAACGCCGACCTGCTCATTTCGGCGGATAATGACGTCTTATGGGATGAGGATACGGCCTTTTACGATCTGGCCGGTACGATGGATCAGCCCGGTAGTCTGGAAGATCTCTCCGGGGTTCAGGAAGTCTACCCGCTGGCCAGTGCCGCCACCGCCATGGTGCTACCGGAGGACTCAGATCAACAGGGTACCTATAATTCCGACGCCGATTATGTTTCCGCGACCAACCGCCCGGATGATGCCTCGCTGATTGCTGCTCCGATGGTTGACGGCGAGTTGCCGCAGAACGATGATGAGGTCACCATCGATGCTGAAGCCGCCAAGCGCCATGATGTGTCGGTGGGAGATTCTGTGACCTTTCGCGATCTCAGCGATGAATCCGAACAACAGTACAGCGTCTCGGGGGTCATCGATACCTCCATGGATCCAACGACTGCCGGGGTAATTACCGCCTACACAACCGCCGATACGCTCAAGGCACTAGCCGGCGATTCGCCGACCTACACGATGGCGTTACTGCGGGTGGACGGCGATATTGATCAGGTCCGAGATGCCGTACAAAATGCCCTGGATGCTGCGGGTATTCCGGCGACCGTGAACACCCCGGATGTCCAAATTTCCGACGAACTTGTGGATTCCTTGGGCTTTGACGCCATCGGTGTCGTCTTGGGTGGTTTTTCTGCGATCGCCTTATTAGTGATGATGTTGGTCATCAATAATACGTTCTCGGTTTTGGTTGCCCAGCGCACCAGACAATACGCCCTGCAGCGAGTGTTGGGTGCCACCCGGGGCCAGATCCGTAAGGCTGTATTGGCCGAATCGGTACTGATTGGGCTCATCGGGTCCGTCGTCGGTATTTTGGCGGCCGTCGGTCTGATGTTTGGGCTGCTAGCGCTTGCCCGAAATTGGATGGCCGGGGCCACCTTTGGTATGGATGCCTCGATTATTTGGGTGCTGGTTGCCGGGGTGGTAATTACCGTGGTTGCCTCGTGGTTGCCGGCCTCGCACGCGATGCGTGTTTCGCCGCTGGAGGCAATGCGTCCGGTTCCTGCTGTCACGCTGGGTTCCAAAGCCGGTAAATTCCGTTTGATTTTGGGGGCCGTGCTGTTCGTGGCCGGTACCACCGGGCTGGTTCTATGGGCGCTCAACGGGCAGATCCTGCCGGCAATTTTGGCTGGTGCCGTGTCGTTTATTGGTGTTTTGGCACTAGGTGTGTTATTCGTTCCCGGTACAGTTTACGGGTTGGGTTGGTTGTCGCGGTCTACCGGTATCCCCGGCAAGATAGCGCAACTCAATGCTGTGCGGAATCGTTCGCGCACCGCGGCAACCGCCACCGCACTGGTGGTGGGGACCGCCCTTGTGGCCATGATTTTGACCGGTGGTCGTACCGCGCAGCACAACACTGATGAACTGTTGGCCAATAATTATCCGGTTGATATCTACGCGCAGCTGACACAAGTCGATGCATCGGATACCGCCGAGGTTGCCAGCGTGACTGATGAGTTGGCCGATACTGCTGGTATTTCCAATGCTGCCCCGTTATATCCGGTAGCTACGCTCGATGAGCCATGGTCGGATACCGATCAGGTCATGAGTGCTGATGTGCAGCAGGTGGCCGATGTCTCTGCTGGTATCGACGACGCCGATGCCCAGGCCCTGAAGGAGCCCGGTACGGTGTTGGTGCCCAATACTTATGAGGGCGATACATTGACGGTTTCCACCGAGGACGGCGAGCAGGATCTCGATGTTGTCCGGTCGCAGTTGTCATCGGTTACTCCGTTGGTATCAGAAGCAACTGCTGAAGAACTTGGTGGCGATGTTACCGGTCCGGCTACTGTGTGGCTCAAGGTGGATAATCAGGACATGTCGCAGAATGATCTTCAGGAACTGATCACCACTATGGCTGCTAGTTCGGAAGTTTCGGCTGGAGACATAAGCTCACCATTAATGACGCGCACTGTATACCAGCAGGCCATTGATGTGGTGATGCTGACTGTCATTGGGTTGCTGGGTATTTCGGTGTTGATTGCGTTCGTTGGTGTTGCCAATACCCTGGCATTATCAGCAATGGAACGTACCCGTGAGAACGCTTTGATGCGAGCGCTGGGGCTAACAAAACGCGGTTTGCGTGCGATGTTGTCGTGGGAGGCCGTGTTAATTTCGGCGGTAGGTGCCATTCTGGGAAGCCTGTTAGGCATGTTCTATGGATGGGCTGGTTCGGTAGCGATCTTTTCGGAGATTGGCGAGAGCCAGGGCTCAACTGGGCCGGTGCATGTCACGTGGCCGTGGCTTGAGGTTCTCGGGGTTATCGCCGTGGCAGTAATTGCCGGGCTAGTTGCCTCGGTCGCTCCGTCACGTCGGGCAGCCAAGATGTCTCCGGTTGAGGGCCTGACCAGCGAGTGAGGCTTCTGGAGGCGGTGGATGTAATGTCCACCGCCTCCGTTTTAGGTATTCCAGTACAGGTTGCGAAGTAATGGCTGGTATGGATCTAGCCAGGGAGCCGGTTGAAAGTAGGTCAGCCCTTCAACACGTCGGATTCTCCATTTCCCAATGTGAACGGCTGCGTGGTGGGATGGGCAGAGGGTGGTCGCGTTTCTTTCACTAGTCAACCCGCCGGCCAACCAATCTTTAATATGGTGGATATCGCAATATACTGCGGGCACACTACACCCTGGGGCTTGGCAACCGCGGTCTCTGGCGAGGATGGCTCGCCGCTGTGCCGTGGTGAATAACCGCTGAGTGCGTTTCTGGTTCAGCACGGTGTCTGGACCATTCCAGATTTGGCCAACCAATTCGCTATCGCAACATAGGATGTCAGCATCCTGCGGATGCATGGGTCCAATATTGACTGCTGTAGATTGAAAGGTCGTCCACGCTACCGGGTTTACCGGACCGGAGAAATCAACGTCATCTGGCGGGTGTTCGGGAGTATCTGGGTTGGGTCGTTTTATCACCGGCGCTAAGATCCCTGCTGGACCGGGTGGCCGTTGAGCGTCCGATGGCATTGGTGGCGCACCCAGGGTAAGATGTGCCGTTTGTATATCTTGGACAATAATAAGTTGTGCCGAGGCACCGTGGGATTTCTTAATGCCTATGTCTTTGGGGTCCATGCGTAACAAGGTATTGAACATGCCTATCAGCATTGCCCCAAGTTTTTGCCCAGCAGTTAGTTGCTCGATCGACGAGAGTTCTTCGTCGGTATACGGCCTGCCACCAACGTCTTCACCCAGTACTTGATCCCTGTCCGTTGGTAAGGGGATCTCATTGAAATTGCCAGGATGATTATCGGATGCGGCTGTACCGCCGTTGTCATCATTCTCTTTATAGTCACGTAGGAAATCAGCAAGATCTTGCGGGATGTCTGGTGGGGTTCCGTCAAAGTTCAGCATGTGGAGCCCAAAGTTTTTAAATGTTGCGTACACAGCGGGAGTCGCATCCATCCAGATCCTGCCACCTCCGGTGGGAAAATCTTTGGTTTTTATCGCGTTATCCGGCTGTTTACGTAGCGCCTCTGATGGAGAGGGCCCATCAGCATTCATTTCATATGCCACACGGTCCATCCAGTGCTTTTTCGCTTTGCCCAATTCTTCTGGGCTCGCTGCTTCACCGGCTTCAACCAGGGTGGGTTCAAAAGCAACCAAGACAGCATCTTTAAAATCTCTGGATTCGCCAACTTCAGTAGCGTATTTGGTGAGATCATTGTCTAAAGCGATGATCCGATCCACGTTCTCACCCGGGATGCGGCCTTCGACAAAGGCTTCAGCGATTGAAGGGAATTTTGGTTGCGAAGCATGCAGTTCAGGGTCGCTACCTGGCGTATGGGTTAGCGCCGAGGCACGATCGATATATTTTCCCGCTTTCGACGCTGACCATTGCATGGTCTGGCGCAAGTATTGTTTCGTATCGCCGAAAGGCTTTTCACCAGATGGTGTCCCAAAGTATTTGGACTGTGACCGCATTGATGCTTCTACAAAACTGGTAAAGTGCGTCAGCGCGGATTCCGTGGAACGCTCTGCCTGTTTGAAAAGCAACCCCAGGGCCTGCAACGTGTCATAGTAATTCTCTGGCGGTGTCGGTGCGTCATGCGTCCGCTCACCGGCTGTATCAGGCGAAATAACCACTGACTCCAGACCATTCCAGTCTGCGCCGCCGGCAGTTGTAAATGTAGGTACTTCGTTATAAGTAGCCGGATCAGAGATCCTCTGTGCAGCTTGCTTAATTAACAGCACTCCAGCATGTAGTAACTCACCGACACTTGCCTCATCAATCTCATTTTCGTTTATGAGCGCAGTAGAGATTGGCGCACCGATATTCGGTAGTAGCGAGGTCAGTTTCACGGTGTCCTCCTGCGAGCGCTGAGAAAGAAATTAGGAGTAGTAGGAACCTAGAACATGAATGACAGGAGAACGGGAGTAGTGGGATAAAAGTGGTTTCTTGGTTCTATTGTATCGCAGAACACCATACATAGCAAGCAGTTTTATATGTTGTTTTATATTTATTAATATGTCTACTATTATTTGTGTTGTTTTAACATACTTTCAGTCTTTGAATATGGTGTGTCGCACTTTTTGTGGATAACATTGCCAACGATTCAGATTTTCCACAGCCTTCACCAGCCCGTGTACTAGCTGCAAAGAAAGTGGGCTCACACTTGCCACGTATGGGATTTTTAGCCGACTACTTGATGAGAGGGGGGTACGGACCAACGATATATTTGGGCGCTAAAACAAATTTAACAGGCCGAACGTACTGGTTTTGCAACCGCGCGAAAACCATATTCGTACCGCAGAAGACGTCGCAGTAGTTGAGATTATTTCAGATGGCCGGTTGAACCCGGTATGGCCCGGAGCCAGCCCACAAAAGCCTCGAGGCACTAGGCTATTCCAATACTGTACTGAAGTATTTGCCAACCCGAATAGCCCAACCGGCTGAACGGAACCTGCGCCGTCGTGACGAACCAGTCTGGGACTCGTTGGATCCCGGCCACGACATTATTATGCGTTCCATTAACCTGTTGGGCACTCGGGTTGCTCTAGGGATGGATTACTGGTCGATCCCTAGAGCCCGGCTGATGGTGAAGAAGACGTCGGTCTGATCGGTTAGCCCGCTGACATTTGCGGCGCCGGGCCCGTAGGCGGCGATGCGTAATTGCGCTCCGGTGTGGCCCTGGGAGTACGCTTCCGAATCCTCGGAAGTGGCATAGGCGACCGTCATCTCGCTGCCGTCAGCGGTGGTGAGTTTTCGTGATAGCCCCGGGTAGACGATCTCGGCGGCGTCGTCGTAGGAAATGTCTTCTTCCTCGGCCAGCTCAGTTATTTCGTCCTGCCCTACGTTGCCAACTATTTGTGAAGTGTGCGCATGGTCGGCGGTGACAAGCACCAGTGTTTCACCGTCTTCTTCAGCAAACTCCAAAGCCTGCTGCACGGCTTCATCAAGATCAACGGTTTCGCCAATTTGGCCACACACATTGGCCTCATGATTTTGTTTATCGATCGAGGCACCTTCAACTTGCAAAAAGAAGCCGTCCTCGTTGGTGCTGAGCAGGTCAATGGCATGTGAGGTTAGCTGCCCCAAATCTGGCATATCGGCTGTCCGCTCTGGGTTGTCCGCGCATTCGATGGGGTCGTCTAAGTACCCTTGTTGCTCCGCTTCATCGCCCTGCCACCGCACGGGCATATTCCCGTCGGCAAATAACCCCAGCACGGGGGCATCTTGATTGGCTTCGGTGACGGCTTCGAGCTCATCCAGGGTGGTAGGCAATTGGTAGCCGCGCTGCTGAGCCTGCTCGATCAACTTGGTGCCTTCCCAATCCCCAGCACGGGCCTGTTGTTCAAAGGACTCGGCTCCCCCGCCCAGGGTGACATCGGCGCGGGTGTCTAACAACTGTTCAGAAATGGAACCGGATCCGCCCTGATCTAGAGCGTCGTCGCCACATTCCTCCTCGTCATCGGGGCCGTAACACTTCCGCTGATCAACGTGTGCCCCCTGGACGGCGGGGGTCGCGTCCTGAATTTCTGAGGTCGTCACGTTGCCGGTGGCTAACCCGTTTTCTTTGGCCAATTCCAACAGTGTGGGCTGGGGTTCGCCGTGAATATCCACCGAGATCGCGCCGTTGGTGGTTTTCGTACCGGTTGCCCACGCAGTGCCCGACGCCGCTGAATCGGTCACATAATTGGGTTTACCGTCGTCGTCCAGGGCGTAGTGGGTATATTGGCCGGTTACCGGTAGCGCATCGATGCCCTTGAACGTTCCGCCTGCACCCTCGGCATAGTTGCGCGCCACCGTGATTTCCGAATCCCCCATCCCATCGCCGATCAACAGGATGACGTTTTTGGCCTCAGATTCCGAAATCGCCTCTTCAAGGGCTTGCTGCTGATCGCCATCCACACGGCGAGCACCACCGTGTTCGCTCACGTCTCCGGTAGCTTCGCGTATGCCGGTTGCATCACCGGCGGCTTCGGCGCAACCCACCAATGCCAGGGCTGCCAAAAGTGTGCCGGTGCTTCTACCTAACCAGGCGCGTTTCATACAACTTCCTTCTACTTGTTTGTGATGATGACACATGCCAAGTTAGGAAGGCAATATGAACCCGTTGCGAGTTTTAGCTTAAGTCCGGTGAAACTCTAAGAAACCGCGGTTTTGGATGAATTACGCCACGTCTCGGTACGTTATGCCATGACTGTTTCCAAAACGTCCCGCACATTTTGGCTGATCGGTGTGGGTTGTTGGTCATTGGAAAACATCACCACAACCGCCTCAACGGTAACCGCCACTTTGCCGTTTTGGCTCAATTCATGTTGCATCTCAAAGGAAGTGTTGCCGATCCGTGACACCCAAATACGTATGACGACGTCGTCGGGGTACATCACGGGACGAAAGAATTCGGTGGAAGTCGTCCGCAACACCGCGCCAAATGGCTCATCGGAACCGGCTTTGCGCTGAAATTGTTCCATGGCCCGAATACGTGCTTCTTCAACCAGAGTCATGATCCGGGCATTATTAACATGGCCCATCATGTCCTGATCCGACCAGCGCAGTTCGATGCTGAGTTCCAGAGCATTGGCAGGTGCCTGCGACATTCTTCCTCCTGTGGTTAAAAACGTGGTCGACACTACATTAGTCCGACGACGACGTCGCACCGGACAGGTTGACGCCCAAGACATCTGCCTTGCTGCGCTCGGTGGCCGCCGCACTGTAATCGGAAAATGCGCCACGATACTGTGCTGCCGGATGCGAAGCAGGAAGCCGATCAGCCCCGGTAAAACGGCCTCGAAGCGTGACACCGTTTTGTACTTGCAGGTCTTCGGCACTGCGGGCCATACCGCGGCGGCGCAGTTCGGGAATGATGTGGTCGATGAATTCCACATAGCTACCCGGCAGGGTGGCATTGATGACGTTGACCCCGTCAATACCGGCGTCCTGCCAGGCTTCCAGTTCATCCACAATTTGTTCCGGAGTACCGGTAATCCGCGTTGCCTGGGCTCGGAAGCGTGCCAGGTCACGGACGGTCATGGTGCCGTCGGGAGTCATTTTCTGTAATTCAGCCAGATGACCGCGGGCCCCCTCGGTCCTCAGCTCACCGATGGGCGTATCCAGGGGTAAATAACCCATATCGATGCCCAGGCTACCGCCAGTATGGGCGATCAGCGCGTGGTCATCTAAGGATTCGTCGAGCTCAGCTGCTTTAGCTGCAGCTTCCGCCTCGGTGGAACCAATGACAAAAGATAATCCTTGAATAAACTTCACATCTTGTCCCCGACGCCCGAATGCTACGGCACGACGACGTACATCTGCGGCGTGTTCTTGTGCTTGTTTGCGCTGGGGTGCCATGGAAAATGTTGCTTCGGCATGTTGTGCGGCCACATCTCTACCTCTGGGTGACGAGCCAGCCTGGAAGAGCAGCGGGGTCCGCTGCGGGGAGGGGGAAGATAAATGCGGGCCTTCCACCTGATAGTTTGCGCTGCTGTGATGAATTTTTGCGACCTTTGCCGGATCGGCATGCAATCCTATGCCGCGATCATGCTCTAAGGTTTTATCAGCTAACAGTGCGTCGTCGTCCCAGGAACCTTCCCAGAGTTTGTAGCACACCTCAAGGTATTCTTCAGCCCGATCATAGCGGTCACCATGTTGTGCCAGCCCGGTACCACCGTAATTTCGGTGAGCGTTTTCAAGGGCGGAGGTAACCACGTTCCAGCCGACCCGTCCCCCGCTCAGATGGTCTAGGGTACTGAGCTGGCGGGCAAAGGTATACGGGTGAGTTTGGATAACCGACGAGGTGAGTGCCAACCCAATGCGCTGAGTGGTGGCCGCCAGTGCCGATAGTAATACCAGTGGGTCATTGGCCGGGATTTGTAGGCCGCGGCGCAGATGGGAGGCCCAACCGCCTTCGTGATCGCCGTATACCCCGACCACATCGGCAAAAAACGCGATATCGAATCCCCCGTTTTCCAGGGTTTGTACCAGGTCAACCCAGTGTTGCAATTCGTTGAACCGGTGTTGTTGGGCCTCATCGTTACGCCATACGCCACCCAGAATATGACTGGTGGTGTTCATCATGAAGGCCGATAAGATCAGTGGACGGCGAGGCTGTGACACGGTGTGCTCCTGTTATTATGCGGTTTATTCTGCGACAAAGGTTTCCCAGGGTTCGTCAATATTGTCGATTGTGTATTCATCGGTAAACTCCACGGACCCTTCCAAATACTCATCGAACCAAGCTTCAACCTCCTCGGACTGGTAGGCCTCCTGTAGGGCACGAGTTTTTTCGGTATCTTGCTGGCCCGGTTGTACCCCCACCACAATCGAGTAGGGCAAGGTGTCTTCAAGTTCCGGCTCCAGTTCCAGTGTCACCTCATCGAGGTCATAGTCGGCTTCAACTACCAAACGGGTAAAGGAGAAGCCGGCATCCACATCCGGTAGGGTTTGGGCAGTAGATTGCTGGTCGACTTCAACGAACTCAAAATCGTGCGGATTCGCCGTGATATCTGCCTGGGATAATTCGGTGACCGGCACCGATTCGTCAACTTCAAGCAGCCCGGCATCCGCAAGGATTTTGATGCCACGACCGTTATTGGCGGTATCTACCGGTAAGGATATTTGTGCGCCGTCGGGCAGGTCTTCAAGACTGTCATGTTTGAGGGAAAAGATACCGGACGGCGCGTAGTAAACCGAAAAGGCTGGGGCAACATCGGTGTCGTTATCGGCGTTGAACTGACGCAAATAGGCGGCGTTTTGGAAGTAGTTGGCGTCGTATTCACCTTCCGAGACCACATTATTGGGTTGAATAATATCGGTGACGTAGGTGGTATCCAGTGTCCAGCCATCCTCGGCCAATACATCTTTTACGATTTCAGTAGGTTCTTGATATGGCGCGGATTCGGTGACGATGATGCTGATGGTTTTATCCTCGTCATCGGCACCGGCCAAACCGCAGCCGGTCATAACAAGGCCAACGCTAGCTGATAGGGCAAAGCCGCGTCGGTAACGAATTTGGTGGGTGTTGAGCATGTTGTTCATCTTTCTGCGGAGCATTCGAGGCATTATTCTGCGGTAAATGTTTCCCAAACCTCTGGGGCATTATCGGTAGTGACCTCATCGTTGTATTCCAAGACGCCGTCCAAATAATCTTCCATCCACTCTTGGACTTCCGGCGATTGGTAAGCCTCTTGTAAAGCCTGGGTTTTTGCACTGTCTTGGTCGCCTGGCTGGACGGCTACCACATTGGTATACGGGTGGCGAACGTCCTCGTCCTCCTCTAATGCCAGCGCGGTTTCGTGCACGTCGTGGCCGGCTTCTGCCACCAGACGGGAAAATACAAAACCGGCGTCTACATCGGACAAGGTGTGCGCTGTAGATTGTTGGTCAACTTCAACGAACTCAAAATTATGCGGATTTTCGACGATATCGGACTGCGACAGGGACGTCACGGGGATCGATTCATCAATTTCCAATAACCCGTGTTCGGCCAAAAGTTTGATGCCTCGGCCATTATTTGCAGTATCCACGGGCAACGCGATTTCTGCACCATCGGGCAGGTCGTCAAGCGAGTCGTAGTTGAGGGAAAAGATACCGGATTGTTGATAATAACTGGAAAATGCCGGTTCGACATCGGTGTCGTTATCTGCATTGAACTGACGCAAATAGGCTAGGTGCTGGAAGAAGTTTGCATCGTATTCGCCCTGTGAAACAACCTGGTTGGGCTGGACGATATCGGTGACATAGGTGGGTTGTAACTCCCAGCCTTCTTCGGCCAGTAGTTCTTTGGCGATTTCGGTGGGCTCTTGGAATGGTGCGGATTCGGTGACGATGATGCTGATGGTTTTATCCTCGTCATCGGCACCGGCCAAACCGCAACTGGTCAGAGCCAGGGCCATTAGGACACTGGCACCTGCGGTGAGTTTACGACGACGTTGCAGGATGGCACGCTGAATTCGGGCAAGAAAAAATGTCAAGGGAAACCTCAGGGATGAGAAATTTGTAATTGCGGTGTGGTGATTGCCGAGGCCTTAGATGCGTTTATCAGTAACGCGTACGAGTCGGTTACCGCCCCACTGGACCAGGCTCACCAGTAGCACCATGAGGACCACGGCCACGAGCATGACGGCGGTCTCATATCGGTAGTAGCCGTAGCGGATAGCGAAGTCGCCGATGCCACCACCACCAACGAGTCCCACCATGGCCGAATACGAAATGAAACTAACCGTGGTAACCGTCAGTGAACCGATGATGCCGGGCCGGGCATCTACTAATAAGACATTGCGGATAATTTGGCCGCGGGTTGCTCCCATGGCCCGGGATGCTTCCACAGCACCGGTGCCCAGCTGAGTAATGTTCTGTTCAACCAGACGGGCAAAGTATGGGATGGCGTTGATGGTCAACGGCACAATGGCTGCAGCGGTACCAACAGTGGTGCCAACCAGCAGGCGGGTCAGCGGGATGATGGCGATCAGCAGGATGAGAAATGGAAATGAGCGCAACATGTTGACCAGCCCGCTGACCACGGCGTGGAGTCGCGGTTGTGGCGCAATGGATCCGGGGGCGTGGACGAATAGCCAGACTCCAAGCGGGGTGCCCAATAGGACGGCCACGGGGATGGCCACACCAATCATGGCGAAGGTTTCCAGCATTGCCTGAACGAGTTCGGGGCGCAGTTCAATGATGCGATCCATTAGGCTTGACCTCCCGAAATAAGTGCGGGTTCGCGCGGGATCTGCGTTGCAGGCTGTGCCTGGGGTGCCGGCTGCCCGCGGTCAACGTGGATTCCATCTGAGGTGAGGTACCGCCCGATCGCCGTCGTCGGAGTGAAGTCCTTATCGTGCAGGCGGCTGGCGGCAAAACGTTCTACAATGCGCCCGGATTCCATGACGGCCACGTGATCGGTGAGTGCTTTGATGACTTCCATTTCGTGGGTCACCACCACCACGGTGATGCCTAGTTCCCGGTTAATATCGGCCAAGTATTGCAGCAGGGTGGCCGTGGTGAACGGGTCCAAGGCCGAGCTGGGTTCATCACATAACAGCACGCGCGGACGAGTGGCCAAGGCACGGGCGATAGCCACGCGTTGTTGTTGTCCACCGGATAGTTGTGCCGGATAGGCTTTGGCCTTATCGGCGATATCGACAATTTCGAGGGCTTCAGCGGCGCGGGCGCGTCGCTGGGCAGCATTCTTGACACCTGAGAATTTTAGAGATAACTCCACATTTTTCTCAACGGTGTGGTTATTTACCAGGTTGAAACCCTGAAAGATCATGCCAATTTGGTGGCGGGCTTGGCGCAGTTGTTCATCGGATAACTGCATCAGATCGGTACCAGCAATGCGCACTTCACCGCTGCTGGGGCGCTCCAATAGGTTCATGTTGCGCAACAGGGTGGATTTGCCGGCCCCGGAAAATCCGATAATGCCCTGGATACTGCCGGTGGGAATATCCAGACTGACGTCGTCAACCGCGGTGATCGGTTCTTTACCTTTAGCACTAAAGGTAGTGGACACATGACGTAAAGAAAGCAAGAAATCACTCCATTGCTCCTGGCCTTAGCACCGTCCGTGGGACACGGGGTTGCTGCGACTTCAACGAGCCAGATCTCTCAGTCGCTCTAAATGGTTAGGTTTTCACAATACTAAAGGCCCGCGACGTGCACCAGCAAAGGCAGTCATATTCGCGACGTCATAATACGTCACACAATTCTTATTTGGCGTTTATGGTTAAGGCAGCACACACACTGAACGGAAGTCACATGGAAGTTGCCGAAGCCAAGGCGTTTTTGGTGCTGGCCGAAGAACTACACTTCGGCAGGGCCGCCCAGCGCCTCCAAATGGGTCAGCCGCCACTGTCTCGGCTGGTGCAAAAATTGGAGCGTTCACTGGGGGCCGAGCTGTTTCGTCGAACCTCGCGTCAGGTTGAACTCACGGTTGCCGGGCAGACGCTCATTGAGCCTGCACGCGATTTGGTAGCGGCCGCAGATCGTGCCGTGGAGTCTGTGAAATCCACGATGACGGGGCAAATCGGCACCGTATCATTGGGGTTTGCTGGTGCCAGTTCCAATGCTGAAGTAGCCGCGCTGGCCCGTCAACTAGCGATCAAGGCCCCCCGGTTACGTTTTGAAGTGCAGTCCTCCCAATTCGCCGATGACTCACTGAAAAAGGTACTTGATAAGTCACTAAATTTGGCCATCGGGCTCTGGGACTTTTTACCCTCGGACTTGGACTCCTTACATTTGGGTGACGACGACGTCCTTATCGCCGTGCATAAAAATCACCCGCTGGCTGGCCAGGGCGCCGTCCACATGGCCCAGCTTGCCCAAGACGCCTGGATTAACCTGCCCGGCGGATCAAACTCTGCGTTGCAGAACCGTTTCCGTAACCTGTCATTGAACGCCGGGTTTATACCGCGGCGCAATCAGACGGTGCCGGATTCCTGGACGGTGATGCTGCTGGTGGGTGTGGGCATGGGCGCGTCGTTGACGCTGTCATCCGTTGCCTCATCCGTACCCGCCGACGACGTGAAGTTCCTAACCATTGAAGACCCGGCCAATACTCCCCTACCGTTACGGTTGGTGTGGCGTCGCGATGCGATGAATCCGGTACTCCAAACTGTCATTGACACGGCGCAAGAGCTTTTTGGTTGAGTCTTGTACTCGGTAAAGGGTCCAGCAAAGCTTCCTCAGATAAAGCAGCCTGGGCTAGAGTCCGATAATTATACTGTTCAAGCTTGAGTGGAGCACACCGTGACCCAGGGATACTTTCCGCCACCACCGCCACCGGATGTCATACCGCCGTCCACCAAACCGAAGGTTCCCAAAGGTCTAGCCATAGCCTCACTGGTCACCGGAATCCTGGCACTGCTTCTCAGCCCCGTGCCAATTGGCAGTCTGGTCATCGGTACGGTTGCGGTGGTCTTGGGCGTCGTCGCGCTGCGGAAACTACAATCCAAAGGGATGAGTATCACCGGCATCATTACCGGTGGCCTAGGCATTTTGATTTGCGTCGTCTCAACAGCTATCGGTGGGTTCACGATAGGCAACGACGATGAGCCATCGTCTCCCAAAACGGAGAAAACCCAAACCAGTCCTTCGCCGTCTCGCACCACACCGGAAACCTCTGCTACTTCCACCCCATCGGAGACACCGAGTGAAACAGAGGATCCCACGCCGACGCCGGAGCCGACCCCAACGCAAGAGACACCGACCCAAGATACGACGCCAACAGAAGAGGAAACCAGCCCAGAGCCAACCTCGGAGGCCCCAGAGGAAACTGCATCCGGATCCGTTAGCCAACAAAACGCGCTGGACCAGGCAGAAAGCTATCTCGATGTCTCAGCCTTTTCGCGCAGTGGGCTGATCGATCAACTGGAGTTTGAAGGCTATTCGAATGCGGATGCGACCTGGGCAGTTGATAGCCTCAGCGTTGATTGGAGTGAACAAGCCGTCAAATCGGCCGAAAGCTACCTCGATGCCTCAGCTTTTTCACATACCGGGTTGATCGAACAACTCGAGTTTGAGGGCTTTTCGAATGCTGATGCCACCAATGCTGCCGATAGTGTGAGCGTCGACTGGAACGAACAGGCTGCCGAAATGGCGGAAGACTATCTGGACTTCTCATCGTTTTCGCGTTCAGAACTGATCGAACAGCTAGTATTTGAGGGTTTCACCCAAGCCCAAGCCGAGTATGGAGTGAATCAGACCGGACTGTAGCTCCAGTGCTCACTAGGTCTGCGGGTGAGGATACTTCGAGCATGCGATCCTAGTGTTTTTCCACCCTTGCCGAGGTGATGCGTTGGCGTTCTCGTTCCTGCATCGCTCGGGCCAATCGTTCTTCAACGTCTTCTCCGGCACGAATGCCGCGCGGTAGACGGTAGTAGAAAAATGCCCCGGCAAACCACCAGGCAAGGAAAATTACCCACGGCTGCCAGCCCAGTTGCGCCGGCATACCAGGAAGGTATTGGGCCAAAAGTGCGATCGTCAGCACCACTGCGAACCAGCCGATAGCCTCACCGCCGCGACCGGAGCCACCAACCCGTAGCGGCCGGTCCATATTTGGTTCCCGGCGTCGTAGGATCAAAAACGATACTGCTACCAGCATGTAGGTAATCACGATCATGGGTGAACCGGATTCGACCATCCAGTCCAATAGTGCCGTACCGAAAAATGGTGCCACACATGAGATGATACCCAGCAGAAGCAGTGCGTTGACCGGTGTTTTATATTTCGGATGCAGTTTAGCCAACCACTTTGGCAGCATGCCAGTACGAGATAGCGCGTAAATCATTCGGGATGCGCCGATAAGCAGCGAGTTCCAGGTGGTCAGAATGCCCGCCAAACCGCCGGCGATCAAAAAGTTCGCTGCGATCTGCGAATTGAACATATTATAGACGGCGTCGGCGGTAGCCAAATGCGAGCCTGCCACCTGTTCACTCGACAGCCCCATTGCCGAGGTGAAAATAACCATCACATACCAAATGGTTGCCATGATGACGGAAATGACCACGAGCTTTCCGACCTGGCGGGCAGGAACCTTGGCCTCCTCGGCCGACTGCGGGATGACGTCGAAACCCACAAATAAGAACGGCACGGCGATCATGACCGCAAAGAATCCGCTGACCCCTGGGGTAAACATCGGTTCCAGATTGCGGGCTTCACCACCGGTAAAGGCTCCGGTGAGCAGCATCAGCCCAACCAACAGCAAAAACACCACCACGAAGGTTTGCACCATGCCGGCAATTTTGGTGCCACGAATATTGATCCAGGTCAATACGATCGCAGTGGCCACCCCGATTAATGCCCATGTCAGATTAACTTCGAATCCAGCCACGGTCCACAATGGCACCTGATTAATTTGCGGCCAAATATATTCCACGGTGTTGGGGACAGCCACCGCCTCGAAAGCGATAATGGTAACGTAACCGCCAATAAAACCCCAGGACCCGATAAAGGCGCCATGCGGACCACGAGCGCGCAGAATAAAATTGTGTGCGCCACCGGCTTTGGGCATCGCCGAAGTAAGTTCAGCATAAACCAGGCCGACGAATGCCATGATAATCCCGCCGACCACAAAGGCCAGTGCGGCGCCACCCGGGCCGGCATCCAAGAGCCAGCCTTTGGTTAACACCACCCAGCCGAAACCAATCATGGCTCCAAAGCCAAGTGCTAAAACATCTTTATTTGAAAGAGTTCTTGCCAGTGATACCTTATCGGCATGCTCAATTGTCTTGGTCATAGCTATGAAGCCCTTCCAGGATGTGATGCGGTATAAGTGTTGAGCCAATCCAGGATTTCCTGGGCGTCCTCATTGAGTTTGGGTGGTGCTTTGTCATAGGTGACTTGGCTGCGTGAATACTCCACCGGATGTTTGATCGTGGGGATCTGCTCATCCCCGGTAGATTGCACAGGATCAAGACCAATCTCGCTGGCAAATTCCACACCCTGGGCAATCGTGAACACCTCCGAACAGGGGATACCGGCTTCACGCAGTTCTTCAACCCACCGGCTTGCGGTGTTGTGCTGCAAATAATGCTCAAGTTCAGCGCGAAGTTGTTCGCGGTGCTGGTTGCGGGCCGGGTTAGTGGCATAGCGTTCGTCTTTGGCCAGGTGTTCAGCACCTAGGGCGGTGGCCAGCCGAACGAATTGTCCATCATTGCCGACGGCGATAATAAGTGGCTGATCCGAGGCGGCAAAAGGCCCATACGGGGCAAGCGAGGGATGATCATTACCCATTCGGGTGGGGACCACTCCCCCGGCAGCATAGGCTGAAGTTTGGTTAACGAGCCCTGATAAGGCCGAAGACATCAAGTTGACCGCAATGTGTTGGCCTTTACCGCTGTGCTCGCGTTCTTGCAGTGCCCCTAAAATTCCGACGGTGGCGTGTAGACCGGTGACCACATCAAAAATCGCCACGCCAGCTTTTTGGCCGGGTGACTCGGGTTCACCGGTGATATCCATCAGCCCGGATGCCGCTTGAGCCAATAGGTCATAACCGGGCAAATGTGCACCACCGGTTGTACCGAAACCAGTAATCGAGGCGTGCACCAGGTGTGGGTAGCGCTCAGCTACCGCATCCGGATCCATCCCGAATTTGGTGAGCCCGCCTGGTTTCCAGTTCTCGATGAATACATCGGCCTTGGCCAGTAGGTTGTGGGCGGTAGCCAGATCGTCGTCGTCTTTTAGATCCAGGGCGATGGCGTGTTTATTTCGGTTCACCGATAAAAAATAGGTGGCCATCTCATCGCGCACCGGTGGCTGCCATGCGCGGGTATCGTCACCACCGGGGGATTCAACTTTAATAACGGTGGCGCCCATATCAGCCAACAACATGGTGGCATAGGGGCCGGCTAAAACCCGGGAGAAATCTGCGACGACGACGCCGTCTAGCACTCCCTGTGAGGTAGCTCTCGTTTCAATGCTCATGCCCTCTATAGTGAGCGTGCACAAACTGGATATTCAACTTCTATGCTGGAACGACATTGATTACCGCCATTTTGGGCAATGATGACCGGGGGTTGTTGCCCAGGTTTTGCAGGTTGGCTAACGTGAAAATCGTCACGTACTGCCAACTGCAACTACCCGATGGAGCGCACCCTTGTCGAAAACAGATCTCTTCAATATCGCCTCAATGCTGACCGAGCAGGAACTTGAAGTTCGCGATACCGTTGCGGATTTCGTTAACCGACGCGTGCGCCCCAACATTGCCAAATGGTTCGACGATGCCTACCTGCCCACCGAATTGATCCCCGAAATGGCCGAACTCGGGCTCTTCGGAATGCACATTGAAGGCTACGGTTGCGCTGGCCGTTCCGCCGTGGAATATGGCGTAGCGATGCAGGAAATGGAAGCCGGCGACTCGGGGTTGCGCACCGTGATTTCAGTGCAGGGCTCCCTAGCGATGACGGCCATTGCCAAAAACGGTTCCGAAGAACAAAAACAAACCTGGCTACCACAAATGGCCAAAGGTGAAGTCATTGGTGCATTTGGTCTCACCGAACCGACCGCCGGATCTGATCCATCAGCTATGACCACACACGCCAAACTGGTCGATGGCGAATGGGTACTCAACGGAGCAAAACGTTGGATCGGATTGGCCAGCATCGCAAATATCACCATTATTTGGGCCAAAGTCTCAGTGGCTGATGCCAAAGCTGCCGGGGTGCACCCGAAAAATGATGGCAAACCCGATGATGCCACGGTGGTACGAGGGTTCATTGTGCCAGCCGAGACCCTGGGGTTCCGGGCAGAGGCAATCGAGCAGAAACTTTCCATGCGAGCGTCACTACAGTGCGACGTCTACCTCGACGATGCGCATCTGCCAATTGATGCCATCCTGCCGCATAACCCGGGCCTACGCGGACCATTTGCTTGTCTAAATGAAGCCCGCTACGGCATTGCCTGGGGCGCACTTGGTGCGGCTCGCGACTCAATTGAAGCTGCACTGGATTATGCGTCAACGCGCATGCAATTCGGCAAACCACTTACCGCTTACCAGCTGACCCAAAAGAAACTGGCCGATATGACCATAGCTTTGAATAAGGGCCAGCTGATGGCGCTGCAATTGGGTCGGGCCAACGACGCCGGAACCATGGATCTACACCAGATTTCAATGGCCAAGCTCGACAACGTTCGTGTGGCCATCGATATCGCCCGAAAATGCCGCACTATTCTTGGTGGTAACGGAATCACCGGGGATTATTCACCGCTACGTCACGCGAACAACCTGGAATCAGTTCGCACCTATGAGGGCACCGATGAAGTCCATACCCTGATCGTGGGGCAAAAACTCACCGGGGAAGCTGCCTTTAGTTAAAGCGACGTCGTCTCACACAATTGCTCAATTGACCGATTAAATATCGCTGGAATGGGGCTTACCGGGGCACTTCATGCTGAGGTTTCATTGTTTCTGCAGTATTGCTCTCGTATTGCTTGTTGACGGTGCACAGAGACAGCTGAGCTCAACGCTGCGATAATTGCCACAAACAAAAACAGCACTACGAGCCAGGGACCGTGCCAGTCAACCCGAGGCAGCACAACGATAGAAGTGAGGTACCCGATGACCCACAGCCACCAGATTGTCCTGGGTTTAGTCACAGATACTGGTTGTAAGGGTTCAGGTGTTCTGCGGTTTTGAAGTATGAGCCCTAGCGTTATGCTCACTAGCCCTGTGAAGAGTAACCATCCATAGTGCTCGTAAAATACGTCCGCAAACGTTGTGAGTAGTGCCGTGAAGCCAATAAACACTAGCAGTGGCGAGATGTATCCCACCCACGGTCGACTTGTTCCAGTCGTTGCCAGGATGATTTTCCCCTCCCTCAGCAATGTGTTACAAAATACAGCTTCTTACCCACTAGTCCAGTTGATCGCTGCAATTGCCTGCAACCCCCAATAGACGGTACGACTGTAAAATCCCAGAAACTGGGTATATCCGCTTAGACGTTAGATTGCTTTTGATCTCAGTGGTTAAACTCGTTGGACTGCTCATTGAGGACCTCGTTTATGATCGAGACCCCAGCAGTAGCGAGCAGGACCGCAAAAATAATACTGACGGCGATTCCCACCGCCGTCCAGATAAGCGTTGCCCTGGCAAAGTTCGCCTTGGCGATAGACGTGTTGTCACCAAAAGCCAGCACGAGCAGGTAAACGATGTTGACCAGCGGTATCATCGTCAAAAATACCGTCAGAACCCAGCTACCAAGGTCCTCATTTGACGGGTTCTGAGGGGCATAGCCGGAGGGTGGAAGATTATTCGGCG
>Ga0209487_1001424_pt1 | contig 20214 bp, 21 predicted proteins | sample Poulit2012_FD_187524 | JGI IMG/M metagenome (GOLD analysis project Ga0209487, IMG submission 187524) | Agricultural soil microbial communities from Georgia to study Nitrogen management - Poultry litter 2012 (SPAdes) (version 2) | ecosystem: Environmental > Terrestrial > Soil > Agricultural land...
TAATCCTCCAACATCCCCGAGTGGTGGTGGCGGTGGCGGTAATCCTCCGATACCTCCAAATGATGGTGGTGGTTCACTGGATGGAAATGACCAATTAACAAGACCAAATGATTCTATGCCTAATGATTTAGATGGTGATAGTACATCTATTCCTTCAAGTGATGATCAAGTCAGAAGACCAAATGATAAGAATGGAATGGGTTCAGGAAAAGGTAGTAGTGCGATTCCTTCAAATAGTAAACAAGGTAAAAATAATACTAAGTCTAAAGGTTCTATACCTTTAAATGATGGGAAAGCTTCAAGACCTATTAATAGTAGTAAAATGAATGCAAATGGCGAACCTATACCTTCAAGTGATGGACAACATACAAGAGGAAGACCTATTGATAGTAGTGCAATGAGTGCAAAGGGTGGATCTATTCCTTCAAGTGATGGTCAAAACACAATACGAAGACCAAATGATAGTAGTTCAACTGGTTCAGGTATTGGTAGCTCGAATTCTTCAAGCGGAAGTCAGGATCAATCGTTTATTAACATAGATCCTAAACAGGTTTCTAACAATCCATATTATAAGCCAACATTCTTTGGTGGAGGTGCAAGAGGGCAAAGAAGAGCGATTACACAAGCCAAAGGGTATAATTCTGGAACTAATTTAAGAAGGAATTTAGGTAATATTAGTGCAGGTATAAAAAGTGGTTCTTCTACTGGGAGAAAGGCGGTAGGAAATTTAGGTGTTAGTAATCCTTTAGAAAAGAATATTAAAGACTTTAATATAGATTAAGATAATTAAGGGTTTCGCATATTGCGGAATCCTTAATTATTTATAAAGGAGGTTTTAAGTTGGAAGGTTTTGAAATACCTAAAGAAATAAGGGCTAAACCAAAAATTCTTGGTCTAGAAATTAAGGAATTAGCAATTGTAGGTATTATGGTTGTGTTTTCTTTAACAGTATTTAGTGATTCAATTCATAAAGTGTTTGTTATTCCTTACTACATTGTTGTAGGTGGAACGTTGCTTTACCTATTTACATCATCAAGCTCGAATCCTAATAAGAAAAACTATCATACTATTTCTTATTTTTTAAAACGGAATAAAGGAATCTATCATTCCTTGGATAAAAATAGTATTGCAAATAAGAATTTACTTGATGAGATTCAAAATCTTAATAAGAATAAAGTTGAGATTAAAAACACTGAAATTAATAAGAAGAAAGAGTCTAGTGTTGAATTTGTAGATGGAAAGTACAAATTAATTAAAAGAGATATAGAACAAGACAGTATTGAACAATCTCAAGAGACTTTTGAAATTGTTGATAACAAGAGCGAAGACTTTCCACAAGGTGTGAAGCAAAAAGACACACCTAAAGAAATAAGTGGAATACAAGGTTTAAATGATGAAAAATCAAGTGATGAAGTAGAGGTGGAGCATGACTCTTTGTTAACTCCTATAAAACCTCATACTCGTAAAAGAGATTTGGGAAGGGGTGGTTTAGTGGGAGGAAGGTATCAGCGAGTTAAAAAGAAGTTTTCTTTATCAAAGATAATTACCCCACTAATAATTGCAGTTATTAGTGTGCTTTTTATAATTATAAATCCATTTGAGTTAGGGATGCTTTCATTTGGAGCAGATACGAAAGATGAAGAAGCTATTAATCAAGAGGAAGTATTAGTTTTAGGGTTACGAAGTTTTTCATTGAAAAAATATGATGAAGCAACTGTTTATTTTGACGATATTACGTATGACAATTTAGATGATGATAATCAAGATGTTATGTTGCTAGCATATTTATTTGATGATCAGCCTGAGAAGTCAATTGAATTAGAGCCACGATTTGATGAAACTGTCGTAAGTTACTATAAAGCAACGCATGATATGGAAAAAATCAGGGATCTAGCAACAAAGGTAGAATCAAACGTATTAGAATTTGAAATAGCAATTAGTGATTCTGATTATGAAAAGATAATTGAGTTAAAGGATGATGTAAAACAAAAAGATTCAAGACCTGAACAAATTGTTAATGCGTATTTGGAATTAGATGATGTGTCAGGAGCTAAGCAGTTTATTGATGATAGTGAAAATGATGAATTAATGAGTTATGTTTTAGATCACGAAAAAAAAGAGGGCGAAGATAAAAAGAAAGATAAATAGAATTTAAAAGGAGATTGATAGGTATGGGTAATGTAGAAAATAAAAACAAGAAAGCTAAAGTGATTGGTGCAATTGCTTTGTCAGCAGTATTAGTAAGTGGTGTTGGGTATGGTAGTTTTAAAGTGCTTCAAACAGATGAAGTGACAGAAGGAAAGGAAGAAGAAGTTATAGATCAAGAGAATGAAAACCAAAAAGAACCCTCAATTGACTTTGAAAAAGACGTTGATGGTGATTATGTATTTGAAATAAATGAAAATAAAGAGAGGAATCTTGACCACTTAGAAGGCATTGTGCAAAAGGAAGCAGAAGAGTTTGTTATGGAAGATAGAAGTCTTGACCATTTAGAAGATATCGTGCTAGCTCAAGCAGAAGAGGATAACGCAGGTAGAGATCTTGACCATTTAGAAGATATTGTACTAGCTCAAGCAAAAGAAGATAAGTCGGAAAATCAGTTTGTTCGTAATGACGAAGGGTTATTAGTGTTTGATGGTAATGAAACTGAGGAAAGTGAGGATTTACTTGCATCAATTGATAATAATGTTTCTGTAGGATCTGAAGAACCGACTGATCCAGTTGACCCTAAGCCAGAAAAACCAACTGATCCAGTACCACCAACACCGACTGATCCAGTTGACCCTAAGCCAGAAAAACCAACTGATCCAGTACCACCAACACCGACTGATCCAGTTGATCCTGAGCCAGAAAAGCCAACTAATCCAGTACCGCCAACGCCAATTGATCCAGTTGATCCTGAGCCAGAAAAACCAACTGATCCAGTACCGCCAACGTCAATTGATCCAGTTGAACCAGAAAAGCCAACAGATCCAGAGCCAGTAATTACTACTGATGTAAGCTATAAAACAGATTATTTAGGGTTTAAGGTTGAAAGAATAGAAGATCCTACTTTAGAAAAAGGCAAAGAAAAGGTTGTTCAAGAAGGTGTTGCTGGTAGTCGTACAACGAAATATAAAGTGACATATGAAAATGGTAAAGAGATTGAACGTGAAGTCTTAAATATTAATGAAGATTTGCCTATTAATAAAGTGATTCATGTAGGTACAAAAGATATATATGAATTAGAATCACTTATTAATAATGCTGAGGGGTTAGTGAGCGTTGATTATACAGAAGAAACTTGGAATGTACTTCTTGAAAAATTAGATAATGCTAAGAATGTTTTACTTGATAAGGATTCTTCACAAAAGCAAGTTGACCTCGCAAAAGACCAATTAGAAAATGCTATTGCTAGACTAGTTGAAACAGAAGAGCCAACTGATCCAGTGGATCCAGAAGAACCAACTGATCCAGTAGATCCAGAAGAGCCAACTGATCCAGTGGATCCAGAAGAACCAACTGATCCAGTAGATCCAGAAGAGCCGACTGATCCAGTAGATCCAGAAGAAACTGAATAAAAAAGTTATTGTAAAAGAGCGGGTTTATCCTGCTCTTTTTTGTATTGAAAGGAGAACTAAAATTGGAAAAAGAAAACGATGCTAAACAGAAAAGAAAAAATAGAAAAGAAAAAAAGGTTGAAGTGAAAAGTGTTAAAGAGAAAAAACCTAAAGTATTAAGACAATCGTATACACTACTTCCCTTTTTGAAAACAGAAGATGGATTGATTCACACTCGAAATGGTTATATGGAAATTCTTCAAATTGAAACGACAGATTTATATTCAAAAAATAATGAGGAATTAAAACAATTACTTTATCAAAGATCAGGTTTTTTAAGAAGTTTTAATGATTCATTTAAAGAAGTTATTATGAATTTTCCAGTAGATGCTTCTGCACAACGCCAATATTGGATTAGGAAGATGGAGAAAACAGATGATCCAATACGATTGAAGTTCATTCAAAGAAAATTGTTTGAGTTCGACTTTCTAGAAAAAGAGCGAACAAATAGAGAATTCTTTATATTTTTATATGCTGAAACAAAAGAGCGTTTAAATTCAGCAATAGATCAGGTGAAGCGAAGTAAACAAAATTCTTTTCCAGTGCAGGTAATAGATTTTGATAAAAAACAAGATGTTCTGTTCTTATTAAATAATCAAAATACGAAGTTAGTTAATAAATAGGAGGATGTATATGTTACGACTTTTTAAAAAAAATAAGTCTAATGATAGTTCAGAAAGTAATGAAAAAAAGTTTAATAACCGTGAAATAGATAAGAAGTTTTTAGCGAGTATACAACCACAAGGTGGAATTTCTTTTGAAGATAAATATATTAAAAAAGGAGATGGTTATGAAGCTTGTGTGCATGTATATGAGTACCCATCTAACGTAAATATCATGTGGTTAGAACGTATAGCATCGCTCAATGATGTAATCATGGTGAAAGATATAGCAACAATGAATAAAGAAGAAGTTGTAGAATTGATCAACAAAAGCATGGTTGAACATCAAGTGCGATTTAGTTCAGCTAAACAAGAATCTGAAAGAATGGAAGCAGGTCGGGGCTTTTCAGAAATGGAGTCTCTTTTTAACAAAATCAGTAATCAGGGTGAAGTTGTCAAACTATTGAATGTGCGTTTATTTGTTCACGGACTTACTTTAGTTGATTTAGATGAAAAGGTAAAGAACGTGATGATTGAGTTAAGTTCTCATGGTTTTCGAGGGCAAGTATTTCTAAATGAAACAGCATGGGAATGGCAATCTATGTTTTTACCTTACGAAAAGCAACTTGAATTTTCAAACAAAAGAGAGGGAAAAGGAATGCCTGCTGAGACATTAGCATCTGCATTACCTTATCACTTTTCTGAATTAAATGATGGTAATGGTAGTTATCTTGGAACTTCATTCACTAACGGTGCAATCATGTTTGATTTGTTTCATAGAGACAGAAGAAGACGTTTTTTCAACGGTGTGGTTGTTGGAAAAATGGGTGCAGGAAAATCAACATTACTTAAAAAGTTAGCTATGGATAACGCATCAAGAAATAACTTCATTCGTGGTTTTGATGTTACAGGTGAGTTTGAGACTCTTATTGAAGCACTTTCTGGTCATATGATAAATCTTGATGGGTCTAATGGTTTAATTAATCCACTAGAGGTTTATCAAACAGTAGATAACAGCAGAGAAGAAGACTTTGATCCTAAAAAGGATGATCGTTTGAGTTTTATGGAGCACTTATCAAAGACGACTGTCTTTTACAGGTACATCTCACAAACTACTAACCAAGAAGAAATAGAAGAGTTTGAAAGATTAATGCGAATGTTCTATGAGTCTTTAGGTTTTATGGATGAGGATGTCTTAGTTACTCAATTAGATCAAAAAGAATATCCTAAATTCAGTGAGTTTTTACATTACGTGAGAAAAGAGCTTTATGAAGATGATAGAAACAGCATAATTAAAAAAGAGTTGTCACAAGAGAAGTCAAGACGATTAGAGAAGATTGAGTTGGTTATAGACAACCTTGTAAATACTTATGGTCATTTATTTAATGGACATACCACCATTCCAGATTTTCAAAAGGAGCAGGTAGTATTCTTCTCCATTCGAAACTTAACAGGATTAGATGAGAATATATTTAATGCTCAAATGTATAATGCACTAAATTTAATTTGGGATAATTTGATTCAAATTGGTGCACCCCAAATGAAGCAAATTTACGAAGACCCTAACTTTGAAGAAGATGATGCAAGAAGATTATTGGTTATCATTGATGAAGCACATCATCTAGTTAATGCAGAAAACATATTAGCAGTTGATTTTTTAACAACTTTCGCTAGAGAAGCCCGTAAATATTTTGGTGGTCTATTACTTGCCAGTCAATCTATCAATGACTTTGTTCCAGAGTATGCAAGTAGTGAGACGGTTGGTAAGATTAAAACTTTGTTTGAATTAACCCAGTACAAATTTATAATGCAACAAGATACAAATTCGTTGGATACTTTAAGACGTATATTTGATGGTGAAGTGTCAGAAAGTGAAATTTCTGAAGTACCTCGTTTTGAACAAGGTGATTGCTTGTTAGCAATTAGTGGGGTTCAAAACATGATGCTTAGAGTTGAAGCAAGTGATGAAGAGCTAAGTCTCTTTACAGGAGGACTATAAAATGAAAAACATAACTAAAAAGACAAAAGTTAAATTTGGGTTTATGCTTTTTATCGGATTACTTGTTGTAATTGTTTTTGTGAGTCAGTTAAAGGATGGTAGTGATGACAAAGAAGTAGTTAAAGAACCTGAATCAGAAGAATTAAAGATTGATGAGATTGATCAAGAGCAACTTAAAGAAATTGAAAAAAACTATAAAGATTCGGATAAGCAAGTTGATGAAGAAGAAGTTGATGATGCAGATGATAAAAATGAAGAAGTTACTGATGAAGAAGATGATGTAGGGTATGAAACGATTGATGATGAGTTTGATTTTGAAAGTCAAATTATAGAAAAAGTTGGCGAAAAGCAGTATAAAGAGTTACTTAAAAAATCTGATCAAGCATCAAAGTTATTGACTAGTAATGAAAAAGAGGGTTGGGAGGAAGTTGCTACTGAATCGTTGGTAAAGGATATTAAGTCTGGTGAAACGGAGTTGTTGAAAGCAAATAAAGTTGATTCAATAGACGTTTATCCGACAGAACAATTTGATTCAGATGATGTTTTTATGGGCTTGATTGTTGCACATGACGAGACAACTAAGTCGTATAGTTTTATATATAAAAAAGTTGAAGATGATTACTTGATTGATAATATTGTTTTAATGTGGGGTGATTAATTTTTGTAATATAGGAGTGGGAATATGAAAAGTGCTTTTAAAATAGCAACAGGATGGCTTTCAAAAAAGGTAGTTCTTTTAGTTGGAGGTTTAGTTGGTGTCGCAGGTTTTTTTTATGGTCTTATCTTTTTAGTCATTCTTATCTTGGTTATTGGTGCTTTTGCTAGCACTAATGATACAAGTAATTCAGGTGATGATTGTATTAGTGGTGAAGTAGTAGAAGGACAAATAAGTCCTAGTGTCATGCAGTGGAAAGATGATTTACAAAGAGAGTTAGATGATGTTGGAGCAGGTGAATATACCATGACTCTTCTCGCTATAATGCAACAAGAAACAGGTGGGAATGCAGATATTTCTGATCCTATGCAAGCATCAGAAAGTTACTGTGGTTCTGTAGGTTGTATTAAAGATCAAAAACTTTCTATTCATGCAGGTGCGATTCATTTTAAAGATGTTTTAGATAGAAGTAAGAGTTTGGGGGTTGATTCCAATACAATGATACAGAGTTATAATATGGGGATAGGATTTGTAGGATATGTTTCTGAACGAGGTGGTAAGTGGACTGAAGAGTTAGCAAAGAAGTTTTCAGATCAACAGACTAAGAAAAACCCCTCACTTTATAATTGTGCGACAAGTGGAAAGAATGGTCAGCCTGCTGAACGTTATCCTTACTGTTACGGTGATTATACTTATGTCAATAAAGTAGTAAATAATTTAGAACCAGTTAGTTGTGAAGGGGGATTATCTGCTTCAGGTGATGATGTTGATTATGTTGGTGGATTTATTACACCGACAAAAGGAACAATAACATCTGGATATGGTCCGAGATGGGGAAGACCGCACAACGGAGTAGATTGGGGAGTGCCAACTGGAACACCAGTTTACGCTTCAGCAACAGGAGTAGTGAGTAAAGTTCATAGCGGTTGTGTTCAAGGTAACCATTCTTGTGGTGGTGGTTGGGGAAATCATATATTTGTAGATCACACGGTTGACGGAAAGAAATACACAACTATTTATGCTCATTTGAGTTCTGCTAAAGTAAAAGTAGGCACACAAGTAAATGGTGGGCAAGTGATTGCAGGCTCTGGACATACGGGTCACTCTACAGGTCCGCATTTGCATTTTGAAATTCGATTAGGTCACTCAGGAACTTCGGGTTTCAACGTTGCAGAAGATCCGATGAAATATGTTAAATAAAAATAAAAAAGGAGGGTGAGTTTTGAAAACCTCGTTGAATACCGAAAAGGAAAACAAGTTTATAATAGTTTTCTTAGTAATAGTAACTACATTGTTAGTTATTTTTTTTACGTCTAAATTATGGATGTATGACGATAATCCTATTAGACAAACGACTTTAAATGAAAAAATTGAGTCTCTTGAACAAACGGAGTTGACTCTATTAAATTGGTATTATAATGAAAAGGAAAACTTTATGGAGGTGATAATTGATAAAAAGAATGTCGGAGAAGATAGTTTAATTCCAAGCATTAGTTTTGAAGCCCGTGAGATTGAATTAGATGAAAATATCCCTGTTGATGTTATTTATGAAACGGATAATATATTCGTAGTTCATCTTAAAAAAATCCCTGAAAAATATAAATTTATAGATTTGATGGTTACTGAGACGAGAGATGAAGAAGTTGTAAGAGTTGAGAAAGAAGAAGAAGAAGGAGTCGGTTTAGAATCAGAGACTGTTGAAGAAATAGATCTCATTGATTCAAATTTTGTGGTCTTGACTGGTGACTATAGAGAAATTGAAATTGATAATGGGCTTGAAATAAAGTCAGGTAAAGATTATGAAATTACAAGTATAGAACACGAAATTCAAAGGACTAAAGATAAAGTAGAATCAATCATAAAAGAGAGAATCCCTCTTGAAAATAGATTTATTATAGAAGAAGAAAGTAAAATCAAAGAAGCTGAAGAAGAGTTGGAATACCTTTCAGGAGATGAAAAGTTAGAATTGGAACAAACTATTAGTGGCTATGAACAAAAAATAAATTCCGCAATTGAAAATAAGGAAGAGTTGGAAGAGGAAGTTAAAGGGTTAGAGGACAAAGTTTTAGGTATGGAAAAGAAGTTGTCTAAAATGTCAGAAGAAGAAATTAAAGAGTCAGATAAAGAAGATGTAGAAGAGTTAAAGGAAGAAAAAGAAAGTGAAGATGATGAAGTGACTTCAGACAAAGACAAGAAAGAGGACGAAGAAGTAAGAGTAAAATCTTAAACTACTCGTTCTCTTTCTATTTTTTTAACTCTTTTTAGTGGGTCAGCTGTGGGTTTTGAGAAATAAAACCGTATTTTTATACACGTTATACATGTTTTATGCAAAAAAAGGTGGGTTGGTTGTGGGTTTTGAGCGTTTTTTATGTACCCACAAGAACACTAGGCACCGCCTAGTCCCCCACTCAATTTGGGGGCAAGTTCCCCTTATGCTCTTACTTAATTACTGCTTGCATATGAACTTTGGTTATCAAGGAGGGAGGTTTACTACATGGAAATTAAAGTTAGGGATATGGATTCAAACGTTGTTGATGCTTTTGATCGTCTTGCTAAAAAAAGAAATATATCACGTAATGAATATTTGAAGTTGCTATTAACGAATATAGCTAATAACGATTTAATGAAAGACGAACGTGAAGACTATAACCGTACTTTATCAAGAGTAGCCGATTCGCTAGAGATTACTCATGAAAGATTGGAAAGTATGGAAAAGAATTTCGAGAAGTTATATCTGTTAAAAGTTCAAGAGTTAGGTCTAACTTTAAAGGAAGCTCATTTAATGTTGTCTAACATGATTACTTATGAAGAGGATTGATAAAAGTTGGGAATTAAAAAGTTATTAATAGGTGCAATAACTGCTGTTGTAATTCTCGGTGGTAGCTATCTTGGAATATCAAAGAGTAATACTAACAGTTTGGTAGATAGTATTCAAAATGTGTTTAAAGAAGAGATAATTTTAGAAAAACATGAAGCAGAAGTTATTAGAGTTATTGATGGTGACACAATCATTGTTAAAACAGACGAAGGTGTTGAAGAAAGAGTAAGGTTACTACTTATTGATACACCTGAGTCAGTCCATCCTACTGAACCAGAACAACTATTTGGTAAAGAATCAAGTGACTATGCAAAGGAAATTATCAAAGAAGGTGACGTTGTTACGTTAGAAGTTGGGAATCCAGAAAGAGATCATTATGATAGACTGCTTGCTTATGTTTGGATAGATGATGTTAATTTTAATCAACTCATGATAGAAAATGGTTACGCAAGAGTAGGTTATATTTATGAACCTAACACAAAATATTTAAATGAATTTGAGGAATCAGAGATAAATGCAAAGAATAAAAAAGAAAATATTTGGAGCATAGATGGTTATGTGACAGAAGATGGATTTGATATGTCGGTAGTGAATAAGGAGTGAGGAAAAATGATTTTCAAGATTGTATTAATCATAATATCATGGACTGTTGTGCTAGGATTATTTTTCTTTGTTTTTAATTTAAGATGTAGTTCAAAAAACAAAAAAGGGAGCGGAAATAAGTGAGTAACGTTAAAAAGAAAACACATATTACGGTTAATGAGAAGACACATGAGGAAATTAAAAGACTAGCAAAACTTAATAATAATGTTCCGTATTCATATATTGTGCAACGTGGAATGGATTATTATATAGAGCATCAAGGTAAACAATACCCTGAGCTTTATGCAGTTTTAGAAAACCTGATGCTTCCTATCTACGAGGAATTAGAAAAGCTAAGAATTTCTAGTAATGATACGAATACAGACCTTTCTATGTTAAAAGAGTTTTGGAATCATTATTTTGCAACTCAAAACGAACACGAGTTTGTGACTACTGAAAGTAATAAAACTCATGAATTATCGATTGCAAAAGATTTAGTAGATCAGCGAATTGAATCAAAGCGAATAAAAAAATTAAGTCGTGGTAAATAATGAAGCCTGCTGTTGTTTTGAAAAGTAAGTTTGTACTATCGAAGGATAATTCATTTAACGATTACATCAGGTATATTGATCGAGATGGGGCTAAAGTAAAACAGGTAGTTGATTATAACCATGATTTAGATTTGCAAAATGACTTTAATGTATTTCATTCGTTTATGGATTATATGGATGATAGTGAAAAAGATGGTGAGTTGTTTACTCAAGATCGAAACTATCTAACTGATGATGATAAGTCTTTATTGAAAGCAGGATTTAAAGATGCCCAAAATAAAGGCTCTCCTTTATGGCAAGATGTTATAAGTTTTGATAATGAATGGTTAGAAGAACAAGGTTTATATGATTCTAAAACAAGTAAATTGAATGAGGATAAAATAAGAGATGTTACCAGAAAAGCTGTAGAAGAAGTGGCAAGATGCGAAGGGATAAAAACTGAAACACTCTTGTGGTCAGGAGCAGTTCATTACAATACAGATAATATTCATGTTCATATTGCAATCGTACAACCAGAACCAACTGTTGATATAAAGGAATATCAAAATGAACAGGGTGAGTTTATCAAAGAGTATCGAGGTAAACGAAAACAAAAATCATTAGATCAAATGAAGTCTAAGGTAGCAAATGAAATTGTTGACAGGAATAAAGATTATGAAAGAATTGATAACTTAATTAGAAATCCTGTGCGTTCTAAAAGTAAAACAGATTTAAGTCATTATAATAAAACGAAAGAGTTATTTATACAAACCCTTCCGTTACTTCCAGAAAAAATGAGTGAGTGGCGATACGGTTATAACTCTGTTGATGAAGCTAGACCTTATATTGATGAAATCGGTCGAATATATCTTGAAGAATTTCATGGAGATGAAATGAAAGAACTTTATCAAGAGTTAGACAAGCAAGTAGAATTAACTGAAAAATTATTTGGATCAGGTAGTAATTATGATCGTTATAAAGATAATAAGTTGGAAGATTTAAGAACTCGAATGGGGAATGCGGTATTAACAGAAATGAGAGAGTTTCATAAAGAAAATCGCTCCAATGAAGGATATAATAATTATCAGAAAAATTATTACAACAAAAACACATACAAACGTAATAATGCTAGAAAGCATGTAAATTCAAATTTCACCTTACAACAAAGTATTTATACTTTGAATAGAGTCATGAGAAAAACTTTTCATGACCATAAAAAAGAAAGGCTTCAAAGTGAATTTGATCGCATGTTAGAAGGATATGAATAAAGAAGGGATGATTTGAGATGAATGTAAAGCAATACTCTGAGTTAATGAAACATCTATCAATTGAAAATGATGCAAAAGAAAAAGATGATATATTAAGGGCGGTTAGAAATGTACAAGAAGGCAAGAATGTATCAGTTAAAGATTTGGATGTGACAAGAGAGTATCTAAACAAACAAAGTTTGAGTAATGACAAAGGAATGGATTTAAATTACTTAGCACTTGATCTTGAAGAACAAGTTGTTCATTCAAAAGAAGATGTTAAGAAGTCTAAACAAAGGGTTAAGCGTAGAGGACTTGATTTAGAAAGATTGAGAAGACAAAGAAGAATATATCAAAATGAAACGCATAAAGGTAAGGTTATGGAATTGTCTGTTGAGGACTCACGAGGTGGTGAGAACTGATGTTAGACAACTCTTTTTTTGAATTATTAGAAGGTAATGAATTTAAATTTATTGGGATTGTTGTGACGATACTGTTAACTGCCTACGCTCTTAAAACAAGTTATAGTTTTTATCGTAACCATAAATTAGAACAAGCATTAGGACTCTCTGGAATGAATGACATTGATGTGATGGAGGGTTTTGAGTTTGAAGAATATTTAAAAGTCTTGTTTAGAAAGTTAGGTTACAAAACTCAAGTTACTAGAAAAACAGGCGACTTCGGGGCTGATTTAATTTTTAAAGGCAAGAAAAAAATTATCGTTCAGGCAAAACGTTATAAAAGTAATGTAGGTTTAGATGCTGTTAGAGAAGCCTATTCTGCTCAAGCGTATTATAAAGCAGACGAATCTTGGGTGATTACTAATTCACGTTTTACTAAACAAGCTTTGGATTTAGCAAAGGCTTGTAATGTGAAAATGTTAGATAGAAGTGATTTGGAAAAGTTTATCGTGAAAATTAATCCAGAAGAGAAACCGATCAATTTTATTAATTAATCGTGTTTGTAGCCTTCATTTAAAGGACATGTCAAATAGTTTTACGGACTAACATACGTGTGAGTGTCTTTAAATCAAGATTTGAAATTGGTGATTTTGAAAGGAAGTGACCTTAATGAGATTAAAGTATTTAAAGCATGTAATAATCATATTCATTGCTAGTTTTGCTATATTTATACCTTCAATGCTTTTATCTTTCTTCATAGAGAATGATGTAATTAATTATTTATTTGTGTTCAGTTTCTTTTTAGTATCTACAGTAGTCTCAGCAGTAGTGATAATCTTTATTTTGTATTGGGTCGGACGATTATATAGTAAGTTCCTCAATTTTCAAATTAGAAAAGATAAAGAAAGGTTGGATCAATATGAATAAAAAAAGTGTATTAGATTATTTTGGTGTTGGTAGTCAGAAAGAATTAATTAAATTTATAGAAGATAATCCTAATGATGAACAAGTAATCGAATTAAAAGAATTGCTAATACTAATGGACGTTCGTTTGGATGGTGAAAAAAATGAGTAGTCTGTTTAAATACTTTGGATGCGAAAATAAAGAAGAGTTGTATAATAAAGTGAAGGCTGATGATAAATCAGTAAGAAGCTTAGTAGATTTTATTGATTACTCGAAATCATCAATTAAAAATCCAAACAAGCCAATCACTTCACCAGATTCATTTGCTGAACTTATTAGTGGTCTACAAAAACCATCAAAGGGTGAAGCGTTGTTAGTTTTTGTGAATACGAAAAACTTACCTGAACACTTTAGTCGTATTGATGTAAATGATGAAGAAGCTAGAAAAGATGCTTTAAAAGAATCATTAGTTGCAGGCTCTCAAAGTTTGTTTGTAATGTATGATGAAGACGTTTCCAGTTACAATAGAAGGAATTTGGAGCAATACTTTGAAGGAGTTTCTATTAATGTAACAGATACTTTTGACCATAATGCTGAGGAAGGTTATATTCGTTCTAAACGTCAAGAAACTCCTACTCCTTATGATCCAATGCAAAAATCTGTTGCAGAAGTGAATAAAGAAAAGAGTTATACTTACGAGGATAGGGAGATGAGACATTTTGAAGGTTATGATGAGTTTACATCTTTCTTTGCAGAACAAGAAATACTAGGGCTTGATTTTATTGATGATAATAATCACATTAAAGAGAATTTAAAGGTAGGCTTTCAGGATGATTGGCAAGAAACATTCGGTATAATGGCTTGCGATTCAGATGGTTATGTCATTTCAGTCAAAGAGCTTTTCAAAGGCACTACTAATTCGGCTATGATAGATATGAAGGTGGTTGCTAAGGAGTTGTTGACAACAGACGATATTAATGGTTTAGTTGTTTTTCATAACCATCCTTCTGGCGACCCAATAAACATAGTATCCTAAACTAGAGTACTCTAAGTACTCAAAGTTTAGGATTTTTTAATTTCAATACTTTAACTAATGAATATATAAAGGTATTATTTATAGTAGTTAAAGTATTTAAGGGTGGTGGAGAAATGAAAGTTCAAAAAGTAGTTGTGGAGGAAAAACCATATCCATTATACATACTACTAGACAAAAATTTTGAAGTGGTAGAACTGGTTAAGAGATATATAAAGTACTTGGATAATACAGGGAAAGCACCAAATACGATTAAAACATATTGTTATCATCTCAAGTTGTTTTATGAATTTATGAGCCAGAGAGGAATTGGATTAGAAGATTTAAAATTCGAGGAAATGTCAAACTTTGTTGGATGGTTAAGAAATCCAACGGGGGATGTAAAGGTAATAGATTTACAACCAAAGAAGGCTAAAAGAGAAGAAACATCTGTTAACGCCATACTTAATGCTGTAACTAGTTTCTTAGAGTATTTAAATCGTACAGGAGATTTTAAAGCTATAGACATGACTAAAGAAGCAAGGGGAAGAAATTTCAAGGGGTTTCTTCACCATATTTCTAAAGGGAAATCTTATCAAAAAAACATTTTAAAGCTTAGGGTCAAAAAGAAACTTGTACAAGTATTAGAACACGAACAAGTTAAAGCAATAATCGATGCGTGTCATACAAAAAGAGATAAGTTACTTATTATACTTATGTATGAAGGAGGACTTCGGATAGGAGAGGTATTATCTCTTCGTATCGAAGATATTTCTACTTGGGATAATCTGATTAATATCACACCAAGAGATCATAATGAAAACGGGGCTTATATTAAGCTTAGAAAAGAGCGAACAATCGATGTTAGCAAGGAATTAATGGCTTTATATACCGATTATTTAGTTCATGAATATGGAGAAGATTTAGAGCATGATTATATATTTATAAATCTCAAAGAATCTTATTTTGGGAAACCTCTAAAATATCAAAGTGTATTAGACCTTATAAGGCGATTGGTAAAACGGACAGGGATTACCTTCACTGCCCATATGTTACGTCATACGCATGCCACAGAACTCATTAGAAGTGGATGGGATGCTGCTTATGTACAAAAAAGGTTAGGTCATGCACATGTACAAACAACACTTGATACGTACGTTCATCTTTCCGATCAGGACATGAAAAATGAATATAAAGCGTATCTCCAAGGGAGAGAAACATAAAAATGAAATTTCCGAGCGTTGCAACTAATCGAAAGCTTGTCACTAGCACAGAGATTAATAAAAAAATATCGGATATGACTAGCGTTTTACAAGGGTTTTGGGCAGCCGATAGATGGGATATAAGAATTTGCCCACATCCTAGTGCGATTGAGTTAAGTAAGAATCCATCATTAAAAAATCGTTGGGTAAATTTTGATAAAGTAGAAAACATCTGGTTAAAAACAGAATTAAAATACTTTTATTATGTTCACTTAAATAATGGAACATGGAATGCAAAATCTGTTTGGATTAGAAAAGGAACAGTGATAAGCCGAATGTTAGGATTTTTAAATTTAAATTATCCTGATATTACATCTATAACTGAAGTGCCTATAAAAAAGGCTTTGACGGAATACCGAACTTACTTAGCAGAACAAGGAGTAAAAACTACGACTACAAATTACAAGCTTGATATAAATCAAAAAAAATTCCTGTATATGCGAACTCCTACTACGTTACTAATCTTAAACAGTTTATGGAGTTCTATGAGGATTTCTATTTTGACGGCGATGAATGGGAGAAAGATGTTTGGAATCGAAGAAAACTTTCATTATCGGAAGATAAGGTAAATCCAACATCCTATGAATACACAATCAATTTCAAGGGGTTTGAAAATGATTATTTTAAAGAATTAGTTAAGCGGTATTGTAAGTTAATGTTAAACACACGCAGCTTTTCTCATGTTGTTGATATAGCATCAAGATTAAAAGAGTTTTTTAATTTTATAAACAAAAGTTGTGAAGGCATACGAAGGATTCATCAATTAACTAGAAATGAAGTTGAGCAATATTTAAATGAAATTAATCTAAAAGGTTTAAAACCTAGTACCGTAACTGGACGAGTATCTACTTTAGAGGTTTTTTTCTCTACCATTCAAAGATTTGAATGGAAAGATTCGCCTTCTAAGGTTCTTATCTTTCAAGAAGATTATCCTAAAGTGCCGAAGGCACAACCACGTTATATTGATGAACATATACTTGAACAATTAAACGGGAAATTAGATAAATTAGAACCTTATATCGCTACTATGGTTATGATACTTCAAGAATGCGGAATGCGTATCAGTGAACTTTGCACATTGAAAAAAGGAAGCGTTATTACGGATAAAGAAGGGGATTGCTTCTTGAAGTATTATCAGTGGAAAATGAAAAAAGAACATATCATTCCCATTTCTAAAGAAATTGCTGCATTGATACTCGTTCAGGAGCAAAGGGTAGCCGATGATTTTGATAATGGTTGTGAGTATTTATTTCCAAGAAAAGACGGCTCTCCATTGAAGCAGGATACTTTTAGAGTGAAATTAAATGAATTAGCTTATGAAGAAAAGATAACCGATAATAAGGGAGAAATTTTTCGATTTCACGCTCATGCCTTTCGGCATACAGTTGGTACTAGAATGATAAACAACGGAGTGCCACAGCATATTGTTCAAAAATTCTTAGGTCACGAATCACCAGAAATGACCGCAAGGTATGCCCATATCTTTGATGAAACCCTAAAAAAAGAGTTCACAAAATTCAAGGAAACTTTGGTAACAAATAATGGTAGCATTCTGGAGTTAAGTGAAGATAATAGTGAAGCTGACAATACAGATCTTCAATGGTTTAAAAAGAATATCAATGCACAAGCACTTCCTAATGGGTACTGTCGCTTACCAGTAATTGCAGGACCTTGTCCTCACGCTAACGCTTGTTTAGATTGTACGAACTTCTGTACAAGTAAAAGTTTTTTAAATGAACATGAGGAGCACTTAGACCGAACTAAAGAAATTCTAAATAGGGCTAAACAGAATCAATGGCAGCGTCAAGTTGAAACTAATGAACGTGTTAAAAATAGGTTGGAGCAGATTATTCATTCTTTAAAGGAGACGAATTAAGATGACAAGAAAGAGTAACACAGCTGCTATAATTCAACTTTCAAAAGAGAAGTCGGAGAAAACAAGAATTAGAGTTGAAAAGACCATATCAGAGATGGCAATTAAAAAAGAGAAAATTAACTTTAATTCTGTTTCTGAAAAAGCAAATGTTTCAAAGTCATGGCTTTACAAAAATAAAGACATTAGAAATAGAATTGAGACATTAAGAGGGATGCAAATAAGTGAATTAGTTCCCCGTAAACAAAGTAAAAGCCCTCGTTCAGAGGAAGTATTAATCAAGACATTGAAAAGCCGTATAAAGGCATTAGAGCACGAAAATAAACAATTAAAGGATCAAGTTCAAAAATTACATGGCAAGTTGTTCTAGCTATATTGTGAAACCAATTCTTTTCTATTCAAGTGTTCACTTGAATAATAATTTCAAAAGAGTATACTGTAATCAAGTAGTCACTTGAATGAGAGTGGGGGTGAGAAAATGAATGAGAAGGATACTTGTGAGATTTATTGTTATGACGAAGAAAAGGTAACTCGAATACAAGGCGAATTACAAACAGTTGATATCTCCGGTGTTGCCCAATTATTTAAAGCTGTTGCAGAAGAAAACAGGGCGAAAATTACCTTTGCCTTGTTAAAAGGTGAAGAGTTATGTGTTTGTGATATAGCAAATATTATTGATGTCACGATTGCAAATGCTTCCCACCACTTACGCACACTCCATACGCAAGGGGTTGTTAAATTTAGAAAAGAAGGAAGATTAGCATTTTATTCGCTGGATGATGACCATGTTGAGCAGTTATTTGTTAATGCATTAGCACATGAGAAAGAAGGGAAAGTAAATGTCTGATCAACAAGCCAAATTATCGGAACAAGAAATGAAAACTTATCGCGTTCAAGGATTTACCTGTACGAGCTGTGCAAATATCTTTGAAAATAACGTAAAAGGAATACAAGGCGTTGAGGATGCTAAGGTAAACTTTGGTGCATCTAAAATCTATGTTCATGGAAGTACAACGATTGAAGAATTAGAAAAAGCAGGTGCTTTTGAAAATTTAAAGGTTCGAGATGAAAAAGAACAAAAGATAGAGCGTGAATCGTTTTGGAAACAAAAAGCAAATATTAAAGTATATATATCAGCTGTATTACTTGTTATGAGTTGGTTATTGGGTGAGCAATATGGGGAAGATCATATTCTTCCAACGATTGGTTTTGCAGCAGCTATTTTAATTGGTGGATATTCATTATTTATTAAAGGTTTTAAAAATCTAAGCAGATTTAAGTTCGATATGAATACGTTAATGACTATTGCCATTCTGGGAGCTGCGGTGATTGGTCAATGGGGAGAAGGAGCAATGGTTGTTATCCTGTTCGCTATAAGTGAAGCGTTAGAGCGCTATTCAGTGGACAAGGCTAGGCAATCCATTGAATCGTTGATGGATATTGCTCCAAAAGAAGCACTAATTCGTCGTGGAAATGAAGAAATGCAAGTACACGTTGAAGATATTCTAGTGGGCGATATTATGATCGTAAAACCTGGTCAAAAGTTAGCGATGGATGGAACAGTTATTAAGGGTATATCGACATTAAATCAGGCTGCCATTACAGGAGAAAGTGTTCCAGTAACCAAAACCGTTGATGATGAGGTTTTTGCAGGAACATTGAATGAAGAAGGATTACTAGAAGTAAAAGTAACAAAAAAGGTAGAAGATACCACGATATCAAAAATCATTCATTTGGTAGAAGAAGCCCAAGCAGAACGAGCACCTTCTCAAGCGTTTGTCGATAGATTTGCACAGTACTATACACCAGCTATTGTCGTCTTGGCTCTTTTAATTGCTGTTGTTCCTCCATTACTATTTGGAGCTGATTGGAGCATATGGGTCTATCAAGGCTTAGCAGTGTTAGTGGTTGGTTGTCCTTGTGCTCTGGTTGTTTCAACACCTGTTGCCGTAGTTACTGCAATAGGAAATGCAGCCAAAAACGGTGTTTTAATTAAAGGTGGCATCCACTTAGAAGAAGCAGGAGCTCTAAAAGCAATTGCTTTCGATAAAACTGGAACATTAACAAAAGGTGTTCCAGCCGTAACAGACATCATAACTTATAGTGGAAATGAAAATGAATTAATGACTATTACAGCAGCTATTGAAAAGGGATCACAGCATCCACTTGCTTCAGCAATTATGAGAAAAGCAGAAGAAAATAGATTGAACTTTAATGGAGTATTGGTTGAAGATTTTCAATCTATTACAGGTAAAGGCGTAAAAGCAAAAATAAATAATGAACTATATTATGTAGGAAGTCCAAATCTTTTTGAAGAAGTACATGGAGGCATTGAAAGGAATCAAGAACGACAGATTAATGAAATGCAGGCGCAGGGAAAAACAGTCATGGTGTTAGGAACGGAGCAAGAAATCCTTTCTCTTATTGCTGTGGCAGATGAAATAAGAGAATCATCAAAAGAAGTCATCAGTAAATTGAATAGCATTGGAATTGAAACAGTGATGCTGACAGGTGATAACCAAAGGACAGCAGCAGAGATTGGAAAACAAGTCGGTGTTTCAGATATTAAAGCAGATTTGCTTCCAGAAGATAAATTGAATTTTATTAAAGAACTTCGTGGAAAGCATAAAAGTGTGGGAATGGTTGGAGATGGCGTGAATGATGCACCTGCTCTTGCAGCTTCCACTGTTGGTGTGGCAATGGGTGGTGCTGGAACTGATACAGCACTAG
>Ga0209487_1001425_pt1 | contig 20193 bp, 20 predicted proteins | sample Poulit2012_FD_187524 | JGI IMG/M metagenome (GOLD analysis project Ga0209487, IMG submission 187524) | Agricultural soil microbial communities from Georgia to study Nitrogen management - Poultry litter 2012 (SPAdes) (version 2) | ecosystem: Environmental > Terrestrial > Soil > Agricultural land...
CAAATCTCGATAGGATTCTTTTAAGCCAGAGGGCGCCCATACGCATCCCTTCGGTATTCGTTTCGATACTGGGGCGTGACAAGGAGGCTGCATGACGTTTATTCCGGACGACTGGGCAGGCATCTTTCAGCTGGACACCGCGTTTTTGGAGCTGTTTGTACGCAGCTCTGCGTTGTACTTTGGCATCCTTGCTCTTATGCGCCTGATGCCCCGGCGAGCCGGGGGCGAACTTGCCACCATGGACCTCGTTTTCGTCGTGCTCATTGCGCAAGCCGCGGCGCAAGCACTGGGGGATTACAGCTCAATTTCCGGGGCGCTTGTCATCATTGTGACATTCATGGCGTGGGACTACCTCGTCAATGTGCTCAGCTATCATCTACCCTTTCTCGAACGATTGACTTCAGCCCCTCCCTTGCAGGTCATTCGTGACGGCAAACTTCTGCGACGAAATATGCGGCGCGAGTTTCTTACGGAAGAGGAGCTGATAAGCCACCTGCGGGAACAAGGCATCGATGATGTCAGGAACGTGAAAATGGCGCATATCGAAGGCGAAGGTAAGATCACTGCGGTGCGTAAAGAGAACGTAAACTGAGCTGTGACCAGTGCAGCAGGATCGGACGAACGCGTCGTTGCGACAGTTTCATCTTCTTCGCCAGCATTTGCGTACCGGTCCCATTTTCGCGGTCTAAATGGGCATCTCAGTTCAACCACAACCTGTGCTTTCCGCAGCGCTAGAACCAGACGAGGGAATTGACCATGACAAACATTGCAAAGAACACGATTTGCCTTTGGTACGACGGCGACGCCGAAGAGGCGGCGCGTTTTTACGCCGAAACATTTCCGGATTCTTCAGTGGATGCGGTACACCGATCGCCTGGGGACTACCCTGATGGGAAGGAAGGCAGCGTGCTCACGGTCCAGTTTACGGTGCTCGGCGTTGCCTGCCTCGGGCTTAACGGCGGGCCTGCATTCAAGCATAGCGAAGCGTTCTCGTTTCAGGTGGCAACCGAGAACCAGGAGGAGACTGACCGCTATTGGAACGCGATTGTCAGCAACGGTGGTCAGGAGAGCGAATGCGGCTGGTGCAAAGACAAGTGGGGCCTCTCGTGGCAAATTACTCCCATTGCTTTGACCAAAGCCTTGACCAGCCCCGACCGCGCCGCCGCCAAGCGCGCATTCGAGGCGATGATGACTATGGGAAAGATCGATATCGAGACGATCGAAGCCGCAGTTCGCGGCTGATCCTGGTTAACAGTCCGCTGGGGTTTGACTTGGCTACTGAATTGACGCTGGCTTGCGCCTAGCGGGCGCCAAGGACCAGCGATCAACAATGTGCTGCTTCAAGCGGCGGCGGGGAACCTCCGCACTGGGCAGCGCATAGTCGCTCACGATAATGCCTTTTTTACGCATTTTGTGTCGATCGCCCGCCAGCAGCGGATGCCATGACGGCAAGGGTTTGCCCTGGTGCACCAGCCGGTAGGAACAGGTTTTCGGCAGCCAGTGATACCTGGGCACGTTTTCTGGTGTTAATTTATGGCAATTCGGGACTTTCTTAAGCCTTTTCGGATAATCTTTGCAGCGGGCCTCCTCAATATCCAGCAGCTCGCAGGCTACGGCATATACCGTGACGGTATTTGACTCTACCTGTCGCTGTAAACAGCATTGGCCGCAGCCGTCACATAAAGCCTCCCACTCCTTTTTGTTCAGCTCCCCGAGAGACAGACGCTCCCAAAACAGCTCACGCAATTTTCTATTACCTCTAGCAAATCAACGTCATTGAGCACGCGTCACTAAGCGTGAGAAACCGGTAAGTCGGCTCAGCCCGGACAATGCACTACATGATTGTGCCAGATAACAGAAATTGTTTCAGATTTCCCGTAATTTAATGACATTTCGCCGCTGTTAAACGCCGTTCGTCGCAGATAAATACATTTGTCGACGCCCATAAAAAAAGCCACCCGAACCCGAGGGTGCGGAGTGGCTCAAGCGTGTGTCCGAGGGCTCTACCCCGGACTATGGCCAAAATAACGTGTGGGCAAGACGATGCTCTTAGGCGAGCATACTGCGCAGCATCCACGCGGTTTTTTCGTGCAGCTGTATGCGCTGAGTCAGCAAGTCAGCGGTCGCTTCGTCATGCACCTCTTCCGCGGCGGGGAACAGCTCACGGGCGGTGCGCACTACGGATTCGTGGCCTTCCACGGCGCGACGAATCATTTCCTCGGCGGCCGGAATATCGGTTTTTTCCTTTATGCTGGTCAGCTCCCCAAACTGTTGGTAAGTTCCCGGTGCCGGGAAGCCCAGCGAGCGGATACGCTCAGCGATCTCATCCACCGCCTCGGCCAGCTCCTTATACTGCTCTTCAAACATATCGTGCAGGGGTTGGAACATGGGGCCGGTTACGTTCCAGTGGTAGTTGTGCATTCTCAGGTAAAGCGTGTAGGTGTCAGCCAGTAACCGTGACAGCCCATCGGCGACGCCTTTACGGTCTTTTTTGCTAATTCCAATATCAATTTCCATTTCTTAACTCCTATGTTGAATTTAGTCCGAACCTGGGTTTAATTCTGTCTGAATCTGGCCCCATGCTAGCACCAAGTGGCTTCAACCAATAGCTCAGTTTGCTGGGGAATTAATATCGTTACACATGATTAATAATGGGGGCGAAACGTCGGCATTTCAAGGGTGACAACGCCTATAGCCACCATAGCCATGCCCTATGGGGCCGCTGTTTTCTCAAGGCAATACGATGTGAAAGGACAACGATGAACGTTAGCGGAATCTATTGATCGCCCGTTTCATCGTCCACCGGGGGCGGCGGATTAGAAAAGGTCGGCAGGGAGCCCGGTGCATTTTCGAGGGTATCATTTTCCGTCTCGGCGCTGGCCCAATCGTCGTCATCAAGGGGAAATAAAGGCTCGTCGGCCTCGATATTGGAGGGTACCACTTCGGGCGGCAAGTCTACTTCTTCGGCACCAAGTATTGCTGACGGCTCCGTCGGTGTATCGGCGGCGGGGCCGGCGCTATCGGTGTCAAGCTCATCGTCTTCTGAGCCAATATCCTGCATGGACGGCGACGGTGCGTCACCCTGCTCCTGCTCGGCCGCTTCTCGCTGCGCTTTTGCCCGTTCAGCCCGACGCCGGTTTACGATTGTTTGAGCGCCAAAGGCAACCAGTGCCAACGCCACCAAACAGCCCGTCAGGATGCTGCCGTATCGCATTACACGGCTCACAGCATCGGTCGCGTTATGACTGGGCGAAATTTTCGCCGCTTCGGCCGTAGCCGGGGGTGGCTCGTCGCTGTCCATTCGCGGTGTCAATTCAGGTAGCGGCGCGGGCTCCAGGTCGTCATCAAGCCCTCGGGCCAGTGCCTCCAGCTCTCGCTCTTCGGGGCTTATGTAGGGGTCGCCCGGTTCCGGAAATTGAAAATAATGACTGCCTAACGCCATGCGCAGCGGTTCGCCCTCGGGGCTTCGTCCGCTGGTTTCCAAGTCAATACGGTAGCGGGCCGGCTCGTCGGGTGTGATTTGCCAATGCCACTGATCATCGGCATTTGGGGTTAAGGTGCGAACAGAGGAAAACCCAGCCGAGCTGCGGCTGTGAGCCACGACGGTGGTTCGGGCACTATCCACCTGGCTCGGGTCGGCGTGCACCCGTAGGTGATAATGCACCCGGTCGTCGGTGATCTGTTTTTCCAGGGTGACGGTGAAGGGAGTTTGTTCGGGCTCGTCCGCGGAGCCGGCGGCCAGGGCCGCCAGCGGCAAAAGCAGCCCGAGCCCAAACCATCGGGCCAGGCGCCAGGTGGAACGGCCCGTCATGAATTAAACCAATAAATCGAGGCTGCGCCGCCCCTTTTCGGTCAGGTACCAACGCATGCCTTTACGGGTATTGATGCGGCCCGCCAGCTGACGGTTGACCAGCACCTTGAGGGATTTTTCCAACGTCGTTTCATCCGCCTCCGCCTCGCGACACAACCCCGCCATAGAGCGGTAAATGTGTCGACCACGACCGAGCGTTTGCAGGACTTTGGTACCGGCAATATCCAGTTCTTCCTCCAGGTCCAACGGCCCGACGTTGTCGTCGATGCCGGTTTCCTGCTCGGTTTCGGTATCGATCAGGGGCAGAATCTCTTCCTGCAACGTACGCAACTGGTGCTGCATTTCCTCAACCTGAGCACGCGCCTGGATCGCTTCGTTCAAAATGCGCTTAGGCGTACTGGTGAGTACCAGGCGCGAGGCGATGGCAACTATCAGGCAAAAGCCGGTGTAGATGAGCAGTTTGGAAGGGTCGCTCTGGATGTCGGTAATCAGGTCGCTCTGAACGAAAAATAGAATCACCGGCACCAGAAAGGACGCGCCGATGCCCATTACAATGCAGCGCGGCAACGCGGCTTCGTCGTCCCGATCCTGAGTCATCTGGTAGTAGTTGATCAGACCGCCGAAAACCCCAGCAATGCCCATCACCGCTGCCAGAATGAAAATAAGATACGCCATGTATTTCTCCTAAAACACGGGCCGCAACGTGATGTGGTCCGCTTAACAATATTATTCGTTATCACTGTTCGTTATAGAACAGTTATAGCATCTTTTGCGCCATTGGCAATGCAGATTATTCCTCGCGGGTGTTAGCCGTTCCGCGCCGCGCAATCCGCAAGCCGAACTGAACGAGCAAAGAAACAACCAACGCCACCAGCCACACGCCAAGAATCAACATACCCGCCTGTGCAGCACCGTCGGCATCGTCAAACATGCCTTCTAACACCAACACAAACAGGGCCGGCACCAATACTGGCTCTTCCAGACCAGACAGAGCCGCCGGCGTCAGTAACAAAGCCGCTACCGATACCAACAGCAGATGACGCCAGTCCGAGGACAGCCGCCGAGTGATACGCCACCCGGTTAGCAACAGACCGGCCACCCCCAACAGGTAGGCGCCCCAGGCCCATAGGAAACTGACAGCCAAACCTTCTTCCATTCTCTCAATCCTCTGTACGCTTCAATTGTCATTTTTGACTTTGCACTTTTCGCCTTGCGCTTTGTGTTTATTAATTCTGTGCCCGCGCCTTAAAACACCCAGCGCACAATATGTTCTTCCCAGTCCTGCTCGGGAATATCGGCTTCCGAGTACACTTTTCCCGCCACCGACATGCCCGCCGCGTGGACGCTGTTCGGGTCACCGGAGATCAACGGATGCCAGTCGTACAACGGTTCGCCCTGCCCGATCAGCCGATAGGCACAGGTGGACGGCAACCATTCAAATATTTCCACATCTTCCGGACGCAGCACCACACAGTCGGGAACGTTTTGTTGCCGCGTCGAATATACGCTGCACTGGCAGGCTTCGGCATCCAGATACTGGCAGGCGATATCCGTGAAGTGCACCTCACCGGTATCCTCGTCTTCCAGCTTGTGCAAACAGCATTTACCACACCCGTCGCATAGGGACTCCCATTCTTCCGGGGTCATTTCCTGCAAGGTTTTACGCTGCCAAAAAACCGTCTGCGACATCGTTTACCTCACCCTACAGCTTAGCGTTAAGCTGTCGAATCAGTTGTTGTTCCGCGTCCTGCTCACCGGTGGGGGGCAGTTGCAAGTAGTAACCGGGATCGTCCAAACACTCGATAACCCGGGTAGCGGACGCTCTGGCCAGCTTACGCTCGGGCGTGAGCACCAGCACCATAGCCGGCTGAGGCTTTCCAAAACGCTGTAACAACTCTTCCGGTACCCGCGTCAGGGCGTCCTCTTTGCGGGTATAGAGATACATTCCCTCTTCTCGTGGGCTGCGATAGATTTGGCAAATCACTTTATTTTCAGGCATGACTCTCACCCGGCTGAGGCTCAATCAAAGGCGCGGTTTGAAACTGCTCGGCCAGGGCCAACAGCTCCTCCCCAACCACTGGGTAACGCCAGCCCCGCAAACGCTCCGGCAGACGGTAATCTCCGGATTCCAAACCGGATCGCACCAGCGCTTCGTATTCGCGCTTGCGCACTAACAATTCGGGGGGCACCTGTAGCTTCTGCGCGCGGGCACGCACGTGATGGCGCAGCGCTTTGAGCATGGGCCCATGCTCGCGCCCCAAAGGCGGCGGCAAGCGCTGTGGCCAGGCGCTCTCGTCGTTTTCCGCCAACACGGCTTTCACCAGCGACACTAGGTGTTCGCCGTAGCGCTCTACTGTACGCCGGGGTAAATCGCCGATCGCTTGCAGCGCATCCACTTGAGTAACGTGGCCTCGGGCAATTTCCCACAGGGCGTTTTCTTTCGCCAGGCGGTTGCGGGGCAGATCCCGAGAGCGCGCTTCCACTTCACGCCAGTGGCACAGCCGCTGCAAGATGGCCAACTCCCGACGGCGCAGTTTCCACGCCGAGCCCACCTTGGTGTAATAGTGGTCAAAGTTCGGTTCTTTACGGGCGTTGTGCACCAGTTCGGCGCAATCCTCTTTTACCCAGCCCAGGCGCTCTTTCTCTCGCAACATAGGCAGCAGTTTGCCGTAGACCACCAGCAAGTGCGCCACATCCAGTGCCGCGTATTTCAGTTGGGCTACAGCCAGTGGGCGTTGCAACCAGTCAGAGCGGGTTTCACTTTTGGGTATCTCGATATTGAGTAACGCTTTGACCAGCGGCGCGTAGCCCAGGGAAAAACCCAAGCCCGCAAATGCCGCGCCCAGTTGCGTATCAAACACCGGTTCGGGCACCAGACCCAGCCAGTGTTGAAACACTTCCAAGTCTTCCGAGCAGGCGTGCAACACTTTGGTTACAGCGGGGTTCAGAAGCAGCTGACGCAGGGGTTCAAAATCCTGAATAGCCAGGGGGTCAATCAGATAACAGCCGGTACCATCACCAATCTGCAGCAGGCCAGCGATGGGATAAAAGGTATCGCTGCGCATGAACTCGGTATCGACCGCAATGGCCGCCTGTTGCGACCAGCGCTCGCACAGTTCGGCCAGCTCGACGTCCTGCTCAATCCAAATGGGGTCTGTGGGGATAATGCTCATAAATAAGTAAATCGCCTATCGGGCTCGGTGCACGTTCGTGCGCGACCGGCCAGGAACATAGAGGGCATATAAATGCAGAGAATAAGGGCCTACGAGGATACTAATTGAACGCGCCATGCGCTAAAGCGCCTTGCGACTGGAAAAAGCATGAGCCAAAGTGCCCCCATCGACGTATTCCAGCTCGCCACCCAGGGGCACACCATGGGCGATGCGCGATACGTTAACGCCCAGTTCGCGGGCACGCTCGCTTATGTAATACGCCGTGGTTTCACCTTCCACGGTAGGGTTGGTAGCCAAAATCAATTCTTCCACCGGCTCTTGTTGCAGCAGGCGGGTCAACGCGCCGATACCAATTTCCTCTGGGCCGACACCGTCGATGGGTGACAAACGTCCCAGCAGTACAAAGTAACGGCCCTGATAACCGCCCGCCTGCTCAATCGCCAAAACATCTCCCGGTGTTTCCACCACGCATAGCAGGGTTTGATCCCGCTTGGGGTTGGCGCAAATACCGCACAGGGGTTGCTCGGTTAATGTTCGGCAACGCTCGCAGCGGCCTACCCCTTCCACGGCCTGAGTCAACGCTTCGGCCAAACGCTGGGCCCCTGGCCGATCGTGCTCCAGCAGTTGCAGCACCATACGCTGAGCGGACTTTGGGCCCACTCCAGGCAGGCAGCGCAGGGCGGACATCAGCTCGTCGATCAAAGGACTAAACATAGGGTGACTCGGTTAACGGTCTGGCTTGCAAGGCGAATTAAAACGGCATTTTGAAATCCGGTGGCAAGTTCATGCCAGCGGTCATACCGGCCATTTTTTCCCGGCTGTTGGCTTCGACTTTGCGCACCGCGTCGTTGACGGCGGCGGCCACTAAGTCTTCTAAAATTTCTTTGTCTTCGCTCATCAGACTGTCATCCAGCGACACCTTCCGAACGTCGTAGCGGCCGGTCATCACTACCGACACCAACCCAGCACCGGACTCGCCGGTCACTTCAGCCTGCGCCAACTCTTCCTGAGCTTTTTGCATATTGGCCTGCATTTGCTGGGCCTGCTTCATTAAATCTCCAAGACCTTTCATGATAAAAACCTCATGTCTATTTCATTAACAGACTGTTTCATTAACCGACTGTTGAAAACGTTTTCGGGACGGACTTCGCCGATGGCGTTTCTCAATCGCCCGTCAGCGGCTCCACAGTATCCTCACGCAACGTTGCATCGAACTCGGTCATCAACTGCTGCACTAATGGATCGTTTTTAATGGCGCTCACGGCGTCATCGTATTGCTCCTGCCGACGTCTGATCGCTCTGGCGGATGGCGTTTCACCGGTCACTGGCCCCAGCTGGATACGCACTCGGACCGGCTCACCGAAATAATCGCTGAGTCCATCGGCCAGACGCTGTTCGTGGCTCTCATCAAACAGCGCGCTATTGGCTTCATCCAAAATAAAATCCAGAACATTGCCCTCGCGTCCAACCAGTACGCAGTTCGACACCGTGGCCTGCAACAATCCGCCCACATGCAGGCCTGTATAAATGTCGCACCAGTTGTCGGGCGTAGCTTCTGCGAGCGTCAGTCGCGGTCCCGTAGGCGAATCATTCGGCACGGGGGCCGGCGCCCCATCAGGCTTTTTTGCGCCCTCGCCCTCCCCGGTAGGCCCAGGCGCGTTATCCATCGCCAGCTCACGGCGATCAATCTCCGGTGTTTTATCGGTCACCGGAGCTACGTCAGCCACCGGCGTGTTATCGACCGCCGGAGCGTGGTCAGCCGCCGGAGCGTAGTCATAAGGCCCATCAAACGGTATCCCTTCCGGAGCGCTTGTGGGCGTTGGCGGAACGCTCGCCGGGGTCGCAGGGTTGGACTCGACATCCGCCGCGAGATTCCCCGCCGGGTCCGGCCGTGCATCGGCTTCCACTGGTGGGGAGTCAGGCACAGATTCCGGTGTGGGCTGCGCACTTGCGGGTGCTACCGTCCGGTTCGTCGGAGCCACTTCCGGTTCGCTGATGCGATCGGCCAGCTGCTGCCCGGGCGATGCTGGCGGAGTTTGCGCGCCGCCACCAGCGGGCAGCGGCTGGGTAGGCACGTCGGTCACGCCCTGGGGCTTAAATGCCAACATCCGAAGCAGCACCATTTCCAGCCCCGCACGGGGGTCCGGTGCCAGCGGAAGGTCGCGCCGGCCCAGCAAGGCGGTTTGGTAAAAAAGCTGTACATCTTCCGGGGCCATGGCCTGAGCCAGCTCCAATACCCGCTCCCGATCGCCGTGGCTATTGTCCACCGCCTCGGGCAAAGCCTGAGCAATGGCAATGCGATGCAGCAACGTGAGTAACTCCGCCAACACCCCCGCGTAATCAGGGGACTGTTCCGACAATTGTTCCACCGCCGCCAACAAGGCCTTGCCATCGAGGTTTGCCAGGGCAGTCATCAGAGTATTGATGGCGCCCTGGTCAATGGTGCCCAGCATGGCCCGCACTTCGGTCTCGGTTATTTTCCCGGAGCCGAACGCAATCGCCTGATCAGTCAGGCTCATGGCATCGCGCATACTGCCATCGGCGGAGCGGCCCAATAGCCACAGGGCGCTCTCTTCAAACGGCACCAGCTCCTTATCAAGCACAAATTGCAGATGCTGCACAATGCGCTCGGGGTTCATGTTCTTCAGGTTGAATTGCAAACAGCGGGACAGCACCGTTACCGGCAAGCGCTGGGGGTCGGTAGTGGCCAAAAGAAATTTGACGTGAGGCGGCGGCTCTTCAAGCGTTTTCAGCAGTGCATTAAAGCTGTGGCTCGACAGCATGTGCACTTCGTCAATTAGATAAACCTTATAGCGGCCTCGGGTGGGCGCGTATTGAACGTTCTCCAACAGCTCCCGCGTATCTTCCACCTTTGTGCGCGAGGCGGCGTCCACTTCGATCAAATCCACGAAACGGTTTTCGGCAATTTCCACACAGGCGGTGCACTGGCCGCACGGCTCGGAGCTGACCCCCGATTCGCAATTCAGGCACTTAGCCAGAATGCGCGCGATGGTGGTTTTACCCACGCCTCGGGTGCCGGTGAACAGGTAGGCATGGTGCAGCCGGTTATGGTCCAGCGCATTGACCAGCGCCTGCAATACATGCTCCTGCCCAACCATTTCTCGGAAGGTGCGCGGACGCCATTTGCGGGCTAAGACTTGGTAGCTCATGCCTTCCTCTGAGGGGGTTATCGATAATGGAAGGGGATTATACCTGACAAGCTATCAAATCGCCTCTGGCGAAACGCACGCTGGCAAGCTTGATAACACGGAATGAAAAAATACGGGAGGAGATGGTGGAGGCGACCTAACCAGCCACACCCCGGCACATGACTGACTGCTACCGTTGCTCCCTTCCGGGCCTGGCGGGGTTCACAGCTGATCATTGCGAGGGGACCGGAAAGGTCACCATTTCAGCTCCGCGGGCCTTGCACCCGACGGACAGGCATTATCGGCAGTTTACCCGGCCATTGCAAGCCGCAATCTAAATCCGATGCCAATGCCAGACACTCAATTCAGTAATACGGATGCCGCCGGGCCAAGGGGCCAGCCCAGCCAGAACCAAATCAGCAAGAAGCTGCTCCAAGCGAACAGGAACGTCAGGCTGTACGGCAACATCAACGCCACCAGTGTCCCTACGCCGAAGTCAGCCCGGTAACGTTGGGCAAAGGCGATGACGACACCGAAATAAGGCATCAGCGGTGTAATCACGTTAGTGGTGCTGTCGCCAATGCGATAGGCCACCTGGGTGGCCTCGGGGCTGACTCCCAGCAAATACAACATGGGCACAAACACCGGCGCCATAAGCGCCCACTTGGCGGAGGCGCTGCCCACAAACAGGTTCATCCCGGCGGTAATGAAGATCAATAGCACCAACAATAGCCCGGCGTTCAGATCGAGCCCCAGTAGCAATTTCGCACCGGAGGCAGCGGTGATCGTGCCGAGCTGGCTCCAGGCGAAAAAGTTGACGAACTGGGCGGCGAAAAACATCAGTACCAGATAGGTCGCCAGGGTACCCATGGCGGATTCCATGCCCTCGATTGCCGCGCGACTGTCGCGATACCGGCCACTGACCCGGCCAAACAACCAGCCCGCCACAGCCGCATAAAAGGCGATAACCACCACGATGCCTTGCAGCGCGGCGGAGGCCAAAAAGCCCGGTTGTTCCGGATCATGTAGCCAGCCGGTGGCCAGACCCAGCGCCAGGAGCAGCCCAAAACACAGAGTCCACGCGAGCACAGCCCAGAGCCCCCGCCGCTGAGCGGCCGTCAATGGTTCAATGGCGACCGCTGTGCCCGTGTTCTGGTCCTCCAAATAAGGCACCACCAATTTTTCCGTTACCCAAACCCCCACGGTACTCAGCAGCACGGTGGACGCCACCATAAAATAATAGTTACTGGCAATGCCCACCTGATAATCGTCGGCCACCAGCGCCACTGCCTCGGTACTGATACCCGCCAGCAGCGCATCCACAGGACCTAACACCACATTCGCACTGTAGCCGGCGGAAACACCGGCAAAAGCCGCCACAATGCCCGCCAACGGGGGGCGGCCCGCCGACGCAAACAGCATAGCCGCCAGGGGTATCAACACCACATAACCGGCATCCATCGCCAGGTTAGAAAGGATGCCTGCCAGCACGACCACCCAGGTGAGCAGCACCCGCGGCGCGGCCAGAACCAACCGCTCCAGCACCACCTTGAATAAACCCGAATGCTCGGCGACGCCGATGCCCAGCATCACCACCAGTACCGTGCCGACTGGGGCGAAGGTGATGAAGTTATCGATCGTATGGGTGAGCATCCACCGAATCCCCTCGGCACTGAGCAGGCTGCGCGCCACCACCGGCTCGGTTCGCCCCGGTAGCTGCGCCTGCACACCCAGAGCCGCCATCAACCACGACAGCACCAGTAAAATAACGCACAGCCAAATGAACAATACCGCCGGTACAGGCAGACGGTTACCGGCGCGCTCCAGGCCGGCTAAAAATATCTGCCACCGGGACTGGCGGGAAACATACTCGGTCATATCAATTCCACATCCGTGAATAGCGTCAGCCGAAGGGTGCAAAGGCGTGGCGGCGTGGGGTAGACTGCGAACAGCCTTTTCACGGCGGCCGTTGGGCCAGGTCTTCGGCGCTTCAGCCGCTTAATTTCATAGCTTACATTATTGGCAGGAGTACACCATGGCATCCGTGACCTTGAAAGGAAATCCCCAGAACACCAACGGCGAACTGCCCCCAGTGGGCCAGCAAGCGCCGGACTTTACCCTGGTCAACACCGATTTGGCGGACGTGAAGCTGAGTGACTTCCAGGGCAAACGCGTCGTGCTGAATATTTTCCCCAGTGTCGACACCCCCACCTGTGCCCAATCGGTGCGTCACTTTAACGCCGAAGTCAGCGCTTTGAAAAATACTGAAGTGGTGTGCGTTTCCCAAGATCTGCCTTTTGCTCTGGCCCGTTTTTGTGGCGCCGAAGGCCTGGATCAAGTCACCACCGCCTCCGCGTTTCGCTCCAGCTTTGCCGACGACTACGGCGTGCGTCTGACGGATGGTCCCCTCGCCGGTCTAACCGCCCGGGCCGTAGTCGTCGTCGATGAGCAGGGGAAAGTTTTGCACACAGAGCTGGTGTCGGAAATCTCCTCTGAGCCCAACTATGAAGCGGCGCTGAATGCGTTGACGTAAAGCCTTAAGCGGGCACCGGCCTGACTCCCGACAGTTTGCTCAGGCAGTGGCTGCGCGCCAGGGTCAGAAAATCCTGAACAAACGTCAGGCCGATTTGCTCTTCGCGCACCGCGGCGTAAAGGTTGGGCCAAACACCATCCGGACCCGCGGGGCGCACGCTGATCAGAGCCTGGTCCACATACTCGGCCAGCACCCAGTTGGGCAGCGCACACAGGCCCCGCCCACTGGCCACCAACTGCACCATCATCAATGTCAGCTCGGAGTGGCGTACGGCGGCAGGTGTGACGCCCGCCGGATCCAGAAACTGCTGAAAAACATCCAGCCGCTCCCGCTCCACCGGATAGGTGATCAACGTCTGTTCGGCCAAATCCTCCGGCAACAGATAAGCGCGGTCCGCCAACGGATGATTAACGGCCAGGGCAATTTGCATTTCATAACGAAACAGCGGCACATACTCGATGCCTTTTAAGGGCCTTGGGTCCGAGGTAATGACCAGATCCACGTCGCCCTGAACCAAAGCCGGCAGAGGCTCGAACACAAAACCGCCGGAAAAATCCAGCTCCACCGCTGGCCACTGGTTGCGAAAATCGTTGACCGTGGGCATCAACCAGTTAAAACAACTGTGACACTCGATGGCCATATAAAGGCGCCCTGCCTCGCCGTGCAGCAGTTTTTTCACATCCCGCTCGGCCAGCTCAATGCGCTCCAGAACCTCCTCTGATAGACGCAACAAGCGTTTGCCCGCCTCGGTAAAGCGTAGCGGACGGCTTTTGCGCGCAAACAGCTCCGCACCCAAGCGCCCTTCCAGCTCTTTCACTTGGTGCGACAGCGCCGACTGAGTGAGAAAAACCCGTTCCGCCGCCTCCACCAAACTTCCGGTATCGCGCAGGGCGATCAGGGTACGCATATGTCGAATTTCCAGCATGACCGTGCCTCAACAGAAAGCATTAGATTAATTCATGTTTACCCTGAAAACAATTAGTTTGATTCATGTTAGGCCCGCCAGCACACTGTGCATGATTTTTCACTCATCCAGTTTTGGATTCATGGAATTTTAAGGACCTATTGGTACGCGCAGTACGGCGACGCGCGTTACAGGAGATTTTATGCACACCATCACAACACATAATTTGGGCTTTCCCCGCATCGGGGCCGACCGGGAGCTAAAGCGTGCTTTGGAGGCTTACTGGCAAGGCGGTCTTGACGAGGCGGGACTTCAGGAGGTGGGCCGTAAGCTGCGCCAACGACACTGGCAACTGCAGGCTCAAGCGGGATTGGACTTCGTAGCCACTGGCGATTTCGCCTGGTACGACCAGGTGCTCACCCTATCGGCCACCGTGGGTAATGTGCCTTTGCGTCACCGCCGCCAACAGCCCGCCACAGACACGGACGCGAGCGCTCCGCCCGAGCCCTGCAGAGACGTCGATCTGGACACTCTATTTCGCATGGCTCGAGGCCGGGCGCCAAGCGGGCCAGCCAGCACCGCTTCTGAAATGACCAAATGGTTCGATACCAACTACCACTATCTGGTACCGGAATTTCATCCGGGTCAGGACTTTGCCCTGAGCTATCGGCAGATTATCGATGAGACCAAAGAGGCCGCCGCGCTTGGCTACAACCCCAAGCCGGTCATTCTTGGCCCCCTGAGCTACCTGTGGCTGGGCAAGCCCGCGGAGGCGGAGTTCGACCGCCTGGAGCTGTTGGACAAGCTACTGCCGGCTTACCAGGCACTGCTTGAGGCGCTGGCCGACGCGGGCGCTCAGTGGGTGCAGATCGACGAACCGATTCTGGTACTGGATTTACCCGACGTCTGGCAACGCGCCTTTGAGGGGGCATACCACCATTTACAGAGTCGCCGATTAAATGTTCTTCTGGCCACTTATTTTGGCGGGCTGGAAGACAACCTGGGCACCGCTTTGCATTTGCCGGTCGCTGGGATTCACATCGATACGGCCCTGGCACCGGAACAACTGACGCCGGTTCTGGACCGCCTGCCCGTCCACAAAGTGTTATCGGTCGGGGCAGTGAACGGGCGCAACGTTTGGCGCCAGGACTTGCGCCGTACCTGGACTGAGCTAAATGAAGCCCACGAGCGACTGGGCAACCGCCTCTGGTTGGCGCCCTCGTGTTCGCTGCTCCACGTACCAGTGGACTTAGAGCGAGAGACGGATCTGAGCCCCGAAATAAAACCGCTGCTGGCCTTTGCCACCCAAAAATTGGCCGAGGTGGTCAGCTTGGCCCAGTTACTGGACGGCCGCGCCGACCCCGAAACTGACCAGGCGCTGGCGGAAAGCGACCGGGCCCAGGCTCACCGGCGCGAATCCAAACACATCCACAGACCCGAGGTGCAGACCCGGCTTGCGGCCGTTAAGCCCGCTGACAGTGAGCGGCGCCGCCCGTTTGTGGAGCGTATAAAGCGCCAGCAGGAAGTGTTGCGCCTGCCGCTGTTTCCCACCACCACTATCGGCTCGTTCCCCCAGACCGATGCCATCCGCGAAATCCGGCGGGACTACAAAGCGGGGCATTGCAGCGCTGAGCAGTATCAGCAACGCATCGGCGACGCCATTGCCGACGCCGTAGCCCGGCAAGAGGCGCTGGGACTGGACGTGTTGGTACACGGCGAGGCCGAACGCAACGACATGGTGGAATATTTTGGTGAGCAGTTGGAAGGCTTCGCCTTCACCCGTTTCGGATGGGTACAAAGCTATGGCTCCCGCTGCGTGAAACCGCCCATCATTTACGGGGATGTGGTCCGCCCCCATGCGCTGACCGTGGATTGGTGGCGCTTTGCCCAGGACCTGACGGATCGACCCGTCAAAGGCATGCTCACCGGCCCCATCACCATGCTCGGCTGGTCATTCGTGCGCGACGACCAGCCATTGGAAGCCACTGCCCGACAACTGGCTCTGGCGTTAAGGGATGAAGTGCTCGACTTGGAAAGCGCCGGCGCCCGCGTGATTCAAATCGATGAGCCAGCGCTGCGCGAACGCTTACCGTTGCGCCAGGCCGGCCGTGCCTATTACCTGAATTGGGCCGTGGAAGCCTTCAAATTAAGCGCCAGCGGTGTGCGGGACGATACCCAAATCCACACGCACATGTGCTACTCGGAGTTCAACGACATTATTGAAGCCACCGCTGCGCTGGATGCGGACGTAATCACCATTGAGACGTCTCGCTCCCACGGTGAGTTATTGCAAGCGTTTGAGGCGTTTCACTACCCCAATGACATAGGTCCGGGGGTGTATGACATTCACTCACCAAACGTACCTGAGGTGAGTGATATGGTGGATCTGCTGGAGCGCGCGGCGCGGGATCTTCCGGTGGAGCGCTTATGGGTCAATCCGGATTGCGGGTTAAAAACCCGTCACTGGCCAGAGACCGAAGAGGCTCTGCACCGGATGGTAAAGGCGGCGCGCATCATGCGGGAAAAATACGGTCAACGCTCCACTGATCAGCACATTGCCGATCAACCCGGGGTGACCGCAGGAGCCAGCACCGTGGCATAGCGCCGCCTGTTATGAGCGCGCGTGGGTCTCCAGGGGCTCAATTCCGGCCTCGCCGGCCATCAAGGCTTGCAGAGCCACCTGGGTTCCGGGCGCCGCAATCCGCTCGCTGCGTGGCGCGAGCGGGGAGCGCCCCACCCAGTTAAAACGCCAGCGCCAAAACTCAGGCGCCTCTGCTGGGCCACGCACCTCAAACAGATCCAGCCGCTCGGGCACCAAATCCATGGTGGCCAACAACTGAAACATAAACTGTTCCGCGTTTTTGCCAAAAAAGCTGGAGGCTTGTTGCTGGGACGCACGCACAAACAGCGTGTCGCGCCGGGTACCGGGCCGAAATTTGACCCCCAACGTCACCGGCTGACCCAAACGATTGGTCAGGTCGAGTTGTTCAAATGTATCCAGGGACATAACCCGTCTTCCTACAATGAATCACACAAGCTTTGCGCGGGCCGCGAAGTCTACTCCGCCGAGAGAGAACTACAAGTGGACCAAGTGCCAAAAATAAATAATTTCTCCGCTCGCCTGAAACTCCGGCCAAACGAGCGCCAGCACTGGCGTACAAGCTGTTGTTCCACCGCTCTCAATAGCAGGCCGAGCCACAAAATGGCCCCCGCCCACTCGCACCGCCGCAACGGACATCCCTTAAGTCCATAGTCCCCATTATACGCCATCGGAGTCAACCACCGGCTGAAGCTGGGAGCTAGGGAGCTGAGAGTCAGGAGGAGCTGAGCGCTAGATAAAGCCGCAAAGAGGAATTGACACGCGGTGCCCAGACTAACAGAATCGCGTGCTACCACGACCAACCAGGTGTACCTTGCATGAAGTTCCGTAATCCAACCGGCTGGACTCTGAAACACAGCGGCCTCTGCACCCTGTTTTCCTTCGCACTCTTGCTCAGTGCCTGTGGCAGCAGTAGCGACGATGACGCAGTAAACCCGGCGCCGAATGACGCGCCTCCCCCGTCGTCGTCCAGCGGCACCGAAAAAACCATACCGGACGCTGAATGGCCCGAGATTAACGTCTACTCCAGGGAGCCCAAAGTATTACAGTTCGCCTGGACACCCGTTGAGGACGCCACCCACTACCGTCTCTTGAAAGACCCAGATGGCAACAGCGGCTTTAGCCAGATCGGTGACGATTTGACCGAGCCCAGCGCCCAGGATGCGATCAGCGTACACCGCCACGACTGGGCCAACGCCCGTTACCTCGTCGAAGCCTGCGATGCCAACGGGGATTGCCAGGAATCCAGCGTGGCCTACACCAGTCACGCTATGCTTGAAACCATCGGCTATTTCAAAGCCTCCAACACCGATCGGGAAGACTGGTTCGGCTGGAGCCTGGCGTTATCCGGCGACGGCCATACCCTGGCCGTGGGCGCTACGCGCGAGGCTAGCAAGGCGCGTGGTATCAACGGTGATCAGAGCGACAACTCGTTAGACGCCGCGGGCGCCGTGTATGTATTTACGCTGGAAAATGGCCAGTGGGCGCAGGATGCCTATGTTAAAGCATCCAATACGGGGACGGCCCAAGACCGGTTTGGCTACAGCGTGGCTCTGTCCGACGACGGCACGGTGATGGCGGTGGGCGCCATTCGCGAAAACAGCAATGCGACCGGCATCAACGGTGATCAAAGCAGCACTGCCGGGACTCGTTCAGGGGCGGTATACGCCTTCGCGCGTAGCGATGGCACTTGGAGTCAAACCGCTTACATCAAACCCTCCAATACCATGGCCGCACCGGAAGAGGAGGAGGAAGAAGACGAAACCGAAGGCACGGACGAGGAAATCGCCATCAACGCCGGCTTTCACTTCGGGCACAGCGTGGCGCTGTCCGGCGACGGTTTGACGCTCGCGGTGGGCGCCATCGGCGAGGCCAGTGCCGCACGCGGGATCAACGGCGACCAAACCAACCGGCAAGCCTCCGCCTCCGGCGCCGTGTATGTGTTCACTCAGGATGGTGACAACAACTGGTCTCAGCAGGCCTATGTGAAGGCCTCGAACACGCGGCGCGACAACTTCTTTGGCTGGAGCCTCGCGCTGTCGGAAAACGGCAACACCTTGGCGGTCGGCGCACCCGAGGAAGGCAGCAACGGCATCGGCGTAGAGGCGACTCAGAACAACAACCGGGTGCCGGGCACGGGTGCCGTTTACGTCTTTACCCGCAACAGCAGCGACGCCTGGAGCCAGCAAACCTACATTAAGCCCGCCGAGAACTACCCTGGCCTGGGCGCGAATTTCCAGAAGCGTTTTGGCACCAGCGTATCCCTATCCGCCAACGGCGACACCTTGGCCGTGGGGGCACCGGGGGATTTGAGTATCGGCACAGGCCCCGGCGCCGATCCGGCGGATTACAACCCCGAGTTCGCGTTTAACAGCGGCGCCGTCTACCTGTACAGCCGTAATAACAATCAGTGGGCACACGCGGACTACCTGAAGGCGTCCAACAACCAGGAAGACTTTCAGTTCGGCCGCTCCCTGGCTTTATCAGCCAATGGTCAGCAATTGCTGGTGGGCGCCTGGCGCGAAGACGGTTGGGCCCCAGGCATCAATGGCGATGAAACTGATCAACGAACCAACACCAACACTGGCGCGGCCTATCTGTTTAGTCGCGGCAGCAGTGGCTGGCAACAGGATGCGTATATCAAGGCGCCCAACCCCGGTTTGATGGATAACTTCGGTGTTTCCGCGGCGATTTCCAACGATGGCGACACCCTGGCCATTGGCGCCCACCGGGAAAAAAGTACCGCCACGGGAATCAATGGCAACCGCGACAATCGCAGCGGCCGCTACTCGGGCGCGGTCTACTTGTACTAGCTCCCAACTTGCGTAGCTCACCGTATTCACCCCGGCGCCCGGCGCCGGGGTTTCTTCTCGTCCCTTGCCCCCCTTGCCTCCCCTCACCTCCTCCACAACATCTACCGGTATCCCAATCGCCTCAAGCGTCGCTGAATGCCCGTGTCGATACTGGTATCATGGGTGCTTTATTCCCAAATGAGGCGCGCATGTTACTGTTTGTCGACCACCTGACCAATGTAGATTTCAGCTTCCTGGATGAACGCCGTGGCCTGCTTGGCGAAACGTGGCTCGCCAATGTGCAGCTGAAGGGCGATCTGGATGACCAGGGCATGGTGTGCGATTTCGGGATCGTCAAAAAACGCCTGCGTCAATGGCTGGATGAGGAACTGGATCACCGGTTGCTGGTACCCATCCGCTCGCCCAACCTCACGCTGACCGAGACTGGCGATACCGTGGAGGTGCGCTGGCAGTTCGGCGCCAGCGAAGAATTCATCCACACCCGTTCGCCCAGGCAGGCGCTGGCGCTGGTGGATGCGGTGGAGTTGACCCGCGAGAGCGTGGCGCAGTGGTGCGAACAGCAACTGGCCCAACTGTTTCCCGAAACCAAGGGGTTGCAGATCAGCTTCACGCCTGAATCCATCGACACGGCGTTTTACCACTACAGCCACGGCCTGAAAAAACACGACGGCAACTGCCAGCGCATCGCCCACGGGCACCGCTCGCGCATTACGATCTGGGCGGACGATTTGCGCTCCCACTCCCTGGAAAACGAATGGGCCAACCGCTGGCGGGATGTGTATTTGGGAACTCGGGAGGACCTACAGGAGAGCTTTCAAAGTGACGGCAACGATTACTATCGCTTTGCCTACCGCGCCCGGCAAGGTGACTTTGAACTGAGCCTGCCCCAGCGCTGTTGTGAGGTGATCGAAACCGATACCACGGTGGAATACCTGGCGCTGTATATTGCCCAGCAATTACGGGCCGATTACCCCCACAGCAACATTCGCGTGCAAGCGTTTGAGGGTTACCGCAAAGGCGCCATTGCCGAGGCCTGAGTGGGCGCCCGCCTCAGTAAATGGGCGCCTCGCCCGGTGGGCGGGTTTTAAAGCGGGGCTGGGCCCAAAAGTACTGTTCCGGGCAGCGCGCCACTTCCTGCTCCATAAACTCGTTCACACGCCGGGCATCGGCGTAGTCGTCCCCGGTGGGGTAGTTCTCAAACGGCGGATGCA
>Ga0209487_1001426_pt1 | contig 20177 bp, 16 predicted proteins | sample Poulit2012_FD_187524 | JGI IMG/M metagenome (GOLD analysis project Ga0209487, IMG submission 187524) | Agricultural soil microbial communities from Georgia to study Nitrogen management - Poultry litter 2012 (SPAdes) (version 2) | ecosystem: Environmental > Terrestrial > Soil > Agricultural land...
CTTCCCGGATTGCAGGTGCTGCCCGACCCCGGGCCCGCGCCCCTGCCCTTGCGTCCCCCGGCACCGGAAGGTTTGAGCAAGGAGGAGGAACAAGAGCGCGCCGAACTTCACGCCCGGGCCGATGAGATCGATTCCGCGGCGCTCGCGGGTGAGCAGATACACGAGGGCTACGGGGCGATCTGGCGGTTCCCGGACGACGGTGTGATCTCCATCCAGGTAGAGCCGCTGGAACACATTCCCACCGTGCTCCTCGGCGCGGACTGGGCGCAGGACGGTCTCCTCACCTACGCGGTGCGCTGGTACCCGACCGACCACGGCGCCGCGATGCTGCAACTGGAATCCGAGCCGTTGCCGCCGGCCACGCCGCCGGAGCATGCCCGCGCCTTGATCGAGGACTGTGCCGCCGCGATCCAAATCGCCGCGGGCGGGGTGGCCGCCGACGACGACGGGTTCTTGGTGGACCTCGGCGTAGGCCCGGAGGATGAAGCGGACCCGGAGGACCAAGCAGGAGCCGCGAAGGGCGAAGCGGACCCGGAGGACGAAGCAGTAGCCCCGGAGGGTGGAGCGAGTCCGCAGGGTGAAGCCGACCTGGCCGGTGGCGCGGGCACGGAAGGCGAAGTCGCTCCAGCGGCCGAAGCAAGTCCAGAGGCCGAAGCGGGGCCAAAGGGCGGGGCGGGGCCAGAGGGCGGGGCGAGCCCAGGGAACGGTGCGAGTCCAGAGGGCGGAGCAGACGACGCGCAGCAGGCGCCCGGCGACGGTGCGGAAGAGGACGAGTCGCCGGCTTCAGACAACGCCGAAGATGACGGCGACAAGGTCGAGGAGCCGCAAGCGAACGACGTCGACGGGGAGGGTGAGGAGGGACGCACACCGTAGCCCTCCCGCCGCGCGACACCTCGCCCGGGCGAAGACTCACGCAGGTCGTAAGAACGACGGGCAGCCACCGCCCGAGAACGTGACGCTTGCCACCCCGATAGGGGGTTTGCCCTGCGCGCATCGTGACTGCAGGCGCGGACCCACCTGCGCCGTTGGTAACATGTCCGCGGACCCCAAGCCCCCCTCTGCTTGTCCCGCCGCTCATGAGTGGTGGAGGCCACGGCCATGTCCGGGAGGGTGTTGGCACAACACCGAACATGACCTGACCACGCCCACACCCCCAAGGAGCGGACGTGCTGCAGCTATTGGCACTACATCTTGTAGTGGCACTGGCTGCGCCCACTTTGATGCGCCTGCTCGGGCGTAAAGGCTTCATCCTGTTGGCCCTCGCGCCGGCGTCCGTGGCGGTGTGGGCACTGGTGCATACCCGTCAGATCCTCGACGGCGATCATGTCCAGGTGCATCTGGCGTGGATCCCGACGCTGGATGCGACGTTGGACTTCCGGGTAGACGGACTGTCCTGGCTCATGATGATGCTGGTGGGCGGCGTCGGCGCACTGGTGCTGTTCTACTGCGCCTGGTACTTCGCCTCCGGCGCCACCGGGCTCGGGCGCTTCGCCGGGTGTTTCGTCGCCTTCGCCGGCGCGATGCTGGGCCTGGTCACCACCGATAACACCCCGGCATTGTTCGTGTTCTGGGAACTGACCACGATCTTCTCCTACCTGTTGATCGGCCACTACTTCGACCGCAAGGGGTCCCGCCGGTCCGCGATGCAGGCCATCGTCATCACCGTCACCGGCGGCTTGGCGATGCTCATGGGCTTCCTGATGCTGGGTGAGCTCCCCGGGGGCTCTTACCGCATCTCCGAACTCGTGGCCAACCCCCCACCGAGTTCTGGTCTGGTGACCATCGCGCTGGTGCTGGTGCTGGCCGGTGCGCTCAGCAAGTCCGCTCTGGTTCCGTTCCATTTCTGGCTGCCCGGGGCGATGGCCGCACCCACCCCGGTCAGTGCCTACCTGCACGCCGCAGCGATGGTGAAGGCCGGCGTGTATCTGGTGGCCCGGTTCTCGCCCGGATTCGCGGAGAACCCGGTGTGGACCTGGCTGGTGCTGCTCAGCGGTTCGGTCACCATGCTTCTGGGCGGATACCGCGCGATGCGCCAGCACGACCTGAAACTGCTGCTGGCGTACGGCACGGTGTCCCAACTGGGTTTCCTGATCCTGTTGGTGGGCCAGCCCGAACGCGGCATCGCACTGGCCGGACTGGCCCTCATCGGCGCGCACGCGATGTTCAAGGCGGCGTTGTTCCTGACCACCGGCGTGATCGACGCCGCCGCAGGCACCCGCGACCTGCGGGAACTTTCCGGGCTCGCCCGCAACCTCAAGGGCGCGTCCATCCCCGGCCTGCTCGCGGTGGTCTCCATGGTGGGCCTCCCCCCGGCCGCCGGGTACGTCGGCAAGGAAGCCGTGTTGGAAGCCCTACAGCACGGCGGGGAACCCCGGCACTGGGTCCTGATGAGCGTGGTGGTGCTCGGCTCGATCCTCACCTTCGCCTACGGCGTGCGTTACTTGTGGGGGGCTTTCGCGCGCAAATCCGGCGTGCCGGACACCGAACTGGACCGGGAGCACGTGGGATTGTTCATCTCCCCGAACGTGCTCGCGGTGGCGGGGATTGTCGCCGGCCTGTTGCCGGCGCTGGGGGAGTATCTGCTCGCGCCGTACGCCATGACCTACCCGGATGGCATGCCCGGGCACCTGACGCTGTGGGCAGGTTTCGGCCTCCCGCTCGGATTGACCGCGATCATCATCGTGGTCGGTTCGCTGCTGGCGGTCGCCCGCCCCACGGTGGAGGCGATCCAGGAGAAGATCAGCCCACCGTTGGACGCCGACCGGACGTACCGGTCTTCGATGCGGCAACTGGACCGGTTCTCCGCCTCCCTGACCTCATACACCCAGAGCGGCGCTCTGCCGGTGTACCTGGGCGTGATCCTCATCGTCGGCATGATCATGGTGAGCAGCGCCATGATCTTCGGGGAGGTGCCGCTCGGGGACGTGCGGTTGTGGGACTCCCCGGTATCCGGCGGGATCGCCGTGGCGATCGCGATTTCCGCGCTGCTGGTTGCCCGTGCCCGACGGCGAGTGAAGGCGGTCGTGCTGATGGGCGTGGCCGGATACGGCGTGGTGTTGCTGTTCGCACTCCACGGGGCACCGGACCTGGCGCTGACTCAGGCGTTGGTGGAGACCGTGACGATCGTGGTGTTCCTGCTGGTGCTGCGACGGTTGCCGGCGTACTTCTCCGACCGGCCGCTGGCAGCCAGTAGGCGGTGGCGGGCGATCATCGCGATCGGCGCCGGTGTGGTGATGTCGATGCTCGCGCTGGCGATCCCCGGCACCCGGGCGCACGAGCAGGTATCCCAGGCGTTCTTCACCGAGGGGTACCTGTTCGGGTGGGGTAACAACATCGTCAACGTGACGCTGGTGGATATCCGTGCCTGGGACACCATGGGCGAGGTCGCGGTACTTCTCGTGGCTGCCACCGGAGTTGCTTCCTTGGTGTTCATCCGCCACCGGCAGCGCAGCGTGGAACGCGTGAGCACCTTCGACCCGGAACGCCCTCCTGCCTGGCATGAGGGCCCGGAGGTCAGGCCGGAGTACCGGGCGTTGGGCGACCCGGGCACCCCGGTGGCCGGTCGCCGTGGCCAACGGTGGCTACCGGGCGGAGCCACCCTGGCGCCCTATCGGCGGTCGGTGATGTTCGAAGTGATCACCCGCATGCTGTTCCACACCATGCTGGTGCTCGCGGTGTGGTTGCTGTTCGCCGGCCACAATGCCCCCGGCGGTGGGTTCATCGCCGGCATGGTCGCCGGTGTCGCGCTGATCGTTCGGTACCTGGCCGGGGGCCGGTATGAACTGGGCGAGGCGCTTCCCGTCCAACCGGGAGCCCTACTGGGCGGGGGCCTGCTGCTGGCCACGGGAACCGGTATCGCACCGCTGTTCTTCGGTGGGCAGGCACTGCAATCCTTCCGCGTGGACCTGAACCTGGGCATCCTCGGTGAGGTCCACCTGATGACCACGCTGGCGTTCGACCTCGGGGTGTTCCTCATCGTGGTCGGGCTGGTCCTGGACATCCTGCGCACCCTGGGCGCCGAGGTCGACCGGCAGGGTGAGGCCGAGGGCCGGGCCGCTCCGGACGTGGCACACGACTCGCCGCGCACCGCCGTCGACGACGTGGACGTGCTGGAGCAGACCCCGGCCGGAGGTGGGGACTCATGATCGAGGCAACTCCGAGCCTGGCCCTGGTGGTGGCGATCGGCGTCCAGTTCGGCGCCGGGGTGTACCTGCTGTTGGAACGTAGCCTGACCCGGGTGCTGGTGGGCATCTACCTCATCGGAAACGGCGTCAACCTCATGTTCCTGCTCGCCGGAGGGGCCGCCAGCGGCCCGCCGCTGCTGGGCACGGGACCTGAGGAGGAGATGGTCGACCCGCTGCCGCAGGCGATGGTGCTCACCGCGATCGTCATCAACCTTGGCCTGACCGCGTTCGTGTTGGCGATGGCCTACCGCTCGTGGCAACTGCACGGTCATGACGAGGTGCAGGACGACTTGGAGGACCGCCGTCTGGCCCGCCGCGCCGAGAGCGGGGAACTGGACACCCGCGACGACGACCTGGGCGCCAACCTGGCGGTGGAAGCCGCGGAGGCGCGCGATGAGACCGAGGAGCCGGTGATCAGCGAGCAACCGTCCGGAGTCCGGGGCGGCAACAAGAGGGAGCGCGGATCATGAACTGGCTCTTGCCGATGCCGGTGATCCTGCCCCTGTTCGCCGCCGGATTCGCGCTGGCGATGGCTCGGCGCCCCCGCGCGCAACTTCTTGCGTCCGTGGTCACGTTGACGGTGGTGCTGGGGATCGCGATCGCGCTCATGGTCATCACCCACGACCAGGGCCCGCAGGTGGTCAACCTCGGGAACTGGAGCGCCCCGGTGGGCATCGTGCTCGTGGCCGACCGGCTATCGGCGCTCATGCTCGTGGTCTCGGCCGTGGTGATCCTCGGGGTGCTGCTCTACTCGGTGGCGCAGGGGCTGGCCGACGGCGACAGCGGCGCCCCGGTGGCGATCTACTATCCGACCTATCTGGTCCTGGCCGCGGGGGTCTCCAACGCGTTCCTCACCGGGGACCTGTTCAACCTGTTCGTCGGTTTCGAGATGCTGCTGGCGGCCAGTTACGTGCTGCTCACCCTCGGCGGTACCAGTTCCCGCATGCGTGCCGGGTCGATCTACGTCATCGTCTCGCTGCTGTCCTCCATGTTGTTCCTGATCGCGATCGCGATGATCTACGCGGCCACCGGAACGCTGAACATGGCCCAGCTCAGTACGCGGCTGGCCGAACTGGACCCGAGCACCTCGTTGGTGCTGCAGATCCTGTTGCTGCTCGCGTTCGGGATCAAGGCGGCGGTGTTCCCGCTGTCGATGTGGTTGCCCGACTCCTACCCCACGGCCCCGGCGCCGGTCACCGCCGTGTTCGCCGGGCTCCTCACCAAGGTCGGGGTTTACGCGATCATCCGCACCCAGACGCTGCTGTTCACCGATGGGCAGATGGACACCATCCTCATCGTCGCCGCGATCATCACCATGGTGGTGGCGATCCTCGGGGCGGTGGCCCAGGACGACATCAAACGGTTGTTGTCGTTCACGCTGGTCAGCCACATCGGGTACATGGTGCTCGGGGTGGGGCTCGCCAACGAACTGGGCTTGTCCGCGTCGATCTTCTACGTCGCCCACCACATCACGGTGCAGACCGCGCTGTTCCTGGTCGCCGGCCTGATCGAACGACGGGGCGGGACTACCTCGCTGGAGAAACTGGGCAGCCTCACCAAGGCCGCGCCCGCGCTGGCGATCCTGTTCTTCGTGCCGGCGATCAACCTCGGTGGCATCCCCCCGATGTCTGGTTTCCTGGGCAAGTTGGGGTTGATGCAGGCGGGTATCCAGCACAACACCTCCCTGGCGTACGTGGCGGTCGCCGCGGGCTTGGCCACCTCGCTGCTCACGTTGTACGCGATCGTGAAGGCGTGGAACAAGGCGTTCTGGCAAACCGCGCCCGAGCCGTTGCCGGACACCGACGTACCGCGCAGCATGTTCATGCCGGCCGCGGCCATCGCCTCGATCGGGGTGCTGCTCGCCGTCGTGGCCGGGCCGTTGTACGCCTACACCGATGCCGCCGCCCGCGACCTGCGCGCCCAGACGCCGTACCTGACCTCGGTACTGCCCGACGGCGAACGCGGCGAGGGCGTCTCCCACCAGGCGGAGGAGGAATGAGGACGACGACCACTCCCGCGCCCACCGGACTGCGCGCGCGCCTGGGCCGGTGGCCGATGCTGTTGTGGCTGACCGCGCTGTGGGTGCTGCTCTGGGGCGATCTCACCCTCGCCAACGTCCTGGCCGGAGTGGGCGTGGCGGTGTTGTTGCTCCTGCTGGCGCCGATGCCCGCGGTGGGGTACGCCGGCCGAATCAGCATCCCCGGCACGATCTGGTTGCTCGCGAAATTCATCCTGGACGTGCTCCTCGCCTCCGTCGAGGTGTCCAAGATGGCCCTCCACCCGCTGCGACCCCCCGAGGGCGGCGTCATCCGAATTCCGCTGCGCTCGGAGTCGGACATCATCCTCACCCTCACCGGGGTGTTCACCTCCCTGGTGCCCGGATCGATCATCGTGGAGGCCCACCGGTTGACCGGCACCCTGTACGTGCACGTACTGGACCTGCCCACCAGCGGCGGGGCCGAGGCGTTCCGCCAACAGGTGCTGCGTCAGGAACGGCGGCTGCTGTACGCGCTCGCGAGCCAGGAGGACCTGGCCCGGGCCGGGCTCCCGCGTCGTCGTTGGTGGGGCGGGCCCGCCCGGGGCGCCTCGGAAACTCCGTCGGCCCACAAACCTGCCGCGGATGGATCTGGCGGGACCGGGCCCGCGAGGGAGGTGGAGCGATGAACACCGCGGTGATGTGGATCTGCGGAGGCTTGGTGCTGGCGGCGGTGCTGATCGCCCTGGTTCGGGTGGAACGCGGCCCGAGCATGCTGGACCGGATCGTGAGCCTGGATGTGGTGATCGCTGCCCTGATCGGCACCACCGCACTGTGGTCAGCGGCCACCCAGCGCGCCGACCTGGTGCCGTTGCTGACCGTGATGGCGATCGTGGGATTCGTCGCGTCGGTGACGCTGGCCCGGTTCGCGGCCGCTGAACCGGAGGAGGACGACCGGATCGTGGAGGAACCGGATCTCTACAGCCTCGACGCCGCGCGCCTGCCGCAACGCGAGGATGGGGAGGACGAGCGATGAACTGGGATCTGGTGCGCGAAGTCGTCGCGTCCGCGTTCTTCCTCACCGGCAGCGTCCTGGTGCTCATCGCGGCCATCGGGATGGTGCGCTTCCCCGACCTGCTGTCCCGGTTGCACGCCGCCACGAAACCGCAGGTGTTGGGCATCATCCTGATGATGAACGGCCTCGCACTGTCGCTGGCATCGTGGCAAGTGGGTTGGAAGGTGCTACCGGTGATCATCTTCCAACTCGCCACCGCCCCGGTATCGGCCCACATGGTGGGCCGCGCCGGTTACCGCACCGACAAGATTCGATACGACCTGATGGGCGTGGACGAACTCAGCGAGGATCTGGCGGCGGTCGGAGAGGACAACGACGACCCGCAAGCCTGACGGCGACCCGTGGGGAGCCGAAGTAGGCCTGACGGCGTCCCGGGGGCCGAAGTAGGCCCGACGGGGCCGGGAAGCCGGAGCAAGCCTGACGGCGACCCGGCGCGCCCGACGATCAACAGTCCGGCGGACGCGTCGGCGTCCGGCAGGCTCAACGGGCTTCACCGAGCCTGGCTCCAACGAGCCGGCCTCATCGAGCCCGGCGGCGTGTTACTGCTTCGGCACCGCCCCGCTGGCCAGCCACTTGTGCGCCCCGCGGTTGGCGTAGGTGCGAGCCAGGGCCACCAATGCCCCGGAGACCGCGGCGAAGATGACGATCTCGGGGATGGGCGCGTCGGCGTCCTTCTCATCATCCGGCGGGGTGTGACCGGTGATGCCCTTCCACACCAACTTCAACGCCTGGTTCGCGACCAGGCCGGCAGCGATCGCGGCAACCGTGCTGACGATTCTTTCCACGTGAACTCCTTCCAGCGGCTGCCCCCAGCGTAGTGTGCCCGGCCACACCCGGCAGGCCCAGGCACCACGGCCCGGGGTGTAGCGTAGAGAGTGCGACAGGGGAGCGCCGGGCCACGGCGCTGAGAGTGCGTGTACGCGCAGACCCTCGAACCTGCACCGGTTAGCACCGGCGAAGGGAGTCGAGCATCTCTCCTGAGGCGCACCCGCGCCCCAGACCCCTTCTCACATCACGTTGAGGAGGAGACATGACATCCAAGCGACAAAGCGGTGGCGGGCCGAGCAGTGGCGGGCTGAGCGGTAGCCGGCGTCCCGTGGCCACCACCGCCGCCGCAACCGCTCTCATTCTGGCCGGCTGCAGCGCCGGGGGCGGCGGCCCGGCGCCTACTGATCAACCGGACTCCGACCGGGCCACCGGCCCGGTGCACGTGGTCACCCACGACTCATTCGCCTTGTCCGACGAGTTGCTGGAAGCGTTCCAGGCCGAGACCGGGCACGAGTTGCAGTTCAGCGCCCCCGGGGACGGCGGCGCGCTGGTGAACCAGTTGGTGCTCACCAAGGACTCCCCGCTGGGAGACGTGGTGTTCGGAGTTGACAACTCCTTCGCTTCCCGCGGCATCGTCGAAGGCGTCTTCGCCGAGTACGTCTCCCCGGCACTGCCTGGCGCCGCCGAGCAGTACCTCATCGACAACGGGCACGACCTCACACCGATCGACATGGGGGACGTGTGCCTGAACATCGACACCGCCTGGTACGCCGATGAGGGTTTGGACCAACCTCAGATCCTGGCCGACCTGACCGAGCCGCAGTACGCCGACCAGGTGGTGGTCACCAACCCCGCCACCTCATCGCCGGGCCTGGCGTTCCTGCTGGCCACCGTGGCCGAGTTCGGCGAGGAGTGGACCGAATACTGGCAGGACCTGGTGGACAACGGCCTGCTCGTCGTCGACTCCTGGTCCACTGCCTACTCGGAGGAGTTCTCCGGCTCCGTGGGTGAGGGCCCACGCCCCATCGCGCTGTCCTACTCCACCTCCCCGGCGTTCGAGGTGGGGCCCGACGGCGAGGCCCCGGCCACCGAGGCGATGCTGTCCACGTGCTTCCGGCAGGTGGAGTACGCCGGAGTGCTGGAGGGGGCGCAGAACCCCGAAGGCGCCCAAGCGTTCATCGACTTCCTGCTCACCGAGGCGGTGCAGGCCGACATCCCGGACCAGATGTTCATGTACCCGGTGAACGATGACCTGGAGCTGCCGGAGGAGTGGGTCCGGTGGGCGCCGCTGGCCGATGAGCCCCGCAACCTCGACCCAGCCGAGATCGACGCCAACCGGCAGGACTGGATCGAGACCTGGACCGACATCGTGATCGGGTGACGTCGACCGGTGACGGGCACAGCGCGGTGGCACCAGATCCTCCTCTGGTCGCTGGCGGCCGCGGTGCCGCTGGCGTTCCTGGCGGTGTTCTTCGCCCTGCCCGTCACCGCCTTGGCGCTGCGCGGATTCGCCCCCGACGGCGCAATCGACCTGAGCGGATTCGCTGAGGTCTTCAGCCGGGACCGGACCTGGCGGATACTGCGCCTGACGCTGCTCCTGGGAGCAGCCGGGACGCTGCTCTCCGTGTTGCTCGGGGTGCCCGGCGCCTATGTGTTCTACCGGCGCACTTTCCGCGGCCAACGGGTCTTGCGGGCGTTCATCACTGTGCCGTTCGTGTTGCCCACTGTGGTGGTGGGGGTGGCGTTCCGGGCAGTGCTCGCCTCCGACGGGCCCTTGGGGTTCTTGGGCCTGGACCGCACCGTGCCGGCGATCGTGCTCGCACTGGTGTTCTTCAACTACGCCGTGGTGGTACGCACCGTGGGCGGCATGTGGGAGCGGCTCGATCCGCGCACCGAGCAGGCCGCCCGCGCCCTGGGCGCATCCCCCGCCCGCGCGTTCTGGAGCGTCACCCTGCCGGCACTGACTCCGGCGATCGCCTCGGCTGCGGCGGTGGTGTTCCTGTTCTGCTCCACCGCCTTCGGGGTGGTGCTGGTGCTCGGCGGAATCGAGTACGGCACGATCGAGACCGAGATCTGGGTGCAGACGACCCAGTTCCTCGACCTGCGCGCCGCCGCGGTGCTGTCCGTGCTGCAGTTGCTTGTGGTCACCGTGGCACTCGCGGTGTTCTCCCGCGCCCGCTCCCGCCGCGAGGCCGCGCTGCGCCTGCAGGGCCTCACCCACCGGGCCCGGCCGCTGCGGCTGTGGCAACGGCGCACCGATGCCGGAGACGTTGCATCCGGCCGGCGGGGCCGACCCGGCCGGCGGGGCCGACCCGGCCCGGACCTGCCGGCAACCCTGATCACGGCCGCGGTTGTCCTCGGACTGCTCGCACTGCCGCTGGCCACCCTGGTGGTGCGCTCCCTGCGCACCCCCACGGGTTGGGGGCTGGGCAACTACCTGGCGCTGGGTACCACCGGCGGACGGAACGCGTTGACCGTGACGGTCTGGGAAGCGGCCGGGAACTCCCTGCGGGTGGCCGTGGACGCCACGGTGATCGCCGTCGTCGTCGGCACGCTGGTGGCGCTGGTGGTCTCGCGCCGGCCCCGGAACCGCCCCGCCCGCGCAGCCGTCTCGGTGTTGGACACGCTGTTCATGTTGCCCCTGGGCGTGTCCGCGGTGACGGTCGGGTTCGGATTCCTCATCACCTTGAACCGCCCGCCGCTGGATCTGCGCAGTTCGATGATCCTCATCCCGATCGCCCAGGCGGTGGTGGCGATCCCGATGGTGGTGCGTACCGTGTTGCCGGTCCTGCGCGCGATCGACCCGCGACTGCGGCAGACCGCCGCGGTGCTCGGCGCGTCCCCGGGGCGGGTGCTGGCCCACATCGACGGTCCGTATCTGGTGCGCTCGATGGGCTTGGCGATCGGGTTCGCGTTCGCCATCTCGCTGGGAGAGTTCGGAGCCACCGCGTTCCTGGCCCGTCCGGACGCCCCCACCCTGCCGGTGGTGATCTTCCGGCTCATCGGACGCCCCGGAGCGGAGAACTACGGCATGGCGCTCGCCGCAGCGGTTCTGCTGGCCCTGCTCACCGCCACCATCATGGGCGTAGCCGAACGGCTCCGCACGGAACGGACAGGAGAGTTCTGACGTGCCAGTCCACACCTTCGATGCCGCGCTGACCGTCACCGACGCCACCGTCACCTACGGGTCTGGCGCTCAGCGCACGACGGCGGTCGATCGGGTGAGTTTGTCGGTGCAACCCGGTGAGGTGGTGGCCTTGCTGGGCCCGTCCGGGTGCGGCAAGTCATCGCTGCTGCGGGCGGTGGCAGGTCTGGAGCCGCTGGCCACCGGTTCGGTGGCCTGGCGGGGAGCGGATCTTGCCGGCGTACCCGTTCATCGCCGCGGATTCGGGCTGATGTTCCAGGACGGGCAACTGTTCGACCACCGTGACGTGGCGGGCAACATCGCCTTCGGGCTACAGATGGCCGGCGTCCCCCGCGCGCAACGCGAACGGCGGGTAGCCGAGTTGCTCGAGTTGGTGGGCCTGCCGGGGTTCGAGCGCCGCGCGGTCGGCAGCCTCTCCGGCGGGCAGGCGCAGCGGGTGAGTCTGGCCCGGTCCCTCGCGCCCGAACCCCGGTTGCTGCTCCTGGATGAACCGCTGTCCGCGCTGGACCGGGCCCTGCGTGAACGGCTGGCTGCCGACCTGCACCACATCCTGCGCCGCGCCGGCACCACGGCTTTGTATGTCACCCATGATCACGATGAGGCTTTCACCGTCGCCGACCGGGTGGCGGTGATGAGGGACGCGCGAATCGTGCAGGTCGGCAGCCCGGCAGAGTTGTGGTCCGCTCCAGTCGATGCGGAGGTCGCCGCGTTTCTGGGTTACCGGATCATCACCGGGAACGACGGCGACACCCGGGGACTGTCACCCCTGGCGCTTCGGCTGCTCGGCGCGGCGGAGGGCGACGCGGAACGGCACTCGCCCGGCTCGGATGAGAACGCGCCGGACTTGAGGGCAGCCGGCGCCGGCGCCTACACGATGGAGGGCACGGTGGTTCGTTCCGGATTCAGTCGCGGCCGCACCACGGCCGTGGTGGACGTGCCGGGCTGGGGGCAGCAGGAGGCCACCGCTGCAGGGATCACCCGGGTGGAGCCGGGTGACGGGGTCAGGCTGCGGGTGGATCCAGGCGGCGTCATCCGGTTGCCGTAACGTCACAGGTTTATCTCAACGCCTCGAAATAACCTCGAACTCCCTGTGATGTGTGCCACCATGTGGCCTTCGGGTGCGACGGTCGCGCCCTGTCACCATGGGGAGAATCACATGAAGCGCTCCACGAAGAAGGCACTGGTGCCGCTCGCGGCCGTGGCGCTATTGGTCGCCGCGTGCAACGGGGGTAACGGCGACGGCGGCAACGGGAACGGAAACGGTGAGGGCGGGAACGGCGAGGGCGCCGAACCGCTGCAGTACGGGTACGTGCTCCCGGAGACCGGTCCGCTGGCGTTCCTGGGCCCGCCGCAGGTCGCAGCCCTGGAATACGCGATCCAGGAGATCAACGAGGCCGGCGGGATCCTCGGCACCGAGGTGCCCGCTCCGATGGCCGGTGACGAAGCCGGTGACCAGGCGATCGCCAGTCAGTCCACCGACCGCCTGCTGGCCGACGGCGTGGACGCCATCATCGGTGCGGCGGCCTCGGGTATGTCGTTGGCGATCATCGACCGCATCACGAGTGAGCAAGTGGTGCAATGTTCCGGCGCGAACACCGCCCCCACCTTCACCGACTACGACGACGGCGGCTTCTACATCCGCACCGCACCCTCGGATGCGCTCCAGGGCCCGGTGCTCGCCGAGACGGTCATCAACGACGGGCACGAGGAGGTGGTCATCGTGCACCTGGAGGACGACTACGGCCTCGGCCTGGCCCGTGCCACCGAAGCCGGCATCGAGGAACTCGGCGGAAACGTAATCAGCAACGAGGGATTCGACGGCAACGCCACCGAATTCACCGGCGTGGTGCAGTCCATCGTCTCGGCCGACCCCGACGCCGTGGTCATCATCGCCTTCGAACAGGGCGTGCAGATCGTCCAGGGCTTGATCGAGGCCGGCCTGAACCCACAGGAGACCGGGTTCTACGGGGCGGACGGGATGCGCAGTCAGGAGTTGGCCAACCTGGTCGATCCGGACAACCCCGGCGTCCTGGAAGGGATGAAGGGGACGGCTCCAGCCTCCGCGGAGAACCCGGACTTCCTCACCGAACTGAATGAGTTCGCCGAACTCGATGAGACCCAGTTCGCCCCCCAGGTCTACGACTGCGCGATGATCATCGCGCTGGCAGCGGAGGCCGCGGGGTCTACCGATCCGGTGGACTTCCAGCCGGAACTGATCGAGGTGACCCGGGAGGGGACGGACTGCTCCTCGTTCGCCGAGTGCCGCGACCTATTGGCCGACGGTGAGGACATCAACTTCAACGGTGCTTCCGGTCCGTTGAACTTCACCGACGCCGGTGAGCCGGAGATCGCCTCGATCGAGGTCTACGGCTACGACGCGGAGGGCGCGTTGTCCACCCTCGAGGTGGTGGAGTCGGCTCCACTGGAGTAGAACGCTTCGCATGACGCCGGCTCGATCGCTGGGGCCGGCGCCGGCGAACCGGGCCGGGCGGGTGAACCGCTCGGCCCGGTGTCGTTCGCGCACGGATCAAACACATGATCATGTTCCGTGTCGTGGGCATCGAGGCCTCTGGTGCGGATGGATCGATGCCACTGGCGCGCCCATGGAACCGGGCGAATGAAGCCCGCACGGCGGGCGCCCTCAGGCCCGGGCGAGGGTGCCCAGGTACAACTCGATGACCTTCGGGTCGTCCATCAGTTCTCTTCCGGTGCCGGTGTAGGCGTCCTTGCCCTGGTCCAGGACGTAGGCACGGTCGCTCAACTGCAGGCATCGGTGCGCGTTCTGCTCCACCATCAGCACCGACACTCCGGCGCCGTTGATCCGCTGGACCGCCTCGAAGACGGTGTCCTGCATCATCGGTGACAGCCCGGCCGAGGGCTCATCGAGCAGCAGCACCTGCGGGTCGGTCATCAGCGCCCGTCCCATCGCCACCACCTGCCGTTCACCACCGGAGAGCGAGCCGCCCCGCTGTTTGCGGCGTTCGTGCAGTACCGGGAACAGGTCGGTGACCTCCTGGTACCGCACCTGGTACTCCGCGGGCCGCAGGTACAGGCCCATCTGCAGGTTCTCCTCGATGGTCAGGGAGGGGAACACGTTGTTGTTCTGCGGTACGTACCCCACCCCGCGGCCGACCAACTTGTAGGTGGGCACGCCGGTGATGTCCTCACCGCGCAGCAGCACGTGACCCTCGCGCACCGGCACGATCCCGAACATCGCCTTGATCAGCGTGGATTTGCCGGCACCGTTCGGACCGATGATGCCCACCAGTTCACCGCGGCGCACGTAGACGTTGCACCCGTTGAGGATGTTGACCTCAGGTAGGTATCCAGCCACCAGGTCCCGCGATTCCAACAACACACCGTCGGAATTGGTGCCTCCGGCCTGGGACTCGGCGCCGTATGTCATGATGCCTCCTGCTCCCCGGACTCCCGGCGGGGGTGCCCGCCGGGACGATCCGCACCCGATACGGGAGTCGTGCCCGCGGGCGAACTCGACGCGTCCGTCGTGGACTGGTTCGGGTCGGACGAGCCGGCACCGGACCGGGCCGAGCCCAGGTAGGCCTCGATCACCGCCGGGTTGGTGCTGATGTCCTCGGGGCGGCCCTCGGCGATGACTTGCCCTTGGGCGAAGCAGATGATCCAGTCGCTGATGCTCATGATCACGTCCATGTCGTGTTCGACGAGGATGATCGTCTTGCCCTCGTCGCGCAGTGCTTGGATGTGCCCGAGCAGGGACTGGGTCAGCGCCGGGTTCACGCCGGCCATCGGCTCATCGAGCATGATCATGTCCGGGTCGGCCATCATCGCCCGGGCCATCTCCAGTAGTTTGCGCTGGCCCCCGGACATCGTCCCGGCGTACTCATCGCGCATGTGATCCAGCCGGAACCGCTCGAGCAACTCATCGGCCCGCTCTTCGATCTCCCACTCCTGCCGGCGCCACAGGAACGGCACCTGGGCCGCGAACACGCTCTCGCCGCGCTGATCGGGTGCCCCCAGCATCACGTTATCCAGCGTCGTCAGGCGCATCAGGGCCTTGGTCAATTGGAAGGTGCGCACCATTCCCATCCGGGCGATCCGGTAGGCGGGTTTGCCGCGCAGGGACTGACCATTGAAGGACCAGGTACCGGTGTTGGGCTTATCGAACCCGGAAATCACGTTGAAGAACGTGGACTTGCCGGCACCGTTCGGACCGATGAGCGCGGTGATGGTCCCGCGCTGCACCTGCAGGTGCTTGACGTCCACGGCCTTCAAACCGCCGAAGCGGCGGGTGATGTCGTCGGCGATGAGGATCGGGTCCGGCTTGGGTGAGCCGGGTCTTGGGGCCACATCCCGCAATGCCTCGGCAGCGCGCTTCGCGCCGGGGGAGAGGCCGGCTTCCTCCCGGCTCACCTCCTGCTCGTGCAGTTCCTCGCGCTCGTCGAGGATCTGGTCGCGGTCGCGGGAGAAGTCCTCCGCGGAACGGTCCGCACCGTGTCTGCCGGCTGCCGCCGGCGGCTGCTGTGTGGATTCCGGTTCGGGTCGGTGTTCGGTTGCCCGTTCGGGTCGTTTGTCATCGGACACTGAGACGCAACTCCTCTCGGTTCCCGAGGATCCCCGCCGGGCGGAAGGCCATCAGCAGCACCAGCAGGAGTCCCACGAAGACGAACCGCATCGCGCTGACCTCACTGGGCGCCAGGATCGAGGCCGGGATGTAACCCAGGGTGGTGGCCTGGCGCAGCAAGGCGTCCAGGAAACTGATGAGGAACCAGAAGATCACCGAACCCACCACCGGGCCCATGATGCGACTGGCCCCGCCCAGGATCACGATCGCCCACAGGTAGAAGGTCACTGCGGGCATGTAGATATCGGGGTGGGCCAGTTGCCCGTGCACCGCCAGCATCACCCCGGCCAACGCCCCGAGCACCCCGCCCAGGATCAGACTCTGCATCTTGTAGGCGTAGACGTTCTTGCCGAGGGAACGAGCTGCCAGTTCATCCTCGCGGACGGCCTTCAACACCCGTCCCCAGGGACTGCGCATCAGCAGGAACACCAGCACGGAGAAGAGTGCCACCAGGCCCCAGGTCACCGACATCACCCACAGGTTGCGGGCGCTGAAGGAGAACGGGCCGAGCGTCAGTGACTCCGTGAAGGGGTTGAGTGCGAAGAAGTCCCCGGCGAATTGGTCCAGGCCGTACACCCCGCCCGTCAGCGGCTCGGCGTAGGAGGACCGGTACAGGTACCGCAGCACCTCGGCTGCGGCGATGGTGGTGATCGCCAGGTAGTCACCGCGTAATCGCAGTGTGGGGATGCCCAGGATGATCGCCAGCACGACGGCACAGGCCAGGCCGACGAGCACGCCCACCCACAGCGGCAGGTTCCAGGTCTGCACGCTCACTGCGGCGCCGTAGGCCCCCACGAGCATGAAGCCCACCTGGCCGAAGTTGAGCAACCCGGTGTAGCCGAAGTGCAGGTTCAGTCCGACCGCGGCCAAGGCGTAGATCGCGGCCTCCGGTCCCACCGCGCCGCGCAGTGAGTTGGCGAGAATGTCCATGAATTCCATGTGTGACCTCCCGCGCCTAGCCGGCGCGCTCCGCTCGGCCGAAGATGCCCTGCGGGCGCAACAGCAGCACCAGGATCAGCACCAGCAGCGCCCACAGGTTCTGCAGCGACGGGGCGAACCAGAGCGTGGACCATTGCGAGACCAGTCCGATGATCAGGCTGCCCACCATCGCCCCGTAGGCGCTGCCGATCCCCCCGAGGATCACCCCGGCGAACATCAGCAACAGCAGGTAGAAGCCCATGTCCCAGTAGACCGCCGAGGTCAGGCCGTAGAACACCCCGCCCAGGCCGGCCAGCGCGCCACCGAGGATCCACACCACCAGGATCACCCGGCTGACGTTGATCCCGGAGGCCTCCGCCAGGTCCTTGTTGTCCGACACCGCCCGCATGGCCTTGCCGATGCGGGTCTTGGTGAGCATCAGCCCGATCCCCACCATGATCGCGAACGCCAGCAGGGTCACGATCAGGTCGCGTGGGGTGATGCGCACGATCCAGATCTCCAGGGCGCTTTGCACGTTGTAGTCGCTGTAGGAGCCGCGCCGGGAACCGAACAGCACCAGCATCAGGTAGCGCAGCAACAGCGACAGGCCGATGGAGATGATGAACAACTGGATCAGTCCGGTGCCCCGTCTTCGCATCGGCAGCCAAACGGCTTTCTCCAACCCGCCCGCCAGCAGCGCCACCACCACCATCGCCAGCGCCGCGGCGAGGATCAGCGGCAGGTTGCCCGGGGAAGTGGACAGGAAGAACGCCGTGACGGCGCCGATGGTCACGAACTCCCCGTGGGCGAAGTTGATCAACCGGGTGGTGCCGAACACCAGCGACAGGCCCACTGCGGTGATGGCGATGATCGCCCCGAGTTTGATGCCCTCGACCGTCAGTTGGGCGAACCTGGCACCGAAGGACGCGCCCCGGGGCTGTTCGGTGGCGATCGCGCCCTCATCCTCCGGGGCCGGGGCATCATCGGTCGTGGGCGCGTCCTCCGGTTCCTCGGTGGGCTCGGCGCCCGGCGGGGGTTCCTGCTGCGCATCGATGCTGATCAGTGGGAATGGCACCCGGGTCTGCAAGCGTCCGGGGCGCACCAGCACGTCCTCGCGGCGTTCACCGGTTTCCTGCTCAGGTTGCAGTTCGGCGGGCAGCGTCTCCAGGTCCAGCACGACGTCGTAGGTGCCCGGCTCGGGCACCGGCATCTCCCAGTCGCCCTCACCGTCGGTGGTCGTGGTCCCCACCTCGGCGCCGTCCTGTTCCAGGATGAGCGCCACGTCGGCCACGCCCTCGCCGTCCGGGTCGGTGATCGACCCGAACAGCACCTGCTCCTCCCCGTCCGAGGTGCCCATGGGCGCAACTCCGGCGCCGCGAAAGTCTGCGACCGCATGCGCGGCGGCGGGGGTGAGCAGCAGCAGAAATAGGACGCTGAGGACCGCAGCCGCGCGCCTGCGCAGGACACCCTCGTTCCCGGTCATGGCGGAAGTCAACCACAGCCCCCGGCGAATGCGACGGTGATTGACTGAACTGTTATAAGCCTCTTCCGTCACCCGGCGCTCCGACCCCCGCAGGCTGGCGACACGCCCGCCGCTCATGCGCCGCCAACGGGCGCCAACTGGTATTGCCATGCGCCCCACAACGACGTGAGCCGGTACCCCAGCGCGGTGTTCACCGCGAGCATGTGCTCGTTCTCCGCGGCGTTCCAGGTGTGTACCCGGCGCACCTGCGGCGCGAGACGCTGCAGTTGCTCCACATTGGCGATCTTCAGCAGCAGTCCCAGGCGGTGCCCGCGGTGGGCGCGCAGCACGACGGTGTTCTCCTGGTGGGCCATGTGCGGTTTGTACCGGTCCAACTGGATCTGGGTGTAGCCCACCAGCCGCCCGCTGGGCCGGTGACGCGCCGCCGCCGTCAGCGACTGGCGCCCGGCACGTTCCTCAGCCCGTTCGGCCTCCTGCAACCGTCGCTCGTCCCAGACCTCCTCGTGGTAATCCAGGCCGCCCATCGGCGCGTCGGTGCTCATCGCAGTGAGCAGCCGCAGATAGTCCGGCACCAACTCGTGGGGCGTGACGCCGGTCCACTGCAGCACCTCATAGTCCGGCCCGACGGCGGGGCGCGCCCCCTCGCGCAGGCGGTGCAGTTGCTCCCGGGGTATGGGCAGCATCTGGGTGGATTGACGTTCCACCTGCATCAGTCGCAGCCCCATCGCCCGCGCGAATCTGGTGGCGCCGTCGCGGTCATCCAAGTAGCCGGTGCCGGCGGCCGGGTGCAGCCGGTGGTCGGGCTCCGGGTGCGTGCCGGGAAGGTGGGCGGATTCCATGATCATCGTGGTGCGTCCGGCGTCCCGGGTGGTCGACCAGGCTGCGCCCCATAGTGCGGTGCCGATGCCGCGGCGTTGGTGTTCGGCCCGTACCGTGACCGATGCCCAGGACATGTGCGTGTTGTCCCGCGACGGCATATTCAACCGCGCGGCACCTAGAACGGACGCCGGCCGGTCACCTGCGCGGGGGTCCCGGGCGAGGATGACGTGTTTGTGAACGCTGGCGCGGTTCGTCAAGGTCACGGCGATTTGCTCGGCGTCGGGGGCGAAGTCGTCATGGCCGAGCAGCCCGACCATGTGGTCTCGTTCCACCTCGGCCAGGCCGCTGGTCTGCCAGCCGGGCACCGAGTCGTGCGCGGTGAGGTCCATGGTCTCGAATCGATAATCCACGGGGCCAGGATTGTGCCGGGCGGGCCGGGTGCGCCACTGCTTTTTCGGCTTGCTGTTCGGCATCGGCCTGTTCACGGCTGTTGCTAGTGTGCCGCTGACCGGCCGGAACGGGATGCTCGTCGCTGTGGAGGGGGCGAATCGGCACGTATGGACTTCTTGATCGTCGTCGTTATCGCTCTGGTCGTGGCCGCGCTCGCCTACCTGTACAACCGCAAGCGGCAGGAGGCACTGCGCGCCTACGCGGAGGAGCGGGGGTGGCAGTACCGCCCGCAGGACCCGGCGCTGGTGCGGCGCTGGTCCAGCCCGCCGTTCGGCACCGGCAGTTCCCGGCGCGCCAGCGAGGTGCTCACCGGCACTTTCCACGGGCACCAGGCGGTCTCGTTCAACTATCAGTACACCACCGGCAGCGGGAAGAACCGCACGACGACGCACTTCCACGTCGTCGGGCTGCACCTACCGGCACCGCTTCCGTGGTTGCGCCTGAGCCCGGAACATTTCGGCACCAGGATCGGCAAGTTCTTCGGAATGCAAGACCTTGAGTTCGAGTCCCACGCGTTCAACGACACCTGGCGGGTACAGGGCCCTGAGGGCCAATTCCCCTATGACTTCATCCACCCGCGGATGATGGAACGTCTGATGCAGCCCGACGCGGTGGGCCAACGAATCACGGTGGAAGGCCAGGACATCTACCTGCACGCTCAGGGTCGCCAGCAGGTGGAGCGCATCGATGCCTATCTGAACCTGCTACTCGGGGTGGTCCAGCAGATCCCGCGGCACCTGTGGCTGCGAGTAGGCCACGA
>Ga0209487_1001427_pt1 | contig 20176 bp, 17 predicted proteins | sample Poulit2012_FD_187524 | JGI IMG/M metagenome (GOLD analysis project Ga0209487, IMG submission 187524) | Agricultural soil microbial communities from Georgia to study Nitrogen management - Poultry litter 2012 (SPAdes) (version 2) | ecosystem: Environmental > Terrestrial > Soil > Agricultural land...
AAATAAAAAAGCCTTGTAACTATTTTAGCTACAAGGCTTTTTCTTTTATATCAATTAAGCTTTAGTATAAAGCTGGATATTTCTTTGGATCGGCTTCATGTAGAATAGCGTAGATCTTTTCAAAGATATCATCCATCGATGGCTTAGAGAAGTAATCCCCATCGGTACCATAAGCAGGACGGTGTGCTTTAGCAGTAAGGGTTTGTGGCATACTATCTAAATACTTGTATCCGTTTTGCTTTTCGATTATTTCCTGTACGATATACGACGATGCACCTCCAGGAACATCCTCATCTACCACAAGTAAGCGATTGGTTTTTTCTAAACTCTTCACAATATCGTGGTGAATGTCTAATGGCAATAAGCTTTGAATGTCGATTATTTCTACCTCTATATTATGCTCTGCCAACTCTTTGGCAGCTTCTTCTACCAATCTTAAGGTACTTCCGTAAGACACCACAGTAATGTCGGTTCCTTCACGTAATGTCTCTACCTTTCCGATTGGTGTTCGGAACTCTCCAAGGTTCGTAGGTAACTCTTCTTTTAATCGATAGCCGTTTAAACACTCTATAATTAAGCCTGGCTCATCACTTTCTAATAGCGTGTTGTAGAAGCCAGCAGCTTTTGTCATGTTTCTTGGAGTTAGAATATAGATTCCTCTTAATAAGTGAAGCAATCCACCCATTGGCGATCCGCTATGCCATATACCTTCTAATCTATGACCACGTGTTCTTATAATTAATGGCGCTTTTTGCGTGCCATTTGTACGGTATTGTAGTGTAGCCAAATCATCGCTCATGATTTGCAATGCGTAAAGGATATAGTCTAGGTATTGGATTTCTGCTATAGGTCGTAAGCCTCGCATGGCCATCCCAATACCTTGGCCAAGAATAGTAGCTTCTCGAATGCCAGTGTCGGCTACTCTTAGCTTTCCGTACTTTTCTTGTAATCCTTCTAACCCTTGGTTTACATCTCCAATTTTCCCTGTGTCTTCTCCAAACACTAAAGTTTCTGGATGCTTAGTAAATATTGCATCGAAGTTATCTCGAATTACAATACGCGCATCTACAACTTCTGGTTTATCATCGTAAGTTGGTAACACTTCTTCAATGTCACAAGCCGTTCCACTCTCTGAGTACAGGTGCGAACTGAATTTTGGTTGGGTTTGTTTGATGTAATACTCTATCCACTTCGAAAGGGCAATTCTGCCATCTAAATTAGCTTGGGTAGCATATCGAAGTGCTTTTCTTGCTGCGCTCAGTAAGTCTTTTCTAATTGGCTGTCTGTCTGCTGCAAGTGCATCAAATATTTCTTTTATCTTTTTGCTTTTACCAGCAAAATCAGCAAGTACACTAAGGACTTCTTTTTGTTCTTCTTTAATTTCATCGGTGAAAGCTTTCCATGCAGCGTTTTTCCCTTCGCGAACTTCTTTTTTAATCTCTTTTTCTAGAGCATCTAGTTCTTCGGCTGTTGCAAATTCATTTGCTATAATCCATTCTCGCATTTTTAGATTACAATCGTGCTCTCTTTCCCAAGTTAGTCGCTCTTCGTTTTTATAACGCTCATGTGATCCACTAGTGGAGTGACCTTGAGGTTGGGTAACTTCTTTTACGTGTAGTAAAACAGGTACATGCTCTTTTCTTGCTATTTTCTCTGCTTTTTCATAAGCTTCAATTAACGCCGGATAATCCCAACCTTTTACTTTGATTATTTCATATCCTTTGTCCTTCTCATCTCGTTGGAATCCACTTAAAATTTTAGAAATATCTTCTTTAGTGGTTTGGTGTTTGGCGTGTACCGATATACCATATTCATCATCCCACACATTTACTACCATTGGTACTTGTAGTACTCCTGCTGCATTTATAGTTTCCCAAAATAAACCCTCGCTTGTACTAGCATTCCCAATAGTTCCCCACGCTATCTCATTTCCTTTATTGGAGAAATTTGTTTTATCTTTTACACTATCTACTTCACGATAAATCTTAGACGCTTGTGCCAATCCTAAAAGCCTAGGCATTTGTCCTGCTGTCGGGGAAATATCGGCACTGCTATTTTTTTCGTTTGCTAGGTTTTTCCAGCTTCCATCAGGATTAACCGTTTTCGTACTAAAATGCCCACCCATTTGGCGTCCAGCACTCATAGGTTCTAAATCATGGTCTACATGTCCGTATAATCCGGCAAAAAATTCTTGAACAGTAAGCTTGCCAATAGCCATCATAAAGGTTTGGTCTCGATAGTATCCACTTCGCCAATCGCCATCCTTAAATACCTTAGCCCAAGCTATTTGTGGCACTTCTTTACCATCTCCAAAAATTCCGAACTTGGCTTTTCCAGTCAATACCTCTCGTCTTCCTAAAAGGCTACACTCTCTACTGGTTACCGCTACTTTATAGTCCTTAAGCACTTCGTTCTTAAAGTCTTCAAAGGACAGCTTTTCTTTATTTGATATAGGTTGTACTTGCATGGGTGAAAAATTTTAATCCTTACAAATATAAGTAAAAACTAACCATTATGCAATGCATAATAATATTCAAGTTTTATTGACTAATAAACAGTTTTTTAGGTCATAACTGCATATTATTTATTAAATATAGTGTGGAATTGATGTGGACTTGTTGATAAAGTCAGTTTTTTAACATATATAGTTACGTATTCCGAATAGATAGAGGTTAAAGATTATCTTTTAATGAATTTTAGGGTGTGTTGTGGATACTCCGCAAGTTTTACAAAATATATTCCTGATGCTAAATGCTCTACTGGAATAGCTAATTCGGTACCTGTCGATAATATTTCCTTTTGGATTATGGAAACACCGAGAGTATTGTAAATCTCTATTTTAGAAGTACTTCTGGCGCTTCCTTCTGGAATGTAGATTTTTAAGTTATTCCCTACCGGATTGGTAATTACTTTTGGAGTAGGTAAGGTGGTGTGTACGGTTTGTGTTCGCAAAGTTTTGTTGGTTTCCAATTCCAACACTATTGGTAAATGATCGCTCATCATATAAAGCCAATCACGTGTTTGTTGCGAGAACTCACCACTACAAGATGGATCGTTGATATCCTTTTCATAGCAATTTCCATTATTCCCATAGGCTGTATAACTATCGGGAACATATTGAAGGTTCGGATTGTCTTCAAATAAGTTTTCAGACAACATGATAAAATCAAATCTGTCGTCCATTCCGCCACTTGCTCCTGTACCAAAACCAGCATTGCTTACTCGTGTAGATTGGGTGTGTAAATAGGCAAAATCTTCGTTTTTATGCCAATTTCCAAAGCTGTCAATTGGGTCTTGAAATACAATGCTATTTCCTTCATCTAATAGCTCTTGGTAAGATTCCTCATCGGAGGTATATAGATTAAAGTCACCAGAAAATAGCACATAGGCATCAGGTTCTATGTATTGCAAATGCGCCGTAAGTGTTTCTACCATTTCTAAACGAATTAACCTATTCGCCCGTCCAGAACTAGACTTTAAGTGAGCAACGAAAGCATATACGTATACTGGGTCAGTATCGTCATCGGTAAGTAATTGCAGCTTATATTTATTTATGTCTCTGTAGTTGGTAGCAAGAACTTCGGTGGATAGTAATTTCCATATATCGCTATCGTAATATAGCAATTGTTGCATATCTGAATCGCTAGATTGGTTAGTTATAAAAGGTGCTCTAGCGAAATTACGATTGGTGTCGTAATTCATTGCGTTATAAAGAATATCGTCAGCACCTTCTTCCGTTAAGAGCTCACACACCATGAACAAATCTGGATCGATTTCCGTTAGTAAGTTCTTTAGTATGGGAGCTCTGTTGGTAGGAAGATACTCTGGATATTCAAATAGATTGTAAAATGCGACTTTTACCCGATCTTGAGCCGAAATTATTCCGCAAAACAAAAATACACATGCAAAAAGTAGTTTTTTTCTATACATTATATCTTGATTTAAGAAACAAAGTTAGAAATTTGGACTGAGACCGTACTCAGAATAGAAGTCATTTAATATTTTAATCACTTCTTCTGAGGTTTCTACCACACTAAACAGGTTGATATCTTCTGGTGAAATCATTTTCTCTTCGATTAACTTGGTTTTAATCCAATCTAACAAACCACCCCAATATTCTTTTCCTACAAGGATAATTGGGAATTTATCGATTTTCAAAGTCTGAATAAGCGTAATGGCTTCAAATAACTCATCTAAAGTTCCAAATCCACCTGGCATAACCACAAAGCCTTGAGAGTATTTTACTAACATTACCTTACGTACGAAGAAGTAATCGAAATTGATGTTTTTGTCGTGGTCGATATATTTGTTGCTTTCTTGTTCGAAAGGCAATGATATATTTATTCCAACTGATGTACCTTCGTTTTCGTAAGCCCCTTTGTTTGCGGCCTCCATTATTCCTGGACCACCACCTGTTATAACGCCATATCCGTTATCGGTAATCTTTTTAGCCACATCTTCAGCCAACTTATAGTATTTGCTTCCAGGCTGTAGTCTAGCCGAACCAAAAACAGACACACATGGTCCTATTTTGTTTAGCTTCTCATAGCCATTTACAAATTCCCCCATAATTTTAAATATCGCCCAAGAGTCATTGGATTTGATCTCTGTCCAGTCTTTTGATTGAAAAATCTTATTCATTTTTATAATCTTTTAAATGTTTAATTCGTTTTTTAAGTATCTAGCTGTAAAGTTACTTGATTTTTTAACTAATTCCTCAGGCGTTCCCTGTCCGACTAATTCGCCACCTTCTTTTCCACCTTTTGGACCGATATCCAATAAATAATCCATGGACTTTATAACGTCTAGGTTGTGTTCAATAATCAAAACAGTGTTTCCTTTGTCTACCAGCTTATTTAAAACACCCATCAAGGTACGAATATCTTGAAAATGAAGCCCTGTTGTTGGTTCATCTAAAATATAAATCGTATTTCCGGTATCTCGCTTAGAAAGTTCCGTGGCTAATTTCATTCGTTGTGCTTCGCCACCAGATAAGGTGGTAGACTGCTGTCCGAGTGCAATATAACCTAGTCCTACGTCTTTTATAGTTTTTAATTTTCTGTGAATTCTTGGAATCAATTCGAAAAACTCTACCGCCTCATATATTGTCATATCTAGAACATCGGCAATGTTTTTTCCTTTATAGCGGATTTCTAAAGTCTCGCGATTAAAGCGTCTTCCTTGACAAGTTTCACATTCCACATGAACATCCGGTAGGAAATTCATCTCAATAACCCTAACACCAGCTCCTCTACAGGTTTCACAGCGTCCGCCTTTTACGTTAAAACTAAAGCGTCCTGGTTTATATCCTCTAATGGCCGATTCTGGTAACTTAGCGAACAAACTTCGAATTTCGGAGAATACACCAGTATACGTTGCTGGGTTAGAACGTGGTGTTCTGCCTATAGGCGATTGATTGATTTCAATAACTTTATCTAAATGCTCTAAACCAGTAATTTTTTTATACGGCAGAGGTTTTTGCACTCCGTTAAAGAAATGAGCATTTAGTATAGGATATAAGGTTTGATTGATTAAAGTAGATTTTCCACTTCCAGATAATCCTGTAATGCCTACCATCATCCCTAAAGGAATCTCAATGGTTACATCTTTTAGGTTGTTCCCCGTAGCTCCTTCAAGTTTTAAGACTTTTCCACTGCCTTTTCTACGAACTTTTGGTGTTTCTATTTCTTTCTCACCATTTAAATATTGTGCTGTAAGCGTAGAGGAAGCGGCGAGTTCTTTTGGTGTGCCCGTGGAAACAATCTCTCCACCGTTTTTTCCAGCTCCTGGCCCAATATCGATTACGTAATCAGCTTGAAGGATCATTTCTTTGTCATGCTCTACTACAATAACAGAGTTTCCTATATCGCGTAGCTTAATCAAAGAGTCTATCAAACGGTCGTTATCGTGTTGGTGAAGCCCTATACTTGGTTCATCCAGAATATAAAGCACTCCGACTAGTTGAGAGCCGATTTGAGTGGCCAAACGAATACGCTGTGCTTCTCCTCCAGATAAGGTAGCCGAACCTCTGTTTAATGATAAATAACCCAAGCCTACATCTAACAAGAATTGTAGTCTAGTAGATACCTCTTTTACTATTTCACCTCCAATTTTTGCTTGTGCTTTATTTAATTTTGGTAGTAGTCCATCCATCCATAGCTTGAGGTCTACGATATCCATAGAGGCAAGTTCAGCAATGTTCTTCTCTGCTATTTTAAAATATAAAGACTCTTTCTTTATTCTCCCTGCTTTACACTCCGGACAATCTACTTTGTTCATGAACTCTTTTGCCCAACGACGTAGTTTTCTAGAACTGTTCTCGTCGTAGGTGTTCTGTATAAAGGGAATAAGTCCTTCAAAATCTATTTGATGGGTTCGTGTTATTCCTAGGGTTTGCGATTTATGTTCAAACTTTTCCTGTAGCCCATAAAAAATAGCTTTTTTGGCCTCTGTAGGCAGGTCTTTAAACGGATCGGTAAGTTTAAAAGAGAATCGCTGGGCTAACAATTCTAGCTGATTGTAAACCCATTTGCTCTTCTGAATGTCATCGCCATGTGGGGCAAGTGCTCCTTGGTTTATAGATAAAGATGGTTTTGGAACTAATTTGTCTATATCCACTTCGTGTAAACTTCCTAAACCTTTACAATTATCACACATCCCTCGTGGTGAGTTAAAAGAGAAGCTATTTGGTTCTGGTTGTGGATAGGAGATGCCGGTGGTCGGACACATCAATGCTCTACTGAAATAGCGAATGTCGTTTGTTTCATGGTCTTCCACCATCAACGTATCGTCGCCATGATACATAGCGGTTAAAATACTTTCCGACAATCGTTTGTCGCAAGCTACGCTGTCGTTTATTTCTAGTCTATCGATTACAATTTCAATATCATGTGTTTTGTATCGATCTACGCGCATGCCAACGGTTATGTCTTGTATTTCACCGTTTATTCGCACTTTCACAAAGCCTTGTCTGGCTATTTGCTGAAATAGTTCCCGGTAATGTCCTTTTCTACCTCGTACTACGGGGGCAAGAATATTTATGCGCTTCCCGTCAAAATCCTTTTTAATCAGGTCGGCGATTTGTTGGTCGGTATAGCTTACCATTTTCTCGCCGGTATTCATACTGTAAGCTATTCCCGCACGGGCATATAGCAGACGTAAAAAGTCGTATACCTCGGTAATCGTTCCAACGGTGGATCGTGGACTCTTACTGGTGGTTTTTTGCTCGATAGCGATTACTGGAGAAAGACCTTCAATTTTATCGACGTCTGGTCTTTCCAAATTACCTAAAAACTGTCTTGCGTAAGCAGAAAAAGTTTCTATATAACGTCGTTGGCCTTCGGCATAAATGGTGTCGAACGCCAAAGAAGACTTTCCACTCCCGGAAAGCCCTGTGATTACTACTAATTTCTCTCTTGGAATTCGGATGTCGATGTTCTTTAAATTGTGAACACGCGCACCTAATACCTCGATAAATCCTTCATTTTTTACCATAGTCTGCAAAGATACCTAAATCAATTGAAAATCAAGAAGAGTCTCTCTATAGATACGCAAGCTTGCTCAGAAAATACTTAAGGGAATAGCAGGGGTTCTAACCCACTAAAATAGATTCTAATATTAGTTTCTCTAATTCAATCTGTGTGTAGTAGGAAAGTAGGGGTTAGGTGGGTTTATTTAGTAATAGTTCCTTTCGTTTTTTGTTAGTAGCCTCTTCAATAGCAGCTATGAATACTTCGAAATCCCTTTCAAAAGAAACATATTCCCTTTCTAGGTTTTTAACCGACTTATCCAATTCGTATTCTCTTCCTATTCGCCCTCCCATTTCGCTTAAGGTTTTTTCAATACCTTCTAGGCTAGCGTAGCGTACTAACCAATTATTAGCTTTCATATGCGGAAAGATATATTGCATTTTCGACGTCATTAAGTCATAGCGTTCTTCCATATAGGCATAGAATTCTTGAGCAAATTCCTCTAGGGGAGTAGGATGAAAGTTTTGCCAGTTTTTTGCTAAGAAGTGATCGTAGAAAACATCTACCAGCACGCCGCTAAAATGGCTGAAGTCTGAGTGAAGCTTTGCGGTGCTTTTTCGAAAAGCCGGATGATCGTCAGTATAACTATCGATAAATCTATGGAAAAGAATCCCTTTCTGAATGTTTTCGGGGTATTCCTTATAGCTATTCCCCTTTATACTATCGGCCATGAAGTTGCCCAATAACAATTCCTTGTCCGATTTGGTAAGATAGATGTGTCCTAGAAAATTCATATTAGCAAAGTAAGGAAAATATGTTATATCTGTTGTTGTTCTAGGTATTAAATAACTTGATATCCATCGATCTTCCTTTATAACTAGCCTTCTATTGAAATACTCACTAATCCAATAGAGGTGAAATTAAGATGCCATTTAGCTTGCGATAAAATTCCCTATCCCTTTAAATTAAATTAGATTTGCTTTTAGAATAAACCCTTGAGATATCGATTTATGAAATCTAAAACACATTCTAAATCACCTTTGCATCAGCTGCTAAAATATATGCGGCCTTTTAGGAGGAAAGTGATTTTAGCAACGATTTTTTCTGTTGTAAATAAGATTTTCGATTTAGCCCCACCAGTGCTTATTGGAGCTGCGGTAGATGTAGTGGTTAAAGGAGACGAAAGCTTAATTTCGCGATTTGGAATAAGCGATCCTAAAGAGCAGTTGATTTGGTTAGCTGGTGTTACCGCTATCGTCTGGATGCTAGAATCGTTTTTTGAATACTTGTTCAAAATCTACTGGCGAGATCTGGCGCAATATGTTCAAGACAGTTTGCGAAAAGACGCCTATGCAAATGTGCAAAATCAGGAAATGGCTTTCTTTGAGGATAAGTCTTCTGGTGATTTAATAACAGTTCTTAACGATGATATTAACCAGTTAGAACGATTTTTAGACCATGGTGCCAACGATATTATTCAAGTGATTATCACGGTCTTGGTAATCGGTTCTATCTTTATGTTCTCGGCTCCAGAAATAGGGTGGATGGCGTTGTTGCCCATGCCATTTATTATTTGGGGATCTATATGGTTTCAGAAAAAACTAGAACCGCGTTATCGTGTAGTGCGAGAAAAAGCTAGTGATAATAGCTCGCAGTTACTAAATAATCTTGGCGGCATGGCGACTATAAAAAGTTTTGGAACAGAAGCTTATGAAAACGAGCGAATGGCCAAAACTTCAGAAAAATATAGAGAAGCCAACCAAAAAGTTATCCGACTTAGTGCCGCTTTCGTTCCGTTGATTCGAATGCTTATTTTGGTAGGATTTATCGGTATTTTAATTTTTGCAGGTCTTCAAACCTTAGAAGGAACCATGGCGGTGGGCCTGTATAGCGTTTTAATTTTTGTAACTCAACGATTACTTTGGCCATTAACTCGGTTAGGCGAGACTTTCGATTTGTATCAACGCGCTATGGCTAGTGTAAGGAGAATAATGACTTTGTTAGATACAAAAGAAGTGTTGCCTGATGGTGATATCGTTTTAGACAACGCAACGGTTAAAGGGCATTACCAAGTACAGAATGTAGATTTTAAATACCGTACTGGCGATACGGTTTTAAATCAATTGAATTTAGAAATTCTTCCTGGACAAACCGTGGGAATTGTTGGTTCTACTGGAGCTGGAAAAAGTAGCATGATAAAACTGCTTATGCGGATGTACGATGTAACCAATGGCAGAATTTTACTAGATGGAGAAGATATACGCAACTACACATTAGAAAGTTTAGCACAGACTACAGGATTTGTAAGTCAGGATGTATATTTATTTCATGGCAGTGTAAAAGAGAATATTAGCTATGGAAGTTTTGAAGCTACCGATGAGGAAATCAAACAAGCAGCTATGTTAGCCGAGGCTCATGAGTTTATTTCTGAGCTTCCAGAAACCTACGATTCCGTAGTAGGGGAGAGAGGAATAAAATTGTCAGGCGGTCAGCGACAGCGTATATCCCTTGCTCGAGCGATATTAAAAAATCCTCCCATCTTAATTTTGGATGAAGCCACTTCGGCTGTCGATAATGAAACCGAAGCGGCTATTCAACGCTCTTTAACCAAGATTGCCGAGAATAGAACCACGATTGTTATTGCCCACCGTTTGTCTACCATACGAAATGCCGATACCATTTTCGTTCTTGATAAAGGTAGGCTAGCCGAGCAAGGTACTCACGACGAGTTACTAGAAAAGAATGGCATTTACCATCAGTTATGGCAGGTGCAATCGGGAGAGTTGCAATAGGCAAGGGATGGTGAATACACCGCTAAACTTTATTATTTCGCTAACTGAGGAAGAAACGAAACGTCCACATAATATTTCTTAGGATTATTCCTGTCTATCAGAACCGTTATTTCTTCCTCGTTTACGTAATCTGTCGGATCAAACCACAAGTACTCACTCTTAAAAATGTGTACTTTAGAAGTCGATGGGTTTTGCCATTGTGCTTGAATTTGGTAGGGACTTCGTCCGTTAATTTTATGCGATGTGTTAAGACCAATATGCTTAACCTTAGCCTGTATACGCTGCCCATTTGCCTTTAAAGCTTTTACTTTTCTGATAGTCCGAGTTTTTTTTATCAGCATGGAGAAACCAAGCATAAAAAAGGATAAGCCTATGCCGGCCATGAGGATAGGCGCAGCCCATAAGGTGAGAAACCCTTTTACTTTCGCTTTCTGAGGATTATCTATTTGATAGTATACGTCTACTACGTCTCCTTTTTTATGACTTGGTGGGTTGCTAGAAGTGCCAGATGTAAAAGTAATTTACTCCCCATTATCTGTTGTAAACTGGATTCTCGGCTGGTACAGAACAGACCCCTCACTTGAGGTAGTTTTAATAAGTTCGGTAACGGTGCCAGTGGTTGTATGCGAGTTTTCTAAAAAGCTTTTCGTGTTGTTATAAAAATAATAAGCGCCTATTAGTACGCCAATGCCGATTAGGGAGAAGGCATACTTAATAATTTTTAGGGTTCTCATATCCTTTGGTTTTTGGTTAGTTTTGCTTTAACGTATATATTGCTATAGTCGTAAGTTTTTACAGATTTAGCTTAGTAATTAGCAGGTTGTTGGTCTTTATTGCTATAAATATATTAATAAAATAATATTTTCGCTTCCTTGGCGAGGTGAAAAAGCCCTTAACAAGTTTGCTTCACTAGTATAGGCTTCTAAGACTTTTAATTAATAGGAAGCGCAAGACCATAGCTTTAATCACGCTACTAAACTAAACACCTTGAAGAATTTTATGTTAGGTAGTTGCTGAGGTTATGCAGTATAGATTTAGGAGGTAACTTAGATTTGGTTATTGTTGGTTTTACTTGGGCACAAACATGCTCTTCAAGTTGTTAACGTACAATTAACGCTATTTTGTTTATTTTTTCAAATCTCGTTAATCTTCGTTATAAAACTCTTTTTTCTTTTGCTATCGTCTTGTAAGTTATATTATTCTCTGTAATATTACATCTAATAACAAATAAGAGTATAATCTATTATGAAATTGTCCATTATGAAAAAATTATTTTTATCCATCTGTCTGTTAGCTGGGGTTACCATGTTTGCACAGGATAAAGTTTCTGACGCCGAATTAAATTCTTTTACCGAAATATATAAGGTAATGCTTACCGAAAATCAGAAAGCGCAAAACAGCATATTTGCGATGATAGAAGAAGAAGGGTTGGAGATAAATCGTTTCGCTGAAATTGAAGCGGCAGTAAATCAAAACTCAACCGAAGGAGAAAAGCCTTCTGAGAAGGAGCTAGCTATTCACAAGAAAATCCATGATAATATTGCAAAGATTCAAACTGATTTTGAAGCTACGATAGAGAAGGAAATAGAAAAGCAAGGAATGACCAAGGAACAGTATGAAAGAGTAGCAAATACTATTAGTACAGATCAAGAATTGCAACAAAAACTACAGGAGAAAATGATGGGAGGACTGGAATAAGTTCCACTATTTAAATAGCTAAGCTACGTATGCTAGCGTACTTAAAAGGTGTTGGTTTTTACCAGCACCTTTTTTATTTAAACCTTTGTTTTATATAAAGTATAACTAAGGCTACTACAGCCAGCATAAGGATTAGGCTATAGTAATACCCGTTTTCCCATTCTAACTCCGGCATGTTAACAAAATTCATCCCATAGACTCCAACTATAAAGGTAAGTGGAATAAAGATGACCGAGAAAACGGTTAGGGTTTTCATAATCTCATTCATGCGATGCCCTTGAATACTAAATATTAGGCTAATCTTACTTTCTAAGGTTTGTATGCTAAAGTCTATATCGTTCAATACATTTTTAACCTGCTCTTTTACCTCCTTAAAGTATTTTTCTTCTAAGTCTATACTCTCCGTATTTTCAATTTTTGAAATACTATCCCGTAAACTTAACGCAGAGTTTTTCAAAACAAATAGTTCTTGTTTAAAATTCTCTATTTCCTGCATAAACTCTGGGGTAGGACGGGTATCTATTACGTCGGTTTGGTAAATTTTGTTGTTGGTGTGCTGTGCTATTACCTCATCATAGCTATCTATAATGGTTTCTATCATAAGCCCTAGCAAATAATCCACATCTCTACGCATAATCGAAGTAGATTTATTTAAAAGTCGCTGTTCTATCCACTCGAAATAATTTTTCTGTGTGTTCTGAATGGTCCAAACAAAATCTGGTGCTACAATAAAAACCAGTGGCCTTGTTTTTAGTGGCTTGTGCTCTGGAGACAAAATATGCAAGCTAATAAATAGAACCCCTTCTAAATCGATTACTTTATTTGTTTCGATTTCGTTGTTTAAGAGTTTATTTAAAAAGTCATCTAAACCATTATCGGAGATAATCAATCGTAGGTTCTCTTTGTCCTCCATAGTATAACTATGCAACCACACGCTGTGATTGGCCTCATATAGCATACGGTTTGGCAGTAGACTGGTAATTTGCGTTTGCTTTACATTATCTTTGTTATAGATAATACGGGTGGTATTCTCAAAGAGTGATGTATCCATATAATAGAAATAGTATTTAAAAGCCATGCTCTCCTAAGCATTTTGTAATCTAGGTTATAAACACTTAAGACTTTTAAATTTAAACAATATGTTAGGAATAATTGATTTATTTTATGAATACTATTATGTGAAAACCCCGTAAAGGTTTAGCTATTCCTCTACGGGGTTGGTATTTCTTAAATAGGCTGCGTATTAGCTTAATCCACTAATCACCCCATTATCATCTATATCCATACCTTCTGCTGCAGGAACAGTTGGTAATCCAGGCATACGCAGCGTATCGCCTAGTATTGGTAACACAAATCCAGCCCCAGCAGCCACTTCAAACTCCCTTACTGTAATTTCAAAATCTTCAGGTCGTCCTATAGCTTTTGGGTCGTCGCTTAACGAACTCGGGGTTTTTACCATACATATTGGATACCTATCGAAGCCGTTCTTTTTTAAGGTTTCCATTTGCTGAATAGCTTTAGCCGAATAGAACACCTCTCTTGCTCCATAAATTTCTTTAGCTAAGGTGGTTATCTTCTCACTCACTGGCAAGTCTCTGTCGTAAAGCATTTTAAAATTACTGCTTTTGTCTTCTATCGCTTCTACTACGGCATGCGCAAGCTCGGTACAACCTTTCCCACCATTAGCAAATCCATCACTAGTTACTGCGGTAATGCCAAGCTTCTCGCAAGCTTCTTTTATAAAAGTAACTTCAGACACACTATCCTCTGGGAAGGTGTTAATAGCCACCACTGGCGTCATTCCAAATTTCTTTAGGTTTTCTATATGTTTTTCTACGTTAGCAAATCCTTCTTTCACCCTGCTTAAGTTTGGTGTGCCATACTCTTCTTTTGTAGCGCCACCATGATGTCTTAAGGCTCGTACTGTAACTACTAAAACTGTGGTTTTTGGTCTAAGTCCCGAAGCCCCACATTTTATATGTAAAAACTTCTCTGCACCTAAATCTGCACCAAATCCAGCTTCGGTAATCACATATTCCGATAGGGATAAGCCCATCTTTGTAGCTATTACCGAGTTAGTTCCTTGGGCAATACTTGCAAATGGCCCACCATGCAGAATTACTGGTGTGTTTTCTAAAGTCTGTACTAAGTTTGGCTTAATCGCATCTTTAAGCAAAATGGCCATCGCTCCCACCACATTTAAGTCTCGCGCATAAACTGGCTCTCCATATATATCGTCGGCTATATATATGGCACCAAGCCTTGCTTTTAAATCGCTAAAGCTTTCGGCTAAACATAGAATGGCCATTATCTCCGAAGCAGGTGTAATGTTAAACCCATCTTCTCTTGTAATACCGTTTGCTTTTCCTCCAATACCTACTACGATTTGTCGCAAGCTTCTGTCGTTCATATCCATAGCACGTTTCCATAAAATGGTGTTCGGATCGATTTGCAAGGATCTGGTTTTGCTTTGTAGGTTATTATCAATCGCTGCCGATAATAGGTTATTGGCTTTTTCAATAGCATGGAAGTCTCCAGTAAAGTGCAGGTTTATATCTTCCATAGGTACTACTTGAGAGAAACCACCACCAGCAGCCCCTCCTTTTATACCGAACACAGGGCCTAAGGAAGGCTCTCGCAATACCGCTATACTTTCTTTCCCTATACGTCGTAAGCCATCGGTTAAACCGATACTTACCGTAGTTTTACCCTCTCCTGCAGGGGTTGGGTTGATAGAGGTAACTAAAATAAGATTGTTTTCTGCTACTTTTTCCGTATTCAATAAGTCTAAGGAAAGTTTTGCTTTGTAATGACCATAAGGCTCAACATAGCGAGCTGGAATCTTTAATGCATTGGCAATTGACGAAATTGGTTGTATATTCGCATCTTGTGCAATTTCAATGTCGCTTGGAAAAGTCTTAATCATGATGTTTACGGTTTAATGTTTAGGCTAAATTAGGAATTACAGACTAGCCAAAAAAAGACATTTGTCATGTTTCGATATAGAGAAAGTGCATTATCTTTGTTGTTTGTAATAGAGACTATTGATTATACTATTGGTTAATAAAATGAACAAGGTTGTAATGAACGCTACGAAATAGCTACTATTACATTACAATCACAAAAATTGAAATAAAACTATAATACTATTATGGCAGAAGAAATAGAAAGAATAAAATGTTTGATTATTGGATCGGGTCCAGCAGGTTATACGGCAGCTATTTATGCAGCTAGAGCAGATTTAAAACCTGTTCTATATACAGGAATGGAGCCAGGTGGTCAGTTGACTACTACTACCGAAGTAGATAACTTTCCTGGATATCCTGAGGGAGTAGAAGGTCCTGCGATGATGGTAGATTTACAAAAACAAGCAGAGCGTTTTGGCACCCAAGTTCGCTTTGGTATGGTTACCGCTGTAGAGTTTAGTAAAGAAGTAGGGGGGATTCATAAGGTAACGGTTGATAATACTACCCAATTAGAAGCAGAAACAGTAATTATCTCTACTGGAGCTACTGCTAAATATTTAGGATTGCCTAGCGAACAGCGATTACGTGGTGGTGGAGTATCGGCATGTGCTGTTTGTGATGGATTCTTCTATAAAGATCAAGATGTAGCGTTAGTTGGTGGAGGAGACACCGCAGCGGAAGAGGCAACTTATCTAGCAAACATTTGTAAGAGTGTTACCATGCTAGTTCGTAGTGGTGAAATGCGTGCATCTATGGCCATGCAACATCGTGTAACCAATACTAAAAATATTGACCTGCGCTACTATACAGAAGTAGAAGAGGTGTTGGGTGATCAAGTAGTAGAAGGTATTCGTGTAATAAACAATCAAACTAAAGAAACAGAGGAAATTCCTGTAACTGGATTGTTTGTAGCTATCGGACACACTCCAAATACAGAAATATTTAAAGGGCAATTAGATATGGACGAAAGTGGTTACATCCAAACCAAAGGTAAAACCACCCACACCAATATCCCAGGCGTATATGCAAGTGGTGACGTTCAAGACTCCATATACCGACAAGCAGTAACTGCTGCAGGTACAGGTTGTATGGCTGCCCTAGACGCAGAGCGTTACCTACAAACTTTAGAAGATTAAATAGCTATCAGCTAAGTTTATATAAAATAATTAAAGAGCAATCTATTTAGGTAGGTTGCTCTTTGTTATTTATTTGGAGTTGGACTTTTCTATACTCGTATCGCGAATGTCGTATTGTTAGTAATTACCTGTCATGTAGCTCACTAACTCGCTCAATCAAATGCCAAGCCACATTCTTCTAGTCACTAACCTACCAGTTGCTTTAGTCATTTGAGTAACTCACCGATTAAACAACAAAGTGTAAGTAAGGGTAGTAGTTAAAGCAAATTAGCGAACTTCTAAATTAGCTAAACTAGGTGTGATTCACGAATTAATTCTTCTTGCTAACCCTACCAGAGTATCCAGCCTCGATTTGGATTTCTTCAGGCGAGCCATAGTATTCTATTTTCCCACCACTAGATGCATTGGCTTTAAGAGATTCTCTAGTGTTTACTTTTACAGAGCCTCCGCTAGAAGCTTTAGTGTTGGCATGTAATACTTTTAATTCTTTTGCGTCCACTTCACCACCGCTACTTGCATCGGCATCGATGTTTATACTTTTGCCTTTTAACTCTACTTCCCCACCACTAGACGTAGAAACAGTTATGTATTCCGAAAGTACTTCGATTTCTATATCGCCTCCACTGCTAGATTGTAAATTCAATTCTTGTGCTTTTAGTAAGTTGGTGCCTTCTATATCTGCACCTGAACTAGCATTTAATTTGTTGAGACTGATGTAGGTTACATAGACATTTTTCTTATTGCTTTTTCGAATGTTTTTGTTAGTGGATATATTTAAAGTGCCGTTCGATACCTCGGTGACGATTACTTCGTGTAGGTTTTCATCGGCTTCCACTTCCAAACTAGGGTTATCTCCAGCAGTTATATATACATTTACTCCACTGCTAGCGTTAATAGCCTGAAAGTCATCATATAAGTTTCGGTCTTGAACTGTGACTTGTCCGTTGCCTTTTACGCCTCTAAAGGATTGGGCTGATAAGAATATGCTGCAAAGCAACAATAGCGATATAATAATGTATTTTCTCATAACTAACTGTGTTAATATTCAATTTTAATTATTGTTTTTCAATGGTGTTTTCAAATGCTCTTTCAACTCGCTCTTCCCAATCAGAAGTTGGTTTTGTTTCTTTTGGAGTTTCTTGCTCTTCTGGACAACTCACGCAGATTATAGCACCATTGGATATTTGTAAGAATTCGTCGGAAACCAATCGATCGTTGCGATGATTTTTTCTTATTTTTTTAGAAGCATCGCTATCTATTGTAAATACCATTCCCTCAGGTAAGTTGACATATACATTAATCATGGCGTTGTGGTCTTGTTTCATGCCATATAGAAAGAAATAGTCATCTAAAATTAACTCATTTTCTTCTATTTGATACACATAATCTATTTTTTCTGAAAGATTTGTAGCTGTTTCCAGATTACTTCCTTTCGCCGATTTTTTTATTACCAAACTAGGCTCAGCATCATTGGATGGTTTAACGGTTACCGAGAAATTATAGCCATAAACAAAGTCCTTTCCTAAGCTGTCTTTTTGGATAAGGTACCTTCCTCTTTCACGAACGTGTGATAGGGTAGGGTGCTGCTTCATTTTCAACGCTAGCGTATCATTCGCCATTATTGGAAGTTCAACATGCTGTAATGATCGTCCTGTATATTTATTTTCTAACTGCATGTTGAAGTAGGAAAAAATTGTTGTTGCCACTGCAATAATCCAAACTAATAGCAAACTCGTTGTTGTGAGTTTTCCTACAGACTTCATTTTAGGATTGATAACAAATAGACTTAAAATAAACAGGAAAACAAATGGAATTATAAGGGTTAGCGCAAAGGCAAATTGAAATATCCAATATAAGTTGGAAGTGGAGTTTACATGATCTATATAGGGTAACATGTTTATCCCTGGAATTAAAAAGCTAAGAACTATTCCAAATATGGTAACGAAAGATACTATGAGCAGTAGAATTCCAATGGCATATAGGATGACTCTTACTGCAATTTTCCCAACTTTTAATAACCAATCAAAAAATCCCGCAGATTTTTTTTTTAAGGACTGTGTCTTTCCTTTTAAATCAGCATCCTTTACTTTTTGAGCTACATTGTCATATTCTTTTTTTAAAGATTTTTCTATGTTAGATAGGTTAACGGGTTCTCCTTTCATTTGCAGTTTCTCTGAAGTAGTTCTCGCTTCGGGAACTATAATCCATAGGATGATATAGACTAGAATTGGACTTCCAAATCCTGCAAGTACAATCAATACCCATAGCAAGCGCATCCAAACTGGATCTATGCCAACATAATGAGCTAATCCTGAGGCTACACCGGCAATAAAACGATCATTTATATCTCGGAAAAACTTTTTATTCGTTCTTCTAGTAAATACTTGCTCTTCGTCATCGTCCATTCGATAATCTTCTGGTTGCCCCATAACTTCGATTATCTCTTCTATATGATGCAAACTGATGGCATGAATTTCCGATGTGCGCTTTTCAAGAAGCAGTTCTGCAATTCGCAATTCAATGTCTTTCATTATCTCGTCGCGATCTTCGTTGTTTGCTAAATACTGCTTTATAGTCTCTAGATACCTGGCAAGCGTTTGATAAGCATCTTCATCAATAAAGAATACGCTTCCTCCTATATTTATTTGAATGGTTTTTTTCATGGTTATTTTTTTGTTATTTGATGAACAGCTTCGTTTAATTCATTCCAACTTACTTCCAATTGAGAAAGAAACTTTTCTCCTTCTGGTGTTAAGGAATAATATTTTCTCGGAGGGCCACTACTGGACTCTTCCCATCTATAAGTCAAAAGTTTTCCTTTGCGTAAACGATTGAGTAGGGGATAAATAGTTCCTTCTACAACAATCAATTTTGCATCTTTAAGGTTCTGCAAAATATCCGAAGTATAGGCCTCACCCTGACTTAGAATCGAAAGAATGCAATATTCTAAGACCCCTTTGCGCATCTGCGCTTCCGTGTTTTCTATCTTCATCATTTAGTTTGGATGTTTAGTGGTTAGTATCGCTTTTAAATCAACTTGGAAATCTCTAAACAGCAAGAATGTATCTGGATTGATTTTAGTTTTTTCTATTTTTTCACTTGATGAGTCCATGCATTTGGAAAAATTGGATATAGTTTCTATGCCATCCTCGAGATTGGGTGCTTGCATTTGCCATCCTAAAAAGCCAAACGTCAAAGCTATTATATAGTGAATGATGTACATCATAATCAATGGTTTATCGGATGAAACGTATGGTTAACGGATAGTCGTACAGCTTACCTTTAGACGCTCTTATACCACCTATGATGGTGGTGATAATGTAAATAGCTTGTAGAATAAAATAAAAAAAGACTAAACCAAATACGGCTATTAAAGTAGCACCTGCAAACTCAGGTTCTCCAAATGTAGCGTAGGAGGTGTCCTCCGATCGAAGCCCAATCATATCCAATATATTAGTTAAGAAAAAGGCCAAAAATATAAGCAAGGCTACTAAATGGTATAAAAATAAACTTAACTGAAAATTCATTACAGCTTTGCCATGCTTATCCAAGAAATCACTTTCCTTATTGGACTGCCATATAATTAGCGGCACGAAAATATTCGCAAAAGGAAAAAAATAGCCTAAAAATGTTCCAAGATGTGTAAACATTCCCATGTTTCTCTCCTGATCGGTGGTGGTAATAAGTTCTTGCATAATAGTATCTCTTATTGTTCTACAAATATAAGTCTTTAGGAAGGTACTATGTTACGCATAGTACTAAGTTTAACAAAATATTAACCAAGATAGGTTTGATAAAGGATGATTGTAAGGGTCTGTTTATCAGTTTAATACTAGATGTATCTAGGGTTTATGGTAGTTGTGTAGTAGTAGGTTTTAATTATTCTACCAAAAATAAACAGAAAGCTTATTTTGGGTTTTACTTGAAATTACGTTGTCTCTTAGCTTCAAAAATTAAAATTCCTGCAGCTACCGACAGGTTCATGGAGTCTATTTTTCCTTGCATAGGAATACTAATGTTTTGTTTGCTAGCCTTACGCCATTCTTGGCTAAGACCTACATCTTCTGTTCCTATAACAATAGCTGTACTTTGTTTGAAATCCATATCGGTATAAC
>Ga0209487_1001430_pt1 | contig 20163 bp, 18 predicted proteins | sample Poulit2012_FD_187524 | JGI IMG/M metagenome (GOLD analysis project Ga0209487, IMG submission 187524) | Agricultural soil microbial communities from Georgia to study Nitrogen management - Poultry litter 2012 (SPAdes) (version 2) | ecosystem: Environmental > Terrestrial > Soil > Agricultural land...
CGCCGCCACTCCGCGGCGCAAATTCTCTACTCGTTCCTTGACGATGTCGTAAGTCATTTGTGCTGTCAAGGCCTCGACGGGACTCACGAAACGTGCCCGCGAGACGCTCTCGGTGCCTCACGTAAGGATGCCCGCGAAAATGGGGTGACGAGGAGGGCGTGGGAAGCGAGTTGTCGATGGGGACGCGAACAGAGATCACGGCGAAGTACGCCAGGGCGGTGCCATAGCGTCGTAGCAACGCCACTGGTCGTTGGTGGCTCGAGGCGAAGGGGCCGGGGGTGCGGCGCGGTTGACATGCACGAAGGGATTGGAGATCTCGACGGCTTCGAAAGCGAGGTAAAGTCCGTAGAATTGCGACTCACCTGGGTAGATGCTTTCAGCGGAATCCAGAGCATTTCGGCGGGACTCGACCAAGTCTTGTTCTGTTACGGCCGCCGTGGTGATGGCCGCGTGGTCACACGAGGGGCGCCTACGCGACGAGGCCGCATTTGCTTCGCTGGCAGGGGCAAACCCGATTCCTGCTTCCACGGATAACACCGTGCGCCACCGGCTGAACCGCGGCGGCAATCGGCGTCTGCACCGCGCTCTACACGTGGCTGTCTTCACACGAATGACCCACGACCCCTAAACACGTGCTTACGTCGAAAGACGTCGCGCCGAAGGACGTACGAAGCGCGAGATCCGCAGGGTCCTCAAGCGCTACCTCGCCCGTCAGCTCTTCCGCACCCTAAACGCAACAGCCATGGCCGAGCCTGAGCCTCAACGCGTCGCCGTAGCAACTTGACATAGAAGAGTCACCGTGATCATCGACCTCGCCCTGGCGCGGGATGAGACCGGGCCTGCCAGGCTGCTGGACGTGATCCCCGGTCGCTCCGGTCGCTGCCTATCGTGAACCCGACTGGGCCAAGGCCAAGGCGATGATGGACAAGCTCATCACTGCACTGCACTGCACTGCACTGCGCTGAGCACGAGGGCACCCCGGCGCTGGTCACGGACAGCAGAGGTATGCAACCCGTTGCCACGCACGTGTTTGCATGCCACGCTCCCAGGTACCGCACTCAAAGGATGAGGGAGAACAATGGCTGTTCTTGACTGGGTCGTCGTCGCCGGATACTTCGTCGTTATGGTCTTGATTGGCGTCTATGCGAGGTCGAAGATCTCCGACGCCTCGGACTTCTACGTGGCCGGTGGCAAGCTACCCGCGTGGCTGGTGGGGGTCTCCCACCACATGTCCGGCTACTCCGCCGCCGTGTTCGTTGGCTACGCGGCGCTAGCCTATACGACGGGTTTCGCCGTGTACGTCTGGTGGGCGCTGAGCATCACGGTGGCCTGCGCTGTTGGCGCCTGGCTGTTTGCGCCGAGGTGGCCGCGCCTGCGCCTGCGGCTGGGCATCATTTCGCCGCTGGAATACCTGGCCACACGCTTTAACCTGCCCACGGAGCAGCTGCTGGCCTGGTCCGGCGCGCTGCTGAAGGTATTCGATGTGGCCGCCAAGTGGGTCGCCAGCGCGGTCCTACTCGAGGTCTTCGCGGGCCTGCCCATGGTGTGGGGCATCCTCGTGGTCGGGGGCGTCACGATGTTCTACTCCACCATCGGCGGGATCTGGGCCGACGTCCTCACCGACCTCGGCCAGTTCCTCATCCAGTTCGTCGCGGCGATCGCGATGCTGGTGATCGTGATGGTGAAGCTCGGTGGTGTCTCGTCACTGTGGACCATGTGGGACCAGCTGCCCGCCGGGCACGCCGCGCCGTTCAACAACGACCTAACAGTCTGGTTTTTCCTGGCCTACTGCGTCATCTCGACGCTGTCGTACAACGGCGGCACCTGGAACCTCGCGATGCGCATGATCTCCACCGAAGACGGCGCCGCCGCCCGTCGGTCCATGATCTTCTCCGGCGTGCTGTACCTGATCTGGCCGCTGGTGCTGTTCCTGCCGATGTGGGCCGCGCCGCTGTTCCTGCCGGATCTGGCAGACCCCGAGCAGTCCTACGCGCTGCTGGCCCAGCAGCTGCTACCCGCCGGCCTCATCGGCCTCGTGCTGGCCGGGATGTTCTCCCACACTATGGCGATGACTGCGTCGGATGCGAACGCGATTTCCTCCGTGGTGGTTCGCGACATCATCCCGGTGCTGCGCAGGGAACGCGGCTTCCTGCCGGAGCGGAAGGAGCTGTACATGGCCCGGCTGACCACGTTCTTGTTTATCGTCCTGTCGATGGCCATCGCGCTGACCGCGGACAGCTTCGGCGGCGTGCTCGGGCTGCTCATCGCCTGGTTCGGCGCCCTGGTGGGCCCGATCGCTATTCCGATGCTGCTGGGCCTCCTGCCGGCCTTCCGTCGTTCCGGCTCAGCCGCAGCGATCACCTCGTGGACTGTCGGCCTGGTCATTTTCGCAGTCAACAAGTACGTCCTCGCCGGGCCAATCGCCGAACTGGGCACGGCGACCGAGCAGGCTCTGACCGTCGCAGCCCCGGTTGTGTGCTCGATCATCGTGTTCATCAGCTACGGCTTCATCCGTCCTGTGCACAGCGTGAAAGTCGATGAGCTGGTCGAGTCGCTCAGCCACGACGAGCCCGCTGACGGGATTGCCGGAGCGGACGCGGAGGGGGCCACCCGATGAGGGATCTGCGCACCCATCTGGAACGGGACGTTCTGGGCTGGTGGAGCCGGGAAGGGGCCGACGACCACCTCGGTGGGGTCCGAACCTGCTTCACCAACCGCGGCGTGGCCACCAGCGGCGAGAAATACACCTGGTCGCAGGGCCGCTGGGCGTGGCTCTGCGCGCTGGTCGCGGATGAGATCGCCGCCGGCCACCTCAGCGGTGACAGCGCCCTGTGGCGGGAGAGAGGGGCGCGCACTGCTGACTTCCTCGCCGCCCACGCTTTCCTGCCCGATGACCGCACCAGTTTCCGCCTCAGCGAGAGCGGCGAGCAGCTCGCCGACGAGCACGGTAAGCTCGCCACGAGCGTGTTCGCCGATCTCTTCGCCGTGCTCGGGCTCGCCGGCGCCGCCCGCGGGGCGGCGGAGAGCGCCGGTGGCTGGCTCGACCAGGCCCGCCGCACGCCGCGTCGTGCCGAGTCATCGATCCGCGACCGCACGGCGAAGAGTGCTCCCTACCCGGTGCCTGCCGGATTCCGCGATCTGGCCGGCCCGATGAACCTCATGCACGTAGCCAGTGAGCTCCATCGGGCGAGCGGATCCCAGGACGTCCGACGGGTCGCCACGGACGCCCACGGTGCGCTGGCCACGGTCTCGGATGCCTTCCTCGGCGCCGAGACCTGGTGGGAGTTCCGACCGGACGACGTCGCGGATCAGGACACGCTGCTGGCACGGCATGTCACCCCCGGGCACCTGCTCGAGGTGCTGTGGATGCTGGTGCACGCTGGCGACCAGCTGCCGCACCTCTACCCGCCACCCACCACACTCACTGCCCTCGCGCTGAGAGCCCTGGAGACCGGGTGGGACAAGCAAGAGGGCGGACTGCTGCGCTACGTCGACCGCGACACCGGCGGCGAGCCCGACGGCCGCCTGCTCGACACCCCCTACGAGACTCTGGTGCAACGCACCTGGGACACCAAGCTGTGGTGGGTCCACGCCGAGGCGATGTACGCGACAGCCCTCCTGGCCCGGCGCACCGGCTCCCCGCAGCTCGCCCGCTGGGCCGAACGAGTGCACGACTACACGCTGGCCACCTTCCCCGACCCGGACGGCCGGGAATGGATCCAGATCCGCTCCCGCGACGGCAGCCCGCTGGATGAGGTGGTCGCGCTACCCGTCAAGGACCCGATGCACATCGCCCGCTCTCTCCTGCTACTGAACGCCCTCGAGCACACCGACCCCGCACCGACCAAGGAGACCTCCCTGTGACCCCCGATCACCCGCTGGCGATCCACGCGCACCCCACCACCCAGGAGATGGGGGCCGCGGCCGCCGCAGCCGCCGCCAAGACGCTCCGCGAGGCCCTCACCGCTCACGGCCATGCCCGGCTAATGCTCGCCGCCGCCCCCAGCCAGGCGGCTACCCTCCAGACGCTCACCACCGAGGACCTCGACTTCTCGGCGATCGATTGTTTCCACATGGACGACTACATCGGTCTCGCCCCGAATGCCCCGCAAGGATTCGGCAACTGGCTCGAGAACGAACTGTTCCGCCGCGTGACCCCACGCTCCTTCCACCGCATTGACGTCACCGCCGACCCGGAGGACGCCGCCGCGGCGTACCGCCAGGTACTCGGGGACGCCCCCTTCGACGTCACCCTGTGCGGGCTCGGCGTGAACGGCCACCTCGCCTTCAATGATCCGCCCGCGGACTTCGAGGACCCACTCGCGGTTCGCGTGGTCGAACTCGACCAGGTCTCCCGCCAGCAGCAACTCGACGAGGGCCACTTCCCCTCCCTCGACGCCGTCCCCACCTACGCCATCACCGTCACCATCCCGCGGCTGCTGAACGCACGCCGTATCGTCGCCTCCGTTCCTACCGCGGTCAAGCGGCAGGCCGTGCACGATGCCGTGAACCAACCCATCTCCGGTACCCATCCCGGCACCGCGCTGCGCACCCACCCCGATGCCCACCTTTTCGTCGATGCGGAGGCAGATCCCCGATGACCACCGACCCGACAGTCCCGGACCCGGCATCGCTTGCGAGCGACTACCTCAAGGTCATCACCGACCTCATGGACCGCATCCGTGCCGAGGAGGAGAGCGCCGTCTCCGAGGGGGCCAGCCTCCTCGCCGACCAGATCGCCGGCGACCGCCTGATCCATGTCTACGGCCCCGGCGGCCACTCGAACCTCGCCTCGCAGGAGGTGTTCTTCCGCGCCGGCGGCCTCATGCACGTCTCCGCCATCCTCGACGAGGGCACCCTCCTCTCGAGCGGCGCCCTGCGCTCGATGGCGATCGAGCGCACCCCCGGCTACGGCCGGATCGTCATCGAGGACAATCAGCTGGGGGAGGGCGACCTGCTGATCCTCGTCAACGCCTACGGCATCAACACCGCCCTCATCGATGCAGCCCTCACTGCGAAGGAACGCGGCTGCACCCTGGTCGGCGTCTCTAGCCGCGAGCACGCCGACGCCACCGCCGCGGATCACCCCGCCCGCCATCCCTCGGCGAAGAACCTCCACGACGTCGTCGACCTCCACCTCGACACCAAGATCCCCGTCGGCGACGCAGTGATCGACATCGACGGCGTCGCCGAGCGCACCGGCGCCGTCTCCACCTTCGCGAACGCCTTCACCATGAACTGGCTGATGATGAGCACCGTCGCTGAGCTCGCCGAACGCGGCATCGACCCGCCGATCTGGCGCTCCGGGAATGCCCCCGGTGGCGACGAAGCCAACGGCCAGTTCATCGTGAACTTCAAGGGCCGGGTGCGATCACTGTGAGCACCCGAATACGCCGGAGCGATCCGGCCATTGGCGACTTGCTGGAGATCACCGCCGAGGCCACGATCACCCGAATCGACCGCGCCCCCGCTGGGCCATCCTCCATAGACCCGCGCCCGCTCGACGCCGACGAGGCCGCCCGCTGGCAACGGGCCGGTCCCGTCGGCATCGTCACCGCCTCCCCGCACACCGACGACGCCCCCACACAGATCGCCCGCATCGCCGCCCCCGGCGTGCAGGTCGCGATCGGCCACACCCACCTGAGCGGCCCGCAGATCACAGCCGCCGTCGACGCTACGGCAAGCCTGTCCACACACCTGGGCAACGGGATCTTCCTGCAGCTGCCCCGCCACCCCAACCGGCTGTGGATCCAGCTCGCCGAAGACCGTCTCACCTGCGGGTTCATCGCCGACGGGCACCACCTTCCCGCCGAGACCCTCGAGGTCATGCTCCGCGCCAAAGGCACAGGCCGCTCCTTCCTGGTCTCCGACGCTACCGAGCTCGCCGGCAAAAAGCCCGGCCGCTATGAGACCGCCGTGGGCGGCACCGTCGAGCTCACCGCCGACAGGCGCCTCTCCTACGTGGGCACCGAGCTGCTGGCCGGCGCCGCCTCCGACGTCGCCGCCGACCTGCGATTCGTGCCGGCAAAGATGAGCCTGTCCCTGCCCGACGCCTTCGCGCTCGTGACCCGCACCCCGGGCCGGATCCTCGGCCACGACACCACGTTGCGCATCGGTGCCCCCGCCGACTTCGTCACCCTCACGGCCGACGGGAGCTTCCAGCGTGTCTGGCAGTACGGCCAAGAGGTGACGCCCGCATGATCCAGGTGGGAGCCGCTGTGGAGCCGCTGGGCATTACCTCCCCGGTGCCGATGTCGGGCTTCGCCGCCCGCACGGAACCGAGCACGGGAGAGCACGACGAACTCGGCGCGCGCGCTCTCGCGCTCGACGAGAACGTACTGATCGTCCTCGACGTGTGCGCGCTCGAGGAGAGCACCTGCCGGGCGATAGCCGAGGGCGTCGGGCCCGAGGCGCCCCAGCAGGTGATCGTCACCGCGACCCACACCCACGCCGGGCCGTGCTCCGCGCCCACGCGCCTGACCCGGTGCACCCCCGGGATCGAGCAGTCGATCATCGACGCCGCGACCGCGGCCGGGCGGGCCGCGCGATCAGCATGCCGGCCCTGCACGATGGACCACCGCGCAGCACATGGTGTGGGCATCGCCGCGAACCGTCGGCACGCCGACCGGACTGTCGACCCGCCGGTGCAGATGCTGCAGTTCACAGCCGCGGACGGTGGAGAAGCGCCTGGCGGTGATGGCGGTGGCGAGGTGGTCGCCAGCCTGCTCACCTACCCCTGCCATCCCGTCGTGCTCGACGGCACGAACCTGCAGCTGTCCGGGGACTACGTGCACCCGCTGCGCGAACGGATCGAGACGGAGCACCCCGGCTCCATCGCCGTGTTCGCGACCGGCTGTGCGGGAGACATCAACACCGGGCACAGCGCCGAAGCCTCCTACTCCCTGCAGGGCTCGGCCACCCGCACCTTCGCCGAAGCTCGCCGCGTGGGCACCCTTATCGCCGAGGCGGCGCTCGGCGCCGACGCCACGCCTGGTAATCCCACTGCCTCCGCTCTGTCGGCTGCACCGGTCACCCTCGCCTTCGACCGCCCCACCACCGAGCAGATCGCCGCGGACACCGCCGAGTGGACCCGCGGCCGCGCCACCGCCGACACGGGCCACGCCACTCTGCTCGACCTCTGGCTCGACTGGGCCCACAACCTGCCCGAAGGCACCCAGTGGACCGGCCGCGTGAGCGCGCTCCGGCTCGGCGGCGTCATCGTGGTGGCCCTGCCCGGCGAGCCCTTCCTGGAGGTCGCCGAGCAGATCCGAGCCCGCGTCGCCGGGCCGTGCCTGGTGCTGGGATATGCAGACGGCTGCCCGGGGTACTTCCCCACGGTGGGGGAGTACCTCCATGGGGGGTACGAGGTGGCCGATGCCCACCGCTACTACGGCATGCCCGGCCCGTTCGCCGCCGGCTCCGCAGAGACCCTCATCGAGGAGGCAGTAAGGAGATGTCAGGCCCTCGAGTGAGGAAAGCGCCGATGATCATGGAGATCGCTCACGACCTCGGCGTCGCCCCGTCCGTCGTCTTCCGCGCCTTCACCGCGCCCCGTGCTGAGACCGAGTACGCTCGAGCGGATCCGCGCCGCCGCCGCGGAGCGCGGCTACGCCCCGAACGTGCACGCCCGGGGGTGCGGAGCACCGGGGCGCTGCGCACCATCGGCCTGATCGTCCCCGATATCGCGAACCCCTTCGTCCCGCCGATGATCCGCGCCGCCCAGCGCACCCCCGAGGCGATCGGCCACACCGTGCTTATCGCCGACACCGACGGCGGCAGGGACTGCGAGCAATGCATCATCGACCATCTCCTCCCGCAGCCCTAGAGCCTCATCGCCAGCCCCCACCTGCCGTCCGCGCAGCTGATCTAACTCACCGCCCGTCGCCGCGTGCTGCTCATCAATCGCGACGAGCCCGAGAACGCCCGGATCGGGGTCAGCTCCCGCGTCGCGCTCGCAGAGGTCACCGTCCGCCTGCTGGAGCTCGGACATGAGAGGTTCGTGTACGTGGGGCGGACCGGAAAGCTCATGCTCCGAGCGAACGACGAGGTATCGTCGAGCAGTCCCTCGCCGACGCCAGCGTCACGCTCGAGGCCCTAGGTATGTCGCACGCGGGCGGCGGTGAGCCCGCCGAGACCACCGCCGATGATGGATTTGAGCAGTGCCCGGTCATGGGGGCGCCTTCCTCATCGGACGTGGTCGGTGGACCGGGCGCTGCTGCCGAGCCCTCGGTGCGCATCACGCGACGTCTCCTCGATGCGACTGCCGCACCGATTAGTTAGGCGCAATACCGTTGAGTTTGGCGGTGGGACGGAGTCAGGGTCAGAAGTCGTACTCATCGCCTGGGTCGGAATCCTCGACGGGCGCCTCCTCGGGCTTATGGTCGGACCCGCCGGGCTGCTGGGCCTTCGCCTTCCTGCCACGCTTGACGGGGGCGGCCTGCTCGGACTCCGCTGCGCCCTCCGGCCCCTCGTCGCTGTCGTCCCCACAGTCGTCATCGAGCTCTGGCGCGTCGCTCGCCTCGTCGTTTTCCGCGGCATCGCCCGTCCCGTCGTCGGTTCCGTCGCCGAGATCGCGACGGATCAAATCGATCACGGCGTTGAGTCGTTCGATCTGCTCCTCGATCTCCTCGCGCTGGACGACCAGGCGCTCCAGCCGCATCCGGGACGCCTCCTTCCGGCCCTCTGCCTCGGTGGTGCCGGCGACGGTCCGGGTGCTACACGGGTAGGGCACGCGGACGCTCTCGGCGCTGTAGGACAGGTCCTCGCCATCCCCGGCCGCCTGATCCAGCGCTTCCAGTCGCAGACGGGTGCATTCGTCGCAGATGACGTCGACGTCGTACCCGTTGTCGTGGGCGACGACGTGGGGACCGTGCAGCTTGCGGACGGACTCGATCAGGGACGCCATGGTGTCTTCCTCCTACGGATCAGGGATCTTGGCCAGACAGTGGGCGAACCGGGCCTGTGGCGGGACGAGGCTGCAGCGGTGGGGCTAGGTCAGGGCAGGATCGTGGCGGTGGCCGCGACGGCCACGTACAGGCTCAGCGCGCTGCACAGGGCCCATTCGCGGGCGCTTCCGGCGTTGCCGAGGATCGGCACGGCGACGCTGCCATCTGCCTGCCAAAGCGCCGATTCGGCGTGCCTGGAGGGCTTCAGCACCAGCGGCCAGGTGGGGAAGGGGATACCGCCAGTGGTGGCCAGGTCGCCCAGCAGGTGCACCAGCGCCCCCAGTCCGATCGCCACCGGCAGCCAGAGCGAGGTTTCCGGGGCGGCGAGACCGGTCAGCAGAGCGCACGCGAGTCCGATGATCCAGGGCAGCAGTGAGCCGCGGACGAGCTTCATCGCGCCTACCGCGAACGCGCACAGCACGGTCACTATGGCGATTGTCCCGAACTGGACCTGGCCGACCACGGGGGCATGCCAGCTCCAGTTCAGGCCCGCGGCCAGTCCGCCGAGTACGGTGAAGACGGTCACGGCCAGCAGGGTGTGGGTTCCGCCGCGATGGCCGACCGCCGAGGACACCGCTGAGGCGGCGAGCTTCGAGGCGGCCCCGGCGGAGCGGGCGATCGTAGCGCTGGGATGATCGATGTCCGGCAGCAGTGCCGCCCCGGTGGCGACCACGGCCCCGGCCAGCACCTCCGGGCCGGTCAGATCCAGCACCCCTGCCCCGAGGGACCAGTCGCCGATACTGGCGGAGCCGGTCAGGGCCAGCCAGGCCGCCGCCCCGCTGATCGAGTGGTGCCCGCCCATCATGATGCTCGTCCCCCCACTGCCCGGGATCTCCGGTCTCGCCGTGGCAAGTGGGCGGGCTGTCGCGCCGGTGGGACATCTCAGGCGTCGGGGAAGGTGGAGTGGAGCTTTCCGGCACGCAGCAGATTCAGTCGCCCCTGAAGGAGGCGTTCGAGTTCGGCGTCGGTGCGGCGCTCGCTCACGTGCTCCCAGTGGGTCTTGCGCGGCAGGGTCTTCGGGGCTACGGGCGGGCCGATCAGCTCAGCATCCTCGTCGGGTTCGACGGTGCATTCGGCGCCGGCGCGGCACCGGCGGCACGGCCACAGCGGCGGGATCGGGGCCTGTACATGCAGACGGGCGGCAGTGGTCAGTTCGCACTGGCCGCACAGGTACTCGACCACCCGGGGCGCCAGCGGCACCACGCGGCCGGGGTCCTCGACGGTCACTGACCGGTGCGGCATCGTCCCGGCCAGCGCTACGGCCGGCATCAGGCCATCACCGGATCCTCATGCTCGATCACCTCGATGACACCCAGGCCCTGCAGCGAGTCCAGCATGGCGACGTCGTCGATGGGGTCGACCCACCCGATGTTGCCAACCGGCCTGTCCCGGTCGGCAAACGGGGAGAACAAGGCCGTGACCAGCACCAGCGGCACCTTCTGCTGCCAGCGCACCCCCGGGTCTGCGACCTCTCGCTGCGCAAGCAGCGTCGTCCAGACCTCCTCGTCAGTGGTCTCGTCGAGGTCGCCGGCCTCGACAGCGGCGGCCACGATCGATTCCTGCACGGCGGTAGCGATGATCATCGCGTGCTCCAGCCGCATCAAGAACAGCAGCTCCGGGTCGTCCTCGTCGAGATACTCGGAGCCGACGACGGCAGCGAGCAGCTCGTCGTTACGGTCTGCCCGCACTTCGCGGCTACCGATGCGGATCGACAGGGCTCCCTTGCCCGAGTCGGTGGTCTCGGCGTGGTCCGTGTAGGGGATGCTCATCAATGCTTCCTCGCTCGGTGGATGGGTAGGGCACTTCAGCAAGTGGGCGGGGATTTCTCGAACGGATGTGAGAGGCGGGCAGCGACCGCCGAGAGTCGCTGCCCGCCTGGCAGGGAGGCCCTACACTCCCTGCACCCCGTGGAAGTGGGCGGGGCACCCATACCCGGTGGCCAGCCGGTGTTCTTGCCGGCACCGGTGGCTGCGCTCTGGGAAGATGGGCCAATGAGGGGGCCCCGCAACGAATCCCACGCACCGAAGCCCAAGCTGACGGACGGGCAGAAGCTGGACGTGTTCATGCGTAGCTTCCACGCCATGTCGCAGAAGCAGTACTGGCCAACGATCCGTGCGCAGGGGCGAGTCGATCTCGCGGGCAAGGTCGACATGGAGCTCGATCGAAGATCAGGGCAGGTGTTCATGCAGAGGTCACCGCTCGACCCGATGGCTACCGATCTCGCTGGCGCGTACATGCGAAAGCTCATCGCGGGGACTGATCTTGTGTCGTTCGGTAACCTGCTCAACATTCTGAAGCGGGAGTTTGGCGCGAGCGTTCATTACGACGAAGCGCGGCACATCTGGACCCAAGCCGAAGAGAAAAGATTTCAGTTCCTGGCTGACGGAGACCGCATCACCACGATGAAGTTCGACTTCCCCGAGGACTGGACTAAGGGTGCGCCCCGCGACGAAGGAGAGCGTAGGGAGGTGCGACTCTCCATCGCAGACTTCGCGACGCCCTACTTCTACACTGGCTTTCTGCACGACCTGGACGAAGGCAAAGACACTCCGCTGAGGAAGCTCACCAGGTCGGTTCCCCAGGCGTATCTGGAGCGCATGGCACACCTTGCAATTGCAGCGTCGCTCTACGTAGCCATGATCGCCCACCACATCATCGGTACCGGCCGCCCGGAACTCTGCCCCGAGGACTGCCAGGAGGCGCGCATCATGGAGCGCAATCTCGCAGCCATGGAAGTTGCTGCCGATCCCCTGGTTGGACAGGAATCGCTCTGACGAGAGCCACAAAACGACGGAGGTAGCCTGATGCTGATCACACGGAAGCAGTACGACGCCCTGGCGGACACCGAGATTACCGAAGGCTCGTCTGAGATCGAGTCACTGCTGGGCGAGTCCAACCTCGGCACGTACGCGCAATACGGCAGTTGGGCGATCTGGCCCGACGTTTCGGTCAAGCCGGTCGCGACCTCGCAGGACAAGTCGGTGGTAAACAAGTTCTCCGCCGTGGAAGGGACCGCTCACTCGAACGTGGTGCTCGTCGCCTACAACCTGGGGAGGCCAGCCAGCCCGTCGCATGGGGCGGGGGACGGGAAGAATCATCACGAGCGGTTGTGGGAGAACTTCCACAGCGGTTCGAGGGACTACGCGCTGGCGAGAGCGACGGAACGAACCGCCTTCAGGGGCGCATACATCACGGACTACTACAAGGGCCTACCGACGAACACAACGGCAGACCTGCGAGAGTTGTTCAAGAGCAAGGGCAAGGATTGGGAGCGCCAGGTCGAGAAGGCCATGTGCTCGATCCTGAATTACGAACTGTCGATCATCGGCGCTGAGGCCGTGCCCATCGTGGCGCTAGGCAAGACCGACACCGTGCCAGTGCTGTTGCGCAACTACGGTCCTGATCGGGTTTCCGGCGCGCGACACTACAGCAGGGCTGGAGGCGATTCCTACCGGCAGGAGTTCGAAGCGTTGGAGAAGACACTGCACTTGACGACCGCCAAGGAGTGACCGAGAAGGCGCAGACCCGCGAGCAGGCAGGGGATTCACCCCTGCCCGCTCGCGCCAGTCAGGACCGCTCAGGGCGGAGCGGTGAGCAGTCCAGGTCCTTCGTCGCTACCCCACGTCTCAGTGCTGGCACCTCTCGGTAGGGGGAGATGACCGGGAGTGGGTCCCCGAGGGACAGTCCAACCCGAGGTCGGGTGTCACCGTTGCTGAGGCGGTAGGTCTCGTCAGTCGGGAACGCGTCGCGCACACGCCAGGCTGCAATCGGCTCATCCTCAACGACCGCTACCACGCGGTCCGCTTCGGAGGCTTTGGCCACGCTGACCGCCCACGCGCGCTCCACCCAGGGTTCCAGGTCCCTGACTGACATGGTGTCGTCATCGAAGGACTTGTTGACGCTAACGAATAGGATTTTCGGCATAGGAAGCCGCCTCTCTGAGTGCCACTGCACTCGAACGCGCTGAGCGCCTGGTGCGCTCTGCTACATAAGACCATACTCGACCCGCCACCAGATACACGCGCGGAGAAGGTCCCGATGAAACGACAGGAGGAGTCGGTTGCCGTCTCCGTAGACGGCACCACGATTGGCTACCTCTGGACAGTCCGGATCGACGCCCTCGCCCCCGAGTCGTTCAAGCGCCCTGTGCCTGTTCAGATTTTCTCCGACGTCATCGACGGCGACGTTCGAATCGAAGCATGGGCGTGGCTCGCACCGACCACCCCCGACATGGGAGTGGTCTGCCCACAACCGACCGCCTATGACGACGGAGGGCAAGGCCGCACAGCGCACAGCAGACACCCGGCAGATGTTGCAGGGACAGGCCGCGCGCAGCCCCACGCAGGCGCAGCAGATCGCCGACGGGAGCGTAGACGGCGTCCACTCTCTAGAGCTGGTCGAGCCGATCAAGCAGGCGAAGCGAGAGGGCCGCAACGAGGACGCACTGCGACTTTGCTATCAGGCCATCGAGGGCGCGGAGCGGGGCCGACAGGGGCGAGAGCCTGCCCCGGCGTACACGCAGCACGCTGCGATCATTCTGCGGAAGCTGAAACGCCCTGATGAGGAGGCGGCCGTGCTGGAGCGGTACCTGCAGTGGCTGCCGGATGGGGCACGGGAGGGGCATGAGTTCGCTGAGCGGCTGGCGAAGGTGCGGGACCTGCAAGAGCGTGCGTAGGGGTGACGCGAACTGGACGCAATGTCGCTGGATGGACGGTACCGACAGGCGATGTGCAAGGACGCACGGGCGTTGCGTGCACGCACTGGTCCCGCTCGTTTCTGATCGACTCGTGATCAGTCAGTTGAGCGGTGCTGGGCGGCCCGCGCCGCCGCTGCGGCCGCGCCCCGCAGCTCGGTGCCGTCCTCGGCGTAGACCCGGTCCGCCTCGGCCTTGGGTGCTCGGCGCCCGTTCCGCGGGTCGTTGTCTGGGAGCTGTCCGGGCCCGTCGTCGAGGTCGTCCATCCCGGTATGTTCGGCGATCTCGGTGCGGGTCGGCTCCGGGCGGGTGGTGCGCTGCAGATGCGTGGCCGCCTCGAGGTTGGCGGCGAACTCGGCGGGGGTGGCGAAGTAGCCCTTGAACACCTGAGAGGGCTGGCCCTCGGTCTCCGAGACGCCGACACCCTTGGACACCCCGGCGGTGGTGGCGACGTTGTCGGGCACCACGGCCACGGCATCGGGGGCGGCGAAGGCGTTGGCGCGCTGGTTGTCGGAGGCGTTGGGGCCCATCAGGAACCGGTTGCCGCAGGCGGCTTTCAGCGCCGTCGACACCCCGGTCTTGGTGTTGCCCAGCTGGGTGGAGACGAACACGTGGACGCCGACGAACCGCATCTCCAGGGCGATCTTCTGGATGAACGTGGCGATCATGTCCTTGTAGCCGTTGGTGGTCTCGGCCTCCGCCCGCATCGGGTGGTCCTTCGGCAGCGCCTTGGGCACTCGCTCTTCGGTCATCAGCCCGGTGTACTCGTCGGCGATCAGCACCAGTGGCCTAAACGAGGGATCGTCGGTGATCGACAGCCAGTTGTTGATCCCGCAGGACTTCAGCACCTGGGCGCGGCGCTTGCCCTCGGCGTAGACCATGGAGCAGGTGGCGGCCATCGCCTCGTAGGACTCACACCCCCACCCGCCGTCGCGCACGTACGGCTTGATCCACTCGAAGTCCACCGCCTTGTCGGGGGTGTCGACGATCGCCAGTTCGGCGCCGGCGTGGATCATCCAGTAGGCGAAGGCGTTGATGTTGACGGATTTGCCGGACATCGGCAGGCCCTGCAGCAGCGTGTGGGAGGCGCTCGTGAGGTCCAGGCAGAACTGCGGTCCGGTGTTTGTGCCGGGCTGGCCCAGGGCTCGGCCCAGCGGGATCTGGGCCCAGGCCGTGTCGGCCGGTGAGGTGAACCGTGGGATCTCGCGGTCGAAGGGGAAGGGGATCATCGCCTCGAACGTGGGTGGCTTAGCGGGGATGACCTGGGCTCGCAGCGCCTTGGGGTCGATGTCGACGTACCAGCCGGGGGAGCCGACCACGTTCTCGGCGACCTCGGTGAGCTTGGCGTCGTGCCGGGAGGGCATGTACGTCTTGGGCAGTTCGAGCACGAATCCGCCACCGCGGCGAGCCGATGCCTGCACCTCCCAGGGTTTCGCCGACAGGGCGTTGGCTACGGCCCCGCGGCAGCGGACGACGTCGGGGTCCAGCTGTTCGAGGACGGCGTGGTTCAGGTGCGGCTCGAAGCGGGTCATGGTGTAGCCGGGGTGCTGGCTTTCCAGCCGGGTCGCTTCCCGATCCCCGTCGGAGGGCTTTGCGCCGGTGCGCAGGCTGGCGATCAGCCGCGTGGTGCCTTTCTCGGCGGCGACCTCGGTCACCGCCCGGGTGCGTTCGAGGGTGACCATCTCGGCCGCGGGGTCGAACCCGACCACGCGAAACCCGGCGCCGGCGGCTTCGCTGATCTTCGTCTCGACCGCGGTGACGTGGGCGTCGTTGTGCGGGTCGAACCCGGGCACGGTGTGGCGGGTGCGCTGGACATGTGTGGGTGCCTGACTCACGCGTCCTCCCTCGTGGTCGTCTCACCGGTCTCGTCGGGGGTGAAGCTGGCGACGACTTCGGACAGGATCGGCTGGTAGGTCAGCCATAGTCCTTGGGCGATCTCGGAGACCTGCGGGATGATCTCGGCGACCAGGTGGGTCCCGTCCGCGCCGGGTTGGTCGGCCTGGCGTTGCAGGTGGGCCAGCAGCGCGGAGACCTCGGCCTGGGAGGTGAAGCGAGTGCGGGCGACAGCGACCAGGGAGCTGACCGCCCGGGCGGGATCGGTGGTGCCCAGTGCGGTCAAGTCGCCGGAGGAGACCAGTTCGCACAGTGCCACGGTGTCCACCGCCGACAGTGCCATGGACGCCTGGTCGAAGGATTCCACCAGCGCCAGGGCGGCGATGGACGCCCAGTCGGAATCCTCGGCCGACTCGGGCACGAACACCCCGGACAGGTCGATGGCGTCCAGGTCTTCGTCCTGGCCGCCGGCCCACCAGGCGTCGATGCGGCCTTGGGTGGCGGGGTCGTCGGCGTCGAGGTCGTACAGCGCCAGCACGTCCAGCCACCCGCCGGTGTCGATGTCGTACAGCCTCGAGCCCCACATCTCGAAGGCGATCCGCAGCGCCCAGGCGTCATCACTTTCGATGGTGGTGGCCGCGTCGCCGGTGTCGACCTCGAGGCGCTCGCGCAGCGGTTCGGGCAGCCACATGAACGGATACCGCAGCGCTTCGGCCCGCACCCCGGGTGCTCCGCGCAGCGGGGCGCCGTCGAGGTAGCGCGGCAGCGGGAACGATACCGCGGGGGAGGTGATGATCCGCTCGTCGCCCAGTCCCAGCATGTCGCGGGCCAGGCCGATCCGCAGCACTTGCGGCACGGTCCGCTCGGGCAGGGTGGGGCTCTCTCCGGGCTGCAGCAGGTAGCGGGCGCGTCGGGTGTGCATCAGGGTCCTCCAGGCTCGAATGCTCGTACACCCACCCCATATGCGAAGGAATCAACCCTGGTGCCGTAGATCGGGGCAGCAGGGCCCGGCCCGCCCATGGCCCGCCCAGTCATATCTGCTGGTCACGCGCGGTTTTCGGGGTTTGCCCCGTACACGCCCACCCATGGCCCGTACAGTGAAACCGCAGGTCACACCGCGTTTACCCTCATCCCGTACATATATAACTATATCTCTTATGGAGTTTGAGATGTGTGTGTATAAGGGGGATATCAACCGAGATCCCCTACATGTATGCAATACCGCGGCGGGATGTACGGGATGTATGGGAACGGCCTCTGACCTGCACTCTTATCGCGAACCCGCGTACGGGCCATGTACGGGCTGTCGCCAAAAACCCGGGCTGACCTGCACAGACGATGTACGGGAAGCAGCCATCCCCCGGCCACTCACCGGCTGGAGCCCACGCTCGAGGGCCCGACATCGGTGCCCGGCCCGCCCATGGCCCGCCCAGCCATACGTCCTGGTCACGCGCGGTTTTTGGGGTTTGCCCCGTACACGCCCGCCCATGGCCCGTACAGTGAAATCGCAGGTCACACCGCGTTTACCCTCATCCCGTACATCCGCACCCATATACACGCGAGGGCGTCCGGATGTGAATCGTGGGCCAAACTCTCGCACCCCGCCCCCTCCCGCTGCCCTCCCCGAATGTACGGGATGTACGGGAACGCGCCCTGACCTGCGTGTTCACCACGCCCACGTGTACGGGCCGTGTACGGGATAGACCGAAAACCACGGTATGACCTGCGACAACGCTGCCGTATCTCCTTCCTTTCGTCCGAACAGGTGCGATGCGCGATGCGCGATGCTCCGCGATGGCCCGTGTCCCACGAGAACGTTGCAACGCCCACTTCACCCTTGGCATCGGCACGTCTTGCGGAAAGGGGCCTTGGTGAGCAGCGCTGGGTTCGTCCACCTCCACACCCACTCGGAGTACTCCGACTTCGATGGCCTGTCGTCCGTGGAGCGTCTCGTGCAGGCCGCGTCGGCCGACGGCCAGGGCGCCGTGGCGATCACCGACCATGGACGACTCGCCTCTCTGGCCGCGCTGCGGTCAGCCTGTCAGGCAGTCGGGGATGTGAAGCCGATCCCGGGCATCGAGGCCTACATCGTCGTCTCCGGCACCCGGCACGACCCGGGCACCATCGAAGTGGCCGCCGATTCCGACGACCTCGACGCCGACGGGTCCACCTCCAGCGGGACCCAGGCGCGGACCAAGACGAAGAAGTACGAGCACCTGACGATCCTGGCGGCCACACCGACCGGACTGCTGAACCTGATCGAGATGTCCAACCTCTCCCAGCAGACCAAGTCCGGCACCCACCCGCTGATCGACTACCAGCTGCTGGCCCGCTACAGCGACGGGCTGATCGTGCTGACCGGATGCATCGGCGGTCCCATCGCCGGGCCCCTGTCACGCGTCACCGGGCAGGACCCGGAGGCCGATGCGGCCGAGCACGCACGCGCCCAGGACAACCTCGAGGCGCTGATCGCCGCGGTCGGCAAGACCAACGTGTACGTCGAGCTCGCCGACCACGGCCAGGCCGCCCAGCAGGCCGTCCTGCCCCGGCTGTATGCCATCGCTAGCGACAACGACCTGCCGGTGGTGGTGGCCAACGACTCCCACTACATCGCCAAGAGCGAGCAGGAGGTGCATGAGGCCCACATGGCGCTGGGCCAAAAGCGCACCGTGAGCAGTGAGTCCCGCTACCGGTTCGCTGGGTCCGGCCAGTTCTTCCGCACCGGCGCTCAGATGCGGGCCGTGCGTGCCGATGACCACATGTGGCAGCAAGGCTGCGATGAGACCGTGCGGATCGCCGAGCGGATCGAGGAGGACATCTTCCCCCAGCCGCGGCTTCGGGTGCCGCACTTCCCGATCCCGGCCTGGTTCACCGAGCGATACGAGGCGGGCACCATCAAGTACTACCCTGTCCCGTCCACCGCTGCTGAGGGCACCGATGCGGTCACGTTCTCCTACTCCATGCACCGCATCCACGAAGGCGCCAAGAACCGGTGGGGCGATGACCTTCCGGCCGAGGTGCTGGCCCGCATCAAGTTCGAGCTGTCGGTGATCTGCCGCCTGGGGGTGATGGACTACTTCCTGCTGGTGGCCGACCTGATCGAGTGGGCCCGCTCCGACTGGACCGCCACCGACTGGGTGGCCCGTCACGACACCGGCCAGACCCCCGACGACCGGGCGACCAAGCAGCCGATCAACGTCGGCCCCGGGCGCGGCTCCGCCCCCGGCTCAGCCGTCTCCTACGCACTTGGCATCGTCGGGGTCGACCCGATCGAAGGCGGGCTGCTGTTCGAGCGGTTCTTGGACCTGGAGCGCACCGAGATGCCCGACATCGACGTGGACTTCGAACGGGAGCGCCGCGACGAGGTGATCGAGTACCTGTCGGTGCGTTACGGCCACGACAACGTGTGCCGCCTGGGCATGCACGGCACCAACCAGACCAAGCGTGCCATCGACTCCGCCGGCCGCTACCTTGAGATCCCCGTGACCGCCGTCGCGGAGGTCAAAAAGACCTTGCCGGCCGACTGCGAGAACCTGACCCTGCTGCTGGACCCCGACGCCCCCGACACCGCTGACATAGGTGCTAAGGACGCCGCTGCGGCGCGGGAGCGGCACGCCACGGGGAAGGCGCTGCGCGATCACCTCGATGGTGCCGATGAGCAGATCCGCACGATGTTGGAGTTCGCCGCGGTCCTCGAAGGCGTGGTCGTCAGTCCCGGCAAGCACGCCTGCGGCATCGTCGTCGCCGACGAGAACCTGATGCCGCTGGTGCCGATGCGGCTGGACAAGGGCGAGTGGGTCACCGAATGGGATGGGCCCGCGATCGCTGACTTCGGGCTTTTGAAGATGGACGTGCTGGGGCTGCGCAACCTCGACATCGCCCAGGCCGCCCACACCAACGCCACCACCGAGCATGGGCAGATCGAGTTCGACATGGACCAGCCCCGACTGGAGGGCCCGCGCGCCGAGGCCACCTGGGAGCTGCTGGCGCGCGGCGATTCCACCGGCATCTTCCAGCTGGAATCCGAGGGCATGCGGGAACTGCTGACCACCGCCCGGCCCCGGTCGCTGGACGACCTATCGGCCCTGATCGCCGCCTATCGTCCCGGGCCCATGAGCGCCGGGATGCACACCGAGTGGGCCCAGCGCGCCGGCGGCCACGAGGACGTGGTCTATGACTCGCTGACCACCGATCCGGCCGAACGGGACGTGATCTCCTCGGTGCTGGGCCAGTCCCAGGGCGTGATCTTGTTCCAGGAGCAGATGATGCGCCTGGGCAAGGTCGTGGGGAAGTTCGACGCCGTGCAGGCGAACAACCTGCGCCGCGCGATCTCCAAGAAGAAGCAGGACCTGATCGACTCGCTGAAGGCGGATTTCATCGCCGGGGCACAGAGCGAGGGCGTCGGCGAGGACGGCACCACCGTGGTGCCCGCGTTCTCCGCGGCCACCGCTGAGCGGCTGTGGACGGCGTTCGAGGGGTCGGGTCGCTACTCGTTCAACCGCTCACACACCACGGCGTACGGGGTGATCGCCTACCAGACTGCCTATTTGAAGGCGAACTGGCCGGCGGAGTTCGGGGCGGCCGTGCTGCGGTTCACCGGCTCCGGCACGGACAAGGCACATCTGCGGGTGGCCACCATCCGGTCGCTGCGCGCCGAAGGGATCGAGGTGATGGCCCCGGACGTGGGCGCCT
>Ga0209487_1001431_pt1 | contig 20158 bp, 19 predicted proteins | sample Poulit2012_FD_187524 | JGI IMG/M metagenome (GOLD analysis project Ga0209487, IMG submission 187524) | Agricultural soil microbial communities from Georgia to study Nitrogen management - Poultry litter 2012 (SPAdes) (version 2) | ecosystem: Environmental > Terrestrial > Soil > Agricultural land...
CCCGAACAGGGAATGGAGTGGCTCAGTCGATCCTCGATCCTGAGCGTGCCGGAGATCATCAGGGTAGCCCGGATCTGCGCCGAGGCAGGCATCAGTACCTTCCGCCTCACCGGTGGGGAGCCGTTGCTGCGCCGCGACATCGTCGAGGTCGTCGCCGAGCTGGCCGCGTTGCGCACCCCGGACGGGGAGGCGGTACAGGTGGCGATGACCACCAACGGTATCGGCCTGGACAAGGTCATCGACGCGCTGGCCGAGGCCGGTCTGCACCGGCTGAACATCAGCATCGACACCGTCCGGCCCGACCGGTTCGCCGAACTGACCCGCAGGAACCGGTTCAACGATGTCATCGCCGGCATCGAGGCCGCGGCACGCTCCGCGCTGCGACCGTTGAAATTGAACGCGGTGGCGATGCGCGGTGTGAACGAGGATGAGTTGGTGGACCTGGTGGAGTTCGCGATTGCCCACGGCGCGCAGATGCGGTTCATCGAACAGATGCCCCTGGATGCCGGACACACCTGGGACCGCAACCAGATGGTCACCCGGGAGGAAATCCTGCAGGCCCTGGGCCGCCGCTGGCAGTTGCACCCGATCCCCGGCCGGGGCGGCGCTCCGGCGGAGAAGTTCCAGCTCGATAACACCTCCGATGTGGTCGGGGTGATCGCCTCGGTCACCGCACCGTTCTGCGGGGCGTGCGATCGGCTCCGGTTGACCGCCGACGGCCAGCTGCGCAACTGCCTGTTCTCCACCGATGAGTACGACCTGGTTCCGGTGCTGCGCGCCGAGGACCCTGCCGAGGGCACCGACGATCACATCGATGCGGTGCTGCGAGCCTGCATCGATGCCAAGAAGGCTGGTCACGGCATCGACGAGCCCGACTTCCTCCAGCCCGCCCGGGGGATGAACGCGATCGGCGGCTGAACAGCCGGTACCGCGGTATCAACGGCCCAGCTCACCCACCGGCGAACGGTGGCAGGACGTCGACTGTGGCGGCCGCAGGCAGTTCCTGCTCATCGCCCTTTGCCCTGGTGCCGTCGATGAGCACGGAGCAGCGATCCAGGACTTCGGCGGTTTCGGGGCCGCCGGCGGCGGTGATCTCGGCGATCAACTCCCCCACAGTGGCGCTGTCGGTGTGCCACTCAGTGCGGCCGGCGGCCTCGGCAGCGCCCGCGAACAAGCGCACGCGTACGGTCATGACCTGCTCCCTTCCTCAGGTACGTCTCGCTGATCGGCTAGCTCGCGGATCTGCTCGGCCAGATCGGCCAGCCGCGGCCCGAGGGGTTCCCCGGCACGGTGCCCGGGGCCCAGGGCCAGACCCAGGGCGAACATCGTCAGCGGCCCGGCCGGACGAGCGACCTGGTTGGCGATATCGCGGGTCAGATCCAACACCATCGCACCATCGGTACCCGCATCCACGCCGTGCTCCAGCTCCAACAGCGCGCAGACCTCCTCGAGCCAGCCACTCAGCGCCTGCGCCGGTATCCGTCCCGGCCGGTTCACGGCTGTTCACCGGAGCCGTCGTCGCCGGTGCCGTCGTCGCCGGTGCCAGCGCCCGGGCGTCGCCACGGACCGGATCGGCCCCCGTCCTTGGCCTCCAGCCTGATCTGTGCGAGCGAGGTGCACCGATCCATTCCCTTGACCATATCCACCACTGCCAGCGCCGCGACCGAGACTGCCGTCAGTGCCTCCATCTCCACCCCGGTGCGGTCCGCGGTGCGTACAGTGGCCTCGATCTGCACACCGCCCTCGATCACCGTCAGGGACACCTGCACTCCGTGCACCCCGATGACATGGGCCAGGGGCAACAGGTCGGCGCACTTCTTCGCGGCGTTGATGCCTGCGATCCGCGCGACGGCGAAGACGTCCCCTTTGGGCACCGACCCCTCTCGCAGCGCTGTCAGCACCTGCGGGGAGCAGTGCACCAGACCGCTGGCCCTCGCCGCCCGGATCGTGGGCTCCTTGGCGGTGACATCGACCATCTGGGCCTCGCCGCGGTGGTTCAGGTGGGTGAAGTCAGTCATCGTTCTCCTCGGTGTCCAGGACGACGTCGAGTACGTCGCCGGGTCGCACCTGCTGGTAGTCGGCCGGGACGATCGCATACCCGTTGGCGGCCGCGAGGCTGCCGATCAGATGGGACTTCGATCCGCGGGGGGCTGCCGGTACTACTGCGTACTCGGTGCTGCCGCTGATCGGGGTGAGCCGGGCGGGCAGATACTGGTCACGCCCGCTCGGTGTGCTCCAGGAAACCCGGGCACGGCCGGTACGGGGCGTCGGCACAGCCAGCTGCTGCGGCGCGCCCTGCATCACCAGCAGCGCCGGGCGGACGAAAACCTGGAAGGAGACCCACACGCTGACCGGGTTCCCCGGCAGACCGAAGAGCAGGGAGTCTCGGTATCGCCCGAAGGCCTGTGGTTTGCCCGGCTGCATCGCCACCTTGGAGAAGTGCACCTGCCCGGAGCCGGCGAACACCCGGGTGACCGGGTCATAGGCGCCCGCGCTGACACCACCGGTCAGCACGATCACATCGGCCTCCTCAGCCACCTGTTCCAGGTGGGTGGCCAGAGATTGAGGCTGGTCATCGAGGCGCATCACACTGACCACCTCGGCGCCCGCCTCCTGGGCCAGTCCCGCGACCATCACGGAGTTCGAATCCGGGATCGTGCCGCGCTCCAGGAGCTGCCCGGGTGGTACCAGCTCGGCGCCGGTGGCGATCACCGCCACCCTGGCCCGTTGGTGTACCCACGCGGTGCCGTGGCCGGTGGCAGCCAGGGAGGCCGCCACAGTGGCTCTCACGTACCGGCCCGCCCCGGCTACCCGGTCCCCCACCTTCAGGTCCTCACCGGCGTAGCGGATGTGCCCGCCGGCTTCTTGACTCCGGTAGATCGTGACGGTCTGCGCCAGCGGGGCATGCGGTTCGGTGCGGTTGGTGTGCTCGAGCTGCACCACGGCGTCGGCCTGGGAGGGCATCGCGGCGCCGGTCATGATGCGCACTGCCTGGCCGGGCCCGATCGATGGATCGTGGCTGCTGCCCGCCGGTAGGTCACCGACCACCTGCAGGGTCACCGGGTGGTCCTCACCGGCGCCCTGTACGTCGTCGGCGCGCAGCGCGTAGCCATCCATCGCCGAGTTGTCCCAGGGCGGCACCGCGACCTGTGCGTGCAGGTCGCGGGCCAGGCGGTGCCCACCGGCCTGGGCCAGGGGTAGTGCCTGTTGCGGTAGTACCTCGACCTCGGCCAGCACCCGCCGCAGCTGGGTGGCTACCGGCACCAGTTCACTCATCGGCCAGAACCCTGCTCCCGCATTTCCTCGACGGCGTCCGGGGCCAGCACCGCAGCATCCCGCCCCGCCCCGGTCAGCAGCCGGGTTGCGCGAGTGGCTCGCAGGCCAGCCGCGCAATAGGTGATCATCTGCGCCTGCTTAGGCACCCCTGCATCGGCGAGGACGGCGGCAATCTGTGCCGCGGCACCCGGACCGCGGCCGGCCTGGATGAGCGTGCTGACCGGCACGTTGATGGCGCCGGGCAGCCGGTCCGCCCCGGCCTCGGCGGGTTCGCGGACGTCCACCAGCACCACATCGGTAGTGGCACGGTGCTCGGCCAGGTGGCGCAGGGCAGACAGGTCCAGCTGCCGGACCTGTTCGGGATCCCTGATCGTATCGGCAGTTCGCCGGCCGGTGTGCTGCTCCGGACTGTGCGCACCGGCGGCCAGTGGCACCTGCTCGATGCGCATCCGCAGTGCATCGATCACGGCCACCCGGCCCAGAAGGACCTCCCCCACGCCCGCGATCAGCTTGATCGCCTCGGTCGCCATGATCGACCCGGCGATCCCGCACAGCGAGCCCAGTACCCCGGCCTCCGCGCAGGAGGGCACCTGCCCGGGCGCGGGCGGCTGGGGGAACAGGTCTCGCAGCGTCACCGGCTGTGCCGGGGCCGGAGGCCGGGACCAGAACACGGTCACCTGGGCATCGAACCGCAGCACCGAGGCCCACACCAGCGGGATGCCCAGGTCGGCGCAGGTGTCGGCAACCAGGTATCGGGTGTCGAAGTTGTCGGTGCCATCGAGGACCACATCGTGGCCGGCGATCAGGGTGGCGGCGTTCGCCGCGGTCAGGCGCACCCGGTGGGTCTGCACCTGGGCTCGGGGGTTGAGGTCCAGTACCCGCCGCTGGGCGCTGTCGGTCTTGGCGGTGCCCACGTCCTGAGCTGAATGCAGCACCTGCCGGTGCAGGTTGCTTACCTCGATGTCGTCGTCGTCGACGATCCCGATGTTGCCCACTCCGGCCGCGGCCAGATATTGCAGTACCGGCGCTCCGAGGCCACCGCCGCCGAGTACCAGGATCCGGGCGCCGGCCAGCCGGCGCTGGCCAATTTCCCCCAGTTCCGGCAGCAGCGTCTGGCGCGCGGTACGGGCCTGTTCGTCCTGGCTCAGGGCCGGTACCGGCTCCACCAACGCTGGCAACGACATCATCGAGTCAGTCTACGAGCAGTAGCCCACCTGGCGGCCAGCACCTGCCATCGCTGTGATCCGCGGTGGCGGCGGCTGTCGTTCTTTTGCCGAGCCTCCGTCCACGCCTTAGATTGTCGGAAAGATCGTTTGTGCAACAATGCGAGGCCAACGGCGGTAGCAGGGTCACCTGCAGAGCGTTCTGCGCGGGTGGCCAGCCACGCTGGCGTTGACCGGAGGTTAATGATGACCACCTCTACCGGCGCCATCGTGCGGCCCTACATCGTCTACCGCAGCCGCGACCAGCGCCCCACCACCGGCGTCGGCGCCCGGGAACCGAAGCGTGGTTGGGAACCCTCTCGGTGACCCGGCCCCGAACCACATACGATGCGGTGATTCTCGCCGGCGGCGCCGGCCGGCGCCTGGGCGGGCGGGACAAGGCCGCGCTGACAGTGGCCGGTCGCCCCCTGCTCTGGCGGGTGCTGCAGGCCGCCCAGCGGGCCCGCCAGGTGGTGGTGGTCGGGCAGGTGGACACCCCCGACGGCGTCCGGCGGGTGCTGGAGGACCCTGCCGGTGGCGGGCCGGTCGCCGGGATCAACGCCGGCGTCGGCGCCCTCTCCCAGCCCGCGCCGTGGACCTGCGTGCTGGCTGTGGACCAGCCCGGGGCCGGACCGGCCCTGGCCTCGATCACCGCGGCACTCGACACGGTCGGTCCCGATGTGGACGCACTCTGTCACCGGGACGGCACTGGGCACGCCCAGTGGCTGCTTGCTGCCTACCGCCACCCCGCCTTGCTGACGGCACTGACGGAGCACGGCACCGGGCACGGGGTGGCGATGGGCCGGCTGGTGGCCCCAATGCGGTTCGAATACCTCAGTGCCGGGGCTGAACACATCGGGGATATCGACACCTGGACCGACCACGCCGACTGGGAGCAGCGCCTGAGCCATGAGCAGGGCGATACTGGCCGGTGATGAATAGCGACGCGATCTCCGGGGCCGGTTACCACCAGGTGGACGGTGCGTCCGCTGCCGCCGCGAACCGGCACTGGTGGAGTGCCACAGCCGCCGAGTACCTGAGCGAACACGGCTCGTTCCTCGGCGATGCCGACTTCTGCTGGAGCCCGGAGGGGCTGCGGGAGAGCGAGGCGGCGCTGCTCGGCCCGGTAGACCGGCTGCGCACCGAGCAGGTGCTGGAGATCGGCGCGGGTGCGGCACAGTGCTCGCGATGGCTGCGCAGCCAGGGCGTGGCCGCGATCGCCACCGACGTGGCGCCGGGCATGGTGGCCCAGTCGGCCCAGTTGGATCAACGCACCGGCATCGAGGTGCCCGCCCTGGTTGCCGATGCCCGGGCGCTGCCGTTCGCCGACGGCAGTTTCGACGTCGTCTTCACTGCCTTTGGGGCTCTACCGTTCCTCGCGGATGCCGATCGGGTCCATACCGAGGTGGCCCGGGTGCTGTCCTGCGGTGGTCGGTGGGTCTTCTCGGTGACCCACCCGATCCGGTGGGCGTTCCCTGATGACCCCGGCGAGGGCGGCCTGACCGCGGCACGCTCCTACTTCGACCGCACCCCCTACGTGGAGACCGGCGGGAGGGGACAGGTGCTCTACTCCGAGTTCCACCGCACTGTCGGTGATCATCTGCGCGACCTCGTGGCCGCGGGCCTGCGGGTCGTGGACCTGATCGAGCCGGAGTGGCCGGCAGGGGCCACCCACACCTGGGGTGGTTGGGGCCCGGTGCGCGGGAGGTATCTGCCCGGCACTGCGATCTTTTCCGCCACGCGGCCATGACTCACCCCGGCGCGGCGCCCTGTCGGGCAGGGCGCCGCCGGTGAGGGCGTGCCGGGCGGTGTCTGGCCGGTCAGTGGCCAGCTTCGCGCCAGTTGGTACCGGTGCCCACGGAGACTTCCAGCGGCACGGACAGTTCTGCGGCACCGGCCATCTGGGTGCGCAGCACTTCCTCGACCTGCTCGGCCTCCCCGGGGGCCACCTCCACCACGAGCTCGTCGTGCACCTGTAGCAGCAGCCGGGAGTTCAGTGCCCGGGTGGTCAGCTCCCGGTCCACCCCGAGCATCGCCACCTTGATCAGATCGGCGGCACTGCCCTGGATCGGGGCGTTCAGAGCCATCCGTTCCGCCATTTCCCGTCGCTGGCGGTTATCGCTGGTCAGATCCGGCAGATACCGGCGGCGTCCCAGGATCGTCTCGGTGAACCCGCTGCCCCGGGCCTGGTCGACGACAGTGGCCAAGTAGTCCCGCACGCCGCCGAACCGCTCGAAGTACTCATTCATCAGATCCCGCGCCTCAGCGGTCTCGATCTTGAGCTGTTTGGACAGCCCGAAAGCGCTCAGCCCGTATGCCAGCCCGTAGGACATCGCCTTGACCTTCGCCCGCATGCTGACGGTGACCTGGTCCGGCTGCACAGCGAAGACCCGCGACCCGACGAAAGAGTGCAGATCCTCACCGGTGCGGAAAGCCTCGATCAGACCCTCATCGGCGGACAAGTGCGCCATGATCCGCATCTCGATCTGGGAGTAGTCAGCCGTCAGTAGGGACTCATAGCCGTCACCGACGACGAACGCCTGCCGGATCCGGTGCCCTTCATCGGTGCGGATCGGGATGTTCTGCAGGTTGGGATCTGCCGAGGAGAGTCGCCCGGTAGCCGCGATCGTCTGGGAGTAGGTGGTGTGGATCCGGCCGTCATCGGCCACCGTTCGCAACAGTCCCTCGACTGTCTGACGCAGCCGGATCAGGTCCCGGTGGGTCAGCAGGTGGGACAAGAACGGATGCTCGGTCTTGACGAATAGATCGGCCAGGGCATCGGCGTCGGTGGTATAGCCGGTCTTGGTCTTGCGGGTCTTGGGCATCTGCAGCTGGTCGAAGAGGACCTCTTGGAGCTGCTTCGGGGAGGACAGGTTGACCTCCCGGTCGATGACCGCATACGCCTCTTGGGCGGCATTGCGCACACCGGCGTCGAACTGTGCCTCCAGTTCGCGCAGGTAGTGGCCATCGGCAGCGATGCCGACCTGTTCCATCCGGGCCAGGACTGCGCTGGTCGGCAGTTCCAGATCGGTGAGCAACTCGGTCGCGCCCCGGGTGGCCACCTCCTCGGACAGCTTCTCGGCCAGCTGCACCACGGCGGCCGCCCGCACGGCGGACAACTCCTCCTCATCGGGGCCGTCCAAGGCCAGCATCTGCTGTCCGGAGGCGTCCTCCTCGGTGCGCAAGTCCCGGTGCAGATGCCGCACCGTCAGGTCCGGGAGGGCGTAACTACGCTGATCCGGGTGACACAGATAGGCGGCCAGCGCTGTGTCGAAGGTGACGCCCTGTAGGTCCATGCCCCGGCCCCGCAGCATGTGCCAGGCGGCTTTGGCGTCGTGTATCACCTTGGCTGCCTGGCGGTCCGCCAACCAGGCGACCAGTGCCTGCTCGTCGGCGGTATCTGCCTCGACCAGATCGATGGCGATGGCCTGGCCCTCGGCGTCGGCGATAGCCACGTTCCATGCCTCGGCACCGGCGGGCCCGCCACCGCCGCGGACATCGACACCCAGCGGTGTATTCCGCCCGGCGAGCCAGCCGGCCAGGGCGCCGGGCTCGCGGCTGAGCTCGATCTCGAAACCGTCGGCGTCGGCCGATTCGGTGTCGTCGGTGTCCATCGCGAACAGCCGTTCGCGCAGCACCCGGAACTCCAGGGCGTCGAACACCTGGTGGACCTGTTCGCGTTCGAAGGGGCGCCGGGCCAAGTCATCGACGACCATCGGCAGCTCCATGTCCCGGACCAGTTCGTTCAGCTGCCGGTTCACGATCACCTGGTCCAGGTGGGTGCGCAGGTTCTCACCGGCCTTCCCCTTAATCTGCGGGGCCTGGGCGATGACGCCGTCCAGATCGGTATGGGCGGTGATCCACTTCGCGGCGGTCTTGGGGCCCACTCCGGGGATGCCGGGCAGGTTGTCGCTGGTCTCGCCCACCAGCGCGGCCAGGTCGCTGTACCGGTCCGGACCGACACCGTACTTGTCCAGGACTGCCCCGGGGTTCATCCGGACCAGGTCCGAGACCCCCTTGCGCGGATAGAGCACGGTGACCGAGTCGGTCACCAGCTGGAAGGTGTCCCGGTCTCCGGAGCAGACCAGCACCTCCATCCCGGCGGCCTCGGCCCGGGTGGCGAAGGTGGCCAGGATGTCATCGGCCTCGAACCCCTCCCGGCCTAAGGCCGGGATAGCCAGCGCCGCAAGGACCTCCTCGATCAGCGGGATCTGACCCCGAAACTCCTGTGGGGTCTCATCGCGGGTGGCCTTGTAATCGGCATAGGTCTGTTTGCGGAAGGTCTCACTGGAGACGTCGAAGGCAACGGCCACGTGGGTGGGCGCCTCATCACGCAGCAGGTTGATCAGCATCGAGGTGAAGCCGTACACCGCGTTGGTGGTCTGGCCGGTGGTGGTGGCGAAATTCTCCGCCGGGAGGGCGAAGAATGCCCGGTAGGCCATCGAGTGGCCATCGATCAGCAGCAGCCTGGGTCGCGCGTTCTCACTCACAGGTGTCAGCCTATGTGCCATGACCGACACTGCGGGACCCTCCGGGCCCACCGCCGAGGACGAACTGCGCGGCACCCTGATGGAACGACTCGGTATCGAACTAGATGGGGTCAGCGCCGAGCAGACCACCGGGCGCATGCCGGTGGCCGGGAACACCCAACCGGCCGGGATCCTCCATGGTGGCGCCAGCGCCGCCCTGGCCGAGACCCTGGCCTCGGTGGCGGCTAAGGCACACGCCGGCCCGGGCGTTGGGGTGGCCGGGGTAGATCTGAACGTCACCCACCACCGGGCGGTCGCAGCGGGGTGGGTGCGCGGTGAGGCGACGGCCCTACACCTGGGACGTAGTACGGCGAGCTACCAGGTCGTTATCACCGATGACAACGGACGGCGGGTGTGCACCGGACGCTTGACCTGCATGATCCTCACCGGGCGGACCAGCTCCGGGCCCGGGGGCGGCTGAGGTTACGCGCTCGATCATCCCGGCGTACTCCGCTTGGCCATGTCTGCGCCATCTCTGCGCTGATTGGCCGCTGCGCCAGCCTGCGGAACGGTGCCTAAGCCCCGGACGAGGCGCGCCACCGCCGCTGCGGACGTACCTCGGTGACCACATCCTCGGTGCGATCGGCCAGTTGCGCCAGGGACATACCGTTCGGCGGCGTGGGTGGCAGTCCCCGGGATCGGCGCCGACGGGCGATCAGTTCATCCAGGCCCCGGCCGCGACGTTCGCGTCCTGCGCTCTGTAACTCCAGGCGCCGCAGGAGTGCGGCCGTCTCCACCATCCGGCGGGCTCCGACCACGCTGAACCCGAGGCCGGACAGGAATCGTTGTTCACTACGGGCCCCACTGACGGGCGTCGTGACCACCTGCTCGGCGCCAGCGCGGGCCGCCACCACCGCCAACTGGGCCATCAACGACCGCCCGGTACCGCGCCGGCGGAAGTCCGGGTCGACGAAGAGTGCCTCCAATTGCAGGTAGACCACATCGGAGAACAGGTTCTCGTCGATGATCTGCGCCAGGGCGATTCCCACCACCCGGTCTTCCGCCTGGGCGATGACCAGCCGGGAGTCGGGCTGACCGAACCAGGCCCGCAGGTGACAGACCAGGTCGTAGGAATCGGGGTTGACGAGCTGGGCACCGAGCGGGGAATCGGCACGAGCCGACCGCAGTACCGGCAGGACCGCATCGAGATCGTCGATCTCGGCAAGCCGTGCTTGCACTCCCGCTGCGCGCAATAGATGTCCCTTCAGATCACTCACTGCCGATCTACCTTACGCCCCCTCGCAGGCATTTATAACAGTCTTGCAACAGTTTCTACAGCCAAGCCCAGATTTTGAGGGGATCACGCTCAGTCGTCGGAGCGTCCGCCGACCTGCTCGATCACGGCGTCGGCGACCTCACGCATGGTCAGGCGACGGTCCATCGAAGTCTTCTGGATCCACCGGAAAGCCTCCGGTTCGGTCAGGCCCATCTTCGTCATCAGCAGACCCTTGGCGCGGTCCACTCGCTTGCGGGTCTCGAACCGGTCCGCGAGGTCAGCGATCTCCGACTCCAGCGCCGAGATCTCGTTGTGCCGGGACAATGCGATCTCTAGCGCCGGCAGCAGGTCCTCGGGAGTGAACGGCTTGACCACGTAGGCCATCGCTCCCGCATCCCGGGCACGTTCGACCAATTCGGTCTGGGAGAAGGCGGTGAGCAGGACCACCGGAGCGATGCGGTCCTTGGTGATGCGCTCGGCGGCCGAGATGCCGTCCAGTTGTGGCATCTTCACGTCCATCACCACCACGTCCGGTTCCAACTCGGTGGCGAGCTTGACCGCGGTCTCACCGTCGCCGGCCTCACCGACGACCTCATAGCCGGCGTCCTCCAGCGTCTCCACCACATCCAGACGGATCAGCGCCTCGTCCTCAGCCACCACGGCACGACGGCGCGGGCGCTGGGTTTCCTCCGCTGCTTCCTCGGGTTCGATCTGCAGATCGTCCAGATCCAGCGGTTCCGTAGCTGATGTCGCGTTCGGCGGCGTCTCGCGGCCGGTCTCTTCCTTGCTCACAATCACGTAGCCTACTCCGGTGTGGCACGATAGCGCGTGCAGGTTCGCGCTGAGCGTTCAGTTGTGTGCCTCACCACATCGCCCCGATAGCCCAACCGGCAGAGGCAATCGGCTCAAAACCGATCCAGTGTGGGTTCGAATCCCACTCGGGGCACCGTGTGATGTCTCACGACATCGTGATCGGCTGAACCCCCGGTTTGAGGGTTCAGCCGTTTTTTGTTGGTAGGTGCGCGGACCGGATCCAAAACTGGCTGCCGCGACGCCGCGGTCGAGAGTGCTCAGCCGCGCTGATCAGGCCATCGGGTCGCCAGATGCCCTGCCCGATCGTCGAGGCGCTGGCGGTGTCCCGTGAATCTCAACACCACTCGGGGCACCAAGGGGTCCTTGCGAAACTAAGGGCCCATGAGGTGACGAAACCGCCGTCTCAGAGATGGCTGGCAAGCTTTACTTGCCACATTCCAGTAGGCAAGTTAACCTTGCCGCATGAGCGCAACGACAAAGATTCGCGCCACACGCACTGCACTATTGATAACCCTGATCGCCGGGCTCGCGCTCGGGGCCTTCGGCTTGCTCCTCGGCATCGGTTTGCCGGGCCTGATCCTGAGCGTGATCGGTTGGATCGCGTTCATCATCGCCCTCGTCTGGCTGATCATCGTCGCACTGCGTAGAGCGTCTGCTTCGTCTCCAGCCTCACCATGGCGACCAGGCGACCACGGGTCGCCACGATGAACACCGAACACGAAGCACCACTGGCCCTAGAGCTCGCCCAGTTGGCCAATCGCCTCGATGCGGACGAGAACCGGCAAACGGGGGAACTCGAAGACCCCCAGCGCCTGCTGCGTTCTGTCGAGCGCTTCGGGGAGCTGGCACGGATCAGCGCCGACCTGCAGGCCCAAGCCGTTCGCTCGGCCCACGAAGCGGGAATCAGTTGGGCTAAGATCGGCGCCCACCTCGGCATCAGTCGGCAAGCCGTTCAGCAGCGCTTCGACCCCAGCTACCATCACGACGAACCGATACCGGAGCAGACCAGAGTCCTCGGCCCGGTCTCACGGGCTGAAGAAGTCGAACACCTCAACGCCGCAGCAGCAGAAGGCTGGCGACCCATACGTTCGCTACCCGGGCAGCACATCATGCAACACGACGGGGTCCCGTGGGAGGTGCAGCGGGTCTCGGTACTGACCACACTCAGCATGCCCGCTAAGACCGAAGGCTGGCGAGCCGCAAGCACCCGCTTCCCCGACTGCTTCTATATCCGCAAACGCGACGACTGACTGTCGCACTAGCTGACGCCAAGGCACTGCCGTACGCCGACCACGCGTTCGACACCGTACTGTCCAGCATCGGTGTGATGTTCGCCCCGCACCACCAGCAGGCCGCTAACGAGCTGGTCCGCACACGCGGAGGCGTTCCGGGACTACTTCACGGAGCACTACGGCCCCATCATTGCCGCCTACCGGAACCTCGCCGATGACCCGGAGCGCACTGCCGCACTGGACCGCGACCTGGCCGACCTCGCCCGGCGCCACGGTCTGGGCGGTGGCGCTATGGAATGGGAGTACCTCCTGGTCACCGCACGGGGTGCGGCACTGTCGGGGCTCCTCCTGGGGCCTCCCTCAGGCCGGGATCAGGCTGCCAACGACAGCCGCACTATTCCTCAACACGCGTAGCCGTGTTACGAATGTGGGGCAAACCGTGCAATAGATTGACCAAGTACGGCATAGTGATACTGCACACGGTCTGTTCGGGGCATAGCCGCCTTCGCCGGACCGTGAACCGCCGGACGCGCCGATGATGATGCACCCGATTGCGAGGCACCCGTAGACATGACCACTAGATCCCGCCGCCGCGGATTCTCCCGCTGGGCGGCTGCCACAGGGGCATTGGCCCTGACCACCGCCTTCATCGCGGTTCCCGCCCACGCCGATGAGGAGGAGGAAGGCGAGGACACCACCGAAGAGCAGTACGTCGAAGATGCCGACGAGAACACGCTGGTGGTGGCGACCAGCCAGTCGGTGGAGAACTGGAACCCGTTCATGCAGATCTACGTGGTCGAGCACACGTTCCGCCAACTGCAGTACGAACCATTGGTGCGCAACAGCGCCGAGGACTACACCGCCACCGAGTCCCTCGCCGAGGACTGGGAAGAGTCCGAGGACGGCCTGACCTGGACGTTCCACATGCGCGATGACGCCACGTGGCACGACGGGGAGGCCGTCACCGCCGAAGACGTCGAATACACCTTCCACATCCTGGCCGAGGATGAGGTGATCAGCGCCCGTAACGCGGACCTGGTCGAGCTGATCGACTCGGTGGAGGCGCTCGATGAGCACACGGTGGAGTTCCAGATCAACGAGCCCAGCGCGGGTATGGAGATCATCGATCAGGAGATCATGCCGGAGCACATCTGGTCTGAGCATGAGGGCAACTGGAACGAGTTCGCCAACGACGACTTCCCGATCGTGGGATCCGGGCCGTACCAAATGACCGAGTTCGAGACCGATACCTTCATCCGGTACCAGGCCAATGAGGACTACTGGCGCGGCGCACCCGAATTCGATGAGGTCGTGTTCCAGTACTACACCGAGCCGGACACCGCTGTCGCCGGCCTGGAAGCCGGTGAGGTTGACCTCATCGGTGGTCTGAACGAATCCCAGTTGGAACGCCTGGAAGGCCAAGAAGGCATCGAGACCAACGTGGCTCCGGACCGCCGGTTCATGGCCCTGCGGTTCAACACCGGCGCCGAGACCATTGGCGGAGAAGAGTTCGGCAGCGGCCACCCAGCCCTGGCTGACGCCGAGCTGCGCAACGCGATCCACCACGCGATCGACAAGCAGGAGCTGATCGACCGGGTCCGCGGTGGTTACGGCGATGTCGCCTCGAGCATCATCCCGAATGTGTTCAGCACCATCTGGTGGGAGCCCTCCGATGACGTCCGGGTGGACTTCGACCTCGAGGAGGCCGAGCGTCTCCTGGACGAGGCCGGGTATGAGATGGGCGACAACGGGGTGCGGGTCTCCCCCGACGGCGACCCGCTGGAGTTCACCTTCGGGGTGGACGCCGGTGTTCCGGAGCGGGAAAACGCCGCGCAATTTATCTCCGAGTGGCTCGATGAGGTGGGTATCGCCACCGAGCAGATCATCTCGGAGGACGTCCAGGACATGTTCGACGCCGGAGACATCGATATGGCGTTCACCGGCTGGGGTATCAACCCTGACCCCACCTACAACATCAACCGACAGACCTGCGACCAGCTCCCGGCCGAACCTGGTGGCACCACCACTGACGCCTACTACTGCGACGAGGAGTACGACGCCCTGGCGCAGCAGCAGCAGCTGGAGACCGATGAGGACGCCCGGGCCGAACTGCTGGCCCAGTTGCAGGAGATCCTCTACACCGAGGCACCCATCATCACCCTCTGGTACCCCACGGTGATGGAGGCCTACAACAGCGACAAGATCGCCGACCTCACCACCCAGCCCGCTGAGGACGGGATGATCATGGGCCAGATCGGGCCCTGGGCCTACCACTCGGCCACCCCGACCGGGGAGGGCGACACCGGCACCAACACCGGTGTGCTGATCGGTGCGGTCGTCGTCGTCGTCCTGGCCGGCGTGATCCTCGCCGTCGTACTCGTCCGCCGCCGGCAGACCGCCGACGACCGCGAGTAATCCTTCGATGGCCAGCGAGACCACGAATGCGCTGACGGCCGGGTCCGAGCAGGACCCGGCCGCCGGCGTCGTCGACGAATCATCCCCTCGGCGCGGGGTGAGCAGTGGCTTCGGGCGTTACCTGCTGAACCGGGCCAGCGGCGCCGCGGTGTCACTACTGGCGGTGCTGTTCTCCGCGTTCTTCATCTTCCGGGTGCTGCCCGGGGATCCGATCGACAACATCATGACCGAGATCCCGGCCGCCACCCCGGAGTTGCGGGAGGCGCTGCGCGCGGAGTGGGGTCTGGACGAACCGGTGATGGTTCAGTTCTGGGAGTACCTCACCGGCGTGCTCACCGGCGACTTGGGCACCTCGATTCAGTACCAGGTGCCGGTCAGTCAGCTGTTCGCCGATCGGCTGCTGCCCACCGTGCTGCTCGGCGGGATTTCCCTGATCCTGGCGGTGCTGATCGGGTTCACCGTCGGCGCGAAGGCTGCGTGGAAGAACGGGAGCAAGTACGACCGGCGTAACGTCAACATCGCGCTGATCTTCTTCGCCGCACCGACCTTCTGGGTGGCGATGATCGCGATCATTATCTTCTCCAGGGAACTGCGGCTCTTTCCCACCGGGCGGATGGTCTCGGCCAGTACCCCGGATGAGTTCTTCCCCCAGATGATCGATATCGCTCATCACCTGGTGCTGCCCACGTTCACCCTGACCGCGATGATCTATGCCGGCTACTTACTCACCATGCGAGCCTCGATGCTCGACGAGATGGGCAACGATTATCTGACCACCGCCCGGGCCAAGGGTCTTCGAGATGCGGTGGTGATGCGTAAGCACGCGATGCGCAACGCCCTCCTACCCACCACCACCTTGGTGTTCATGGCCATCGGCAACGTCATCAACGGTGCTCTGGTGACCGAGATGATCTATTCCTGGCCCGGCCTGGGTTACACCTTCTTCCAGGCGATCGCCGTACCGGACTACCCGGTCCTGCAGGGGCTGTTCGTGATCTTCGCCAGCGCCACGGTGCTGGCGAACCTCGGGGCGGACATCATGTACTGGTTCATCGATCCAAGGGCACGCAAGACATGAGCGAGGCACGCGATATGGATGCCCAGACCTCCGGGGAGCAAAAGCCGGCCACCGGGACAGCTGCCCGGAAGGGCTCGATCCGATACGCCCGCTGGCGCGCCAGCGCTGGCACGATCTGGCGGGACTTTCGCGCTCAACGCTCCGGCGTCGTCGGTCTGATCGGGTTGGTGGTGATCGGATTGCTGGCGATCCTCACTCCGCTGTTCACCGACCCCGCATCGCTGAGTGTCACCCAGGCAACCGGTGCCCGGATGGCACCACCCGGTGACGGCTTCTTGCTGGGCACCGACGAATTCGGCCGATCGGTGCTGCTGCTGACCGTCACCGGTACCCGGGTGACTCTCATCATCGGTATCGCCTCGGCCGTGATGGCGATGTTCATCGGCACCCTGGTGGGTATCGTGGCCGGGCACTTCGAGGGCCGGGTCAGCTGGATCCTGATGCGCATCACCGAGTGGTTCATGAACCTGCCGTCCCTGGTGTTGGCGATTGTGCTGGTGGTGGTCCTGGGACGAAATATGGCCGTGTTGATCATCGCGATCGGGATCACATCGTGGGCCGGTACCGCCAGGCTGATCCGGGCCCAGACCCGCGGCATCGAGGGGCGGCCCTACCTGGAGCGGGCTCGGGCCCTGGGCGCCGGGCACTGGCACCAGATGGGCCGCCATGTGCTGCCCAACGTGACTCCGTTGGTGCTGGCCAGCACCATTATGGCCGTGGCGGGTGCGATCCTGACCGAGTCCACGATGGCTTTCCTGGGGCTCTACGACCCGAACAACCTGTCCTGGGGCATGATGCTCAACCGCGCCTGGAGCGCCGGAGGGATGTCTGCGGGTGCCTGGTGGTACGTACTGCCACCGGGACTGATGATCCTGGTCGTGGTGCTGTGCTTCACCCTGTGCGGCCGCGCCCTCGAGGTTGCCCTCAACCCCCGACTGCGGAGCTGAACCCATGAGCCTGCTTCAGATCAGTGACCTGCACGTCACTTACCACACCGCCAACACGTCCATCCCTGCCGTACGCGGGGTAGATCTGAGCCTGGCACCGGGCCAGACGATCGGCATCGCCGGGGAGTCGGGCTGCGGTAAGTCCACGCTGGCCCAGGCGCTGTTGCGCCTGCTGCCGCCGACTGCGGAGGTGTCCGGCGAGATCCGGTTGCACGATCAGGACGTGCTGACGATGAAATGGGGCGCGCTGCGCGCCGTGCGCTGGACGGGCGCCTCGATCATCTTCCAGGGCGCGATGCACGCCCTGAACCCGGTACACCGGGTCGGGGATCAGATCTCCGAACCGATCCTGCTGCATGAGCGGATCAGCGAGGAGAAGGCCAACCGGCGGGTGGGTGAGCTGCTGGACCAGGTCGGGATGCCCGCCTGGCGCGCGCAGAACTACCCGCATGAACTCTCCGGCGGGCAGCGGCAACGGGTGATGATCGCCATGGCCCTGGCCTGCAACCCAGATCTGATCGTGGCCGATGAGGCCACGACGGCCCTCGATGTGATGGTCCAGGCCCAGGTGCTTGCCCTGATCACCGATCTGGTCCGGGAACGGGATGTCGGCCTGATCATGATCAGCCATGACCTGTCGGTGCTGGCCGACACCTGCGAGCGGGTGGCGGTGATGTACGGGGGCAAGTTCGTCGAGGTTGGTGATGCCCACGACGTCTTCACCCACGCCCGCCATCCGTACTCGGACGCGCTGGCCTCCTCCTTTCCGGTGATCGGGGACACCGAGGCCCGCAACCGGCCCCGGGGTTTGGCCGGTGACCCGCCCGATCCGACCGACCTACCGCCGGGCTGCACCTTCCACCCGCGCTGTCCGGTGGCGATCGAGGAGTGTCGTACCACCGTGCCCGACCTGCTCCCTGTCCCGACCCCCGGTGCCGAACAGCGCCACAGCGCCTGCCTGGTTGCTCAGGCCGGTAACTCGATCCGTCCCAACCATGACCAGGAGGTTCTCCGGTGACCGACGAGCTGCTCTCCGCCCGGGACCTGCAGGTGGAGTTCGCTCTGCACGGCGGGCGCACCGCACACGCTGTCTCCGGGGTGAACATCGACGTCGCTCCCGGTGAGATCGTGGCCCTGGCCGGGGAATCCGGGTGCGGGAAGACCACACTGGCCCGCACCCTGCTGGGCCTGGTGAATCCCACCTCCGGGACCGTCACCTTCGACGGCCAGCCGCTGGGCTCCAAGCAGCGCGAGTTGCGCGCCTTCCGGCGTAAGGTCCAATTGGTGCTGCAGGATCCCACCGGGGCGCTGAACCCGCGGCACACGGTCTACGACGCCGTCGCCGAAGGCTTGCGGATCCACGGGATCGTCGACAACGAGGAGGAGCGGGTCGCCCAGGCGCTCAACGAGGCCGGACTGCGCCCACCGGAGCGGTTCTTCCTGTCCTACCCCCACCAACTCTCCGGTGGTCAGCGACAGCGAGTGGTGATCGCCGGTGCACTGGTCCTGGACCCCAAGATCATCATCGCCGATGAACCCGTGGCTTCCCTCGACGCCTCGGTGCGCGGCGAGATCCTTGCGTTACTGCTGCGGCTGCGCGACGACTTCGGTCTCGGGGCCCTGGTGGTCACCCATGACTTGGGGCTCGCCTGGAGTATCGCCGACCGCATCGCGGTGATGTATCTGGGCCGGATCGTGGAGCAGGGGCCGGTCGAGCAGGTGCTGACCGACCCCCAGCATCCCTACACCCGGGCCCTGGTCTCGGTGCTACCGGACTCCCCCATCGATGAACCGGTGGTGCTTGCGGGTGAACCACCCGATGCCACGGTGATCCCCGGCGGGTGCCGATTCAACCCCCGGTGCCAGGTGCTGGCCTCCGGTCTGGCCGAGCAGGCGGGCGTCGCTGCGGACTGTCGCAATACCGATCTGCAGATCCTCACCGCCGAGGACACCTCCCAGGTGGCCTGCCACTACGCCCACGCCCGCGTGGGCAGCTGACCCGCCAGGACCCACGCCACCCACGCACAGCCCGGAACGCTACGGGGACGCAGGCGCATCCGGTGCGCTCAGCTCAAGGCCGGACGCAGCAGCGTCAGGGTGCCCGCATCGGCGTCCAGTCTCGCCCGCACCCCCAGCGGCACGGTGATCGAGGACGCCCCATGCCCGAAGCCCAGATCTCCCACGATCGGCACCCCGAGGCTGCCGAATCGGTCCAGCACCAGGTCATGCACACCGTCGGGGCACTTGGACCATGACCCCAGGACGAGTCCGGCCACCTGGTCCAGCCATCCAGAGCGCAGTAGTTGGGTAAACATCCGGTCCAGGCGGTACAGGTCCTCGTCAACTTCCTCCAGCAGCAGCAATCCCCCCACCGCGCCGGCGCGTGCGGTGGGGCTGCCCAACTCATCGGCCAGGAGACTCACGCACCCGCCGAGCGTGACCCCGTCGGCGCAACCGGATACCACCGCGTGGGCACCGGGTGAGGTGAGCACCAGCGCCTCGCCGGGTGCCAGCAGCATGTGCTTCAACAGGTCAGCAGAGCGCGCATCGGAGAGGAACGGTTCACCGCCGGGCATCGGGCAGTGGAAGGTGACCACCCCCAACTGGGTGGCGAATGCCTCGTGCAGGGCGGTGATGTCGCTGTAGCCGCCGAAGACCTTCGGGGCCACCGCCGCCATGGCCCCCCAATCCAGCAGATCGATCATCCGCTGGGCGCCGTAGCCACCTCGGGCGCAGAGGATGGCGTCCACTTCTGGGTCCAACCACGCCGCCTGGAGGTCCGCCGCTCGAGCGTGGTCGTCTGCAGCCAGATAGTCCCACCGGGGATGTCCCTGGTGCACGTGGGGGGCGACCTGCACCTGCAGACCCCACTGCCGCAGGATCGCCACCCCCTGCTCCAGACGGTCGGCGGGCACCGGCCCGCTGGGGGCCACCACAGTCACCCGGCTCCCGGGACGCAGTCGTGGTGGGCGGCGCAGTTCGGTCACGGTCATCAGGTTTCTTCCGCTCTAGTCGACAGTGCTCAGGAAGTGGTCCAGGACCTGGGCGCCGAAGGTCAGCCCATCGACGGGGACTCGCTCATCCACTCCGTGGAACAGGCTCTGGTAATGCAGATCCGGTGGTAGCCGTAGGGGCGCGAAGCCGTAACCGGTGATTCCCAGCTGGGAGAACTGTTTGGCGTCGGTACCACCGGACAGGCATACCGGCACCACCTGTGCCTGGGGATCGTGGGCGCGCAGGGCAGCGCTGATCGCCCCGAACATCGGTCCGTCCACCGGCGCCGCCAATGCTGGTGAGCGGTGGTAGTAGGACCATTGCACTGCGGGCCCGGTCAGCTCATCCAGCACCCGTTCGAATTCCTCCTCGGTGCCCGGCAGCACTCTGCCGTCCACCCGGGCGCTGGCCGCGGCGGGAATGACGTTTACCTTGTCACCGGCCCAGAGCATCGTG
>Ga0209487_1001432_pt1 | contig 20153 bp, 16 predicted proteins | sample Poulit2012_FD_187524 | JGI IMG/M metagenome (GOLD analysis project Ga0209487, IMG submission 187524) | Agricultural soil microbial communities from Georgia to study Nitrogen management - Poultry litter 2012 (SPAdes) (version 2) | ecosystem: Environmental > Terrestrial > Soil > Agricultural land...
CGGGACGTACGAATCCTACCGTACCGCCGTTTACGAGTCGATTATCCGGCGATTACGTCCGCAGGTGGTACTCGCTCAGTACGGTATGGCCGGAGTGATGGTGATGGATGCGTGCCGCAGGCGCGGCATCCCGCTCTATGTTCATTTTCATGGGTACGACGCGAGTAAACAGGATGTGTTTGATGAGTGGGGCGACGGCTATCGGCGCATGTTCGGCATGGCCGACGGCGTGATCGGCGTCTCGCGGTTTATGTGCGATCGATTGCTCTCGATGGGCGCAGATCCGGATCGACTCTACTGGAACGCCTGCGGTGTTGATCTCGAAGGTGTACGACCGGCGCAGCCTGAATCGGCAGCGCCGACATTCGTCTTTGCCGGACGCTTTGTCGAGAAGAAGGCCCCGCACCTGACCATACAGGCTTTCGCGCGAGTATATGCCGAGGAACCCAGCGCCCAGCTCGTGATGATCGGCGACGGCGAGCTAATGGGCGTTTGCCGCGACCTCGTCACGGCGCTCGGATTGCAGAACAGTGTCTCCTTCATCGGTGCCCGGCCGCACCGCGAAGTCCTCGAGACAATGCGTGCGGCGCGTGCCTACGTGCAACATTCCGTAACCGCCCTGAGCGGCGATATGGAAGGCACGCCCGTCGCCGTGATGGAAGCCGCAGGCCTTGGTCTTCCGGTCGTCTCCACGCGCCATGCGGGCATACCGGATGTGATCGATCATGGCCGCACGGGCTTTCTCGTGGAAGAGCGTGATGTCGAGACGATGGCATCATACATGATCGACCTCGCGATGAACCCGCTCCTGGCAGGTGCGATCGGATCGGAAGCCCGTCACGAGATCCTCGCCCACCATACGGACGAGGTGAGCGTCGATCACCTGAGACAGATCTTAAGCGGCCGGGCCAGGCCGTATATGCGCGAGACACGCGAGCCGAAGCACGGAGCCGGTGAGAAGGGGATACCGAAGCCGGTCCGAAAAGGTGGCCTTGTCGAAGCCCGATTGAATTAGCGGGTGCTTGCAGTAGAAAGACGGCATGCACGATGTGATCTGTCGGGCTTTCTCTCGCGTTAGGCTACCAGCGCGAGGTCCCGCCGCGCCTCATCCTCGACTCTGTCGGGGAAGTAAAATCGTTTGTTCCCGGACGTAGGCGCGCCTCCCTTTCCGAGCGTGCGGACGAAATCGCTGGGTCTGGCCATAAACAGGTCGAACACGATCTACGGGATCGGGGACCGCATGAGACGCTCAACCACGTCCGCTCCTGGATGAGAGCCTGATCCACGGGCGATGGACCGCGTTCCAGTCGTCATCGCTAGGTGAGCACCCCACGTGCTGTCTTTCCGAAGGTCTTGCCCGCGGCACCCTCTGCTTGATCGTCCTGCGCCCGCCCCGAACATTGTGTAAACCTTGCGCAGGTGGAGCACATCTTGTACGCCGATGGCGCACCGCCGGCTTAGGTGTTCGCGATATCCTTGGGCCAATCCTTCATTACAATATCATTCATCTTCATGAAAGCCGTCATTCTTGCAGGAGGTTACGGTATCCGTCTGAGCGAAGAGACCTCCGTCGTTCCGAAGCCCATGGTCGAGATCGGCGGCCGGGTCGTCCCGCCGAACTGCGAGGTAGTTTGTCTCGATGAAACGCGACTATACGATGTAGAGAAACTCATATTCACGCCTTTTAAGCCATCCACCGCATATCTTCCTGACCGGTATGCGTCCATGCTTCGTGAACGGTTGTTGCCGCATCGACAGCCAGCATGCAATCGAAGAATTCTCATCTCGAGGCGGGGGGCGAATCGGCGCCGCATCAAAAACTTTCATGAACTCGAAACGGCCCTTTCACCCTTCGGCTTCGAAACGGTGCAGCCGGAGACACTGTCCATGCTGGATGAGATCGAACTCTTCTATGATGCCGAGATTGTTGTAGGTGCACATGGCAGCGGGCTGACGAACATCCTTTTTTCACACCAAACAGCGGTAGTCGAAATATTTGCCACGCCGGAAATCATTCCGCATTTCTACGTGATGAGTCAGTGGCTGGGGCACGACTACCGATACGTGCTGGGCACGGGTGACGACATTTATCCCACGGAGTACCCCATCGATGTCGAATCGGTCGTCGCTGAGGTTGATGTGGCATTGCCTGCGCTGACATCCGCATGAATAAAAACTCAAGCTCTCAAGGCCTCAACGATGTTAGAGAGGTATGACCAACTTAACTATACGTAATTACCTTACAAAGTGGTTGTCGAAGCGTGGCTATCGACTCGGGTCTGTTTCGCCTCACTATTCACGCGATGTTGAGTGTCCGCCATCAGCGATTTTGTCATGGGCTTCGGATAGATCGTTGGTGGTTGATGTCCCCATTGCGCGATGTCGAAGCGGAACAGGTATGTCATTTGTTAAAGATCATCCTTTCGTATCGACGTTGTTAACAGGCCAAGCGGCAGAGTATAATGGCTCGGTCCTTCAGAAATATTATCAGTAATTTCAGTCGTCGACTGCTATTGACGTATTAGCAGTTGAAGCCCCAGCTTTAGCTGACTTACCTGCGGTCGCATACGTCCTACCCTGGCACTCACCAAGCCCAAGGGAAATGTGTCATATACGAGACCGATGGATGCAGAAAGACAGCGAACAACACGGGCGCCTGCTTCGACTTCGTGATGGCATCGGTCACTTCGGTCCCGTTTCTGATAAATTTGGTGAAATGGAAGTTGAACGTCCCCGACGGCCCTGGCAATCAATACGTAATGAAGGATATCTAAGACAAGGAGGACCTGATGGGGACGTGAAAGGACAGCTACTCACAGATAGTCTAGGAGAATGGTGCGTTCTTGTTCGTTCTGGAAAACACCGAGTAGCGATTGCAGCGGCGTTGGGATATGACGCTATCCCTAATTCGATTTGAAAGTCGGCCTGTCTTGCGTGAGGGAGTCATCTGTTGGCCACAAGTAATCGCCGGACGATTCACGTACGATGGGGCATTGGCTGTATTTGACCGATTCATGATCGGCGAACCTAGTGCGTCCCTCGTACCAGTTTAATTTGCTAGTCGTAACTAGTGTGTCGACTTGACCATAGTATCGAAAGATGACGTAACAGCCACTTCGAATTGTTGCCCATGAAGGTACCCCGCATATTATTAATCGCTCTGCAGCACTTATATAGGTGCTTGCCCAAACGCTATGTCATCGTTCACGGTTTCTACGGCGCAGGGAATGTTGGTGATGAGGCCATTCTGGCCGCGACTCTGGATGCTATTCGGGAATCCGGGGCTGAGCCATTCGTCTTTGCCTGGAAGCCTGAACGGGTACGTGCTGATTTCGACGTCCCAAGCCTGAATCCACACCATGCCCGCAAGGTGGCCGTCTGGTACGTGCTGCTCCAGTCCCACGCCTACCTACTCGGGGGCGGAGGCCTGATTAAGGACTTCGGTGGTAGTCCGCGTAGCCTGGGAAGGTGGATCGACCTGCTTGATGCAGCGCGACGGCTCGGCGTTCGGACGATGACGTGGTCGGTCGGCGTTGAGAATCTGTTTTATCCCGAATCGAGAGCACGCGTGCGGGAGGTGCTGGAGCATGTTGATGTCGTCACGGTGCGCGATGTCTGTTCGGCGGAGCGTCTGTGCGAAGTTGGAGTAAAGCGTAACGTTATCGTGACCGCCGACCCTGTTCCATTTCTTGCACGCACCTGGCGAAGCCGGCGGCATATCAACAGAGGCCTGCGCATCGCTGTTTGTGTGCGGGAATGGTACAGTAGCAAGCGAGAGCTTGAGGACCCAGAGGCGTTCGGACGGTGTCTCGATGCCTTGGCTGAGGCGTTGGACCACGTACTTGAGCACCATGGTGCGTCCGTTACTTTCGTTCCCTTCCGGACCGTCGAAGGGGACGACGACCGTGAGGTTGGACGGGCCGTTATGCAGCGGATGCGAAATATGGCTACACTTATAGAGACTGCGGATCCGAGCGTGGATGAAACGCTTTATCAGGTTGCTGAAGCAGACCTAGTGATCGCGATGCGTCTCCATGCTGCCGTTATGGCGTCGTCAATGGGCATACCCACCCTTGCACTCGCCTATATGCCTAAGGTTCGCGACTATATGTCGGAGATCCAGCAGGAGCGCTTCTGTCTGAGTATGGATGAAGTGACGGCAGATCGTCTGATAACTCAAGTTGAATTGTTGATCGCCGAAAGTGAGGCACTTTCCGTCGATCTGATGCAAAGAACTGATGAGTTGGCGGATGCCTTCGTTCAAAATGGCCGACTGTTGCAGGGCCTTATTGAAGAAGGCCAGCTCGACGCAAAGAAGAACGTTAAGTCTCAAAGGGTGCATGACTAAAAGGATAGATACTGTTTCTGTCGTGATCCCTTGCTTCAACGCAGCGGAGTTTATCGATGAGGCCGTCGCGTCCGTGCTCTCCCAGACGCATGCCGTTGAGGAAATATTCTGCGTCGATGACGGTTCTACGGACGATACGCTTACCGCGCTTCACCGCCTCAGGTCGGAGAGCCCCATTCCGCTCCATGTGCTCAGCGGCCCTAACGGTGGACCTTCGGTCGCCCGGAACCGTGGATTAGAAAGGGCGAGTGGTAATTGGATACAGTTTCTCGACGCTGACGATTTACTCGCGCCGGATAAGCTTCGCCATCAGCTTGCACTTGTCGGCAGCGCAGATGCCGTTCCAGGGTTTATTGCAGCTGCCTTCCGATCCATCAATATGGATACGGGATACGAGTGGACATCCAGTGTAGCTTCGGACCCCTGGCTCGGTCTGTTAACGGCAAAACTGGGAATAACGTCTTCCAATTTGTGGCGCGCAGATGCTGTTCGAAGCGTGGGAGGGTGGCGAACGGGCATGCATACAAGTGAAGACCCGGATCTCATGTATCGCCTCCTCCAGTCGGGGGTCTCCGTGCTCCGCGACCCGGACTACTTCACCACACTCCGGCGCCGAGAGGATTCTCAATGGAATCGCGATATGCGTACGAGCTACAGGGGATGGTTCACTTTCCGGAAGGAGGTAGTAGACTATATGCGACAGGCCGGTCTCCTGACTCCGGTCCACGCCGCTGAGTTTGGTCAGACGGTTTGGTCGACGCTTCGCCAGCTCTCTCATCGCGATCTCGACTTCGCCGTTGAGATGCATTCGTTGGTGAGTGAAAGTGCAATGCCTGTCAATATGACCAACGAATCCTGGTCAACAACCCAGCTTTACACGCTCTTTGGTTTTGGGAAGGCGGAGCGAATACGGAGAACGCTGGCGCGCACGATTCCAAAGGCATCGGCACGTTTAGGCCGGAAGCGAGCAGCTTCGAGCAAATGAGTCAGGCATCTCTCACCATCCTCATCCCCACCTACGGGCGCTCGACGCTTCTTGGCCGCACGCTCGAGTCGCTCTCGAATTGCGACATCCCCGAAGGCTACGTCGAAACGGTAGTCATCGAGAACGGGCCGAAGTCAGGCGCGGAAGCCGTGGTCAGAGATACAGCGATAAAGTACCCACATCTTAAGATCCGCTATATGCATGTGGAGCGTGCCAATAAAAGTCATGCGCTCAATGAGGCCCTGGCGACGATGAGGGACGAGCTAATCATTTTCTTCGATGATGATGTACGGTTCGACCCCGGCGTGATAATAGCATACAACGCAGCTGCAAAAAATAATCCGAGGAACTGTTTCTTCGGGGGGCCTGTCAGTGTCGATCAGGAAGCGCCTCCTCCGTCATGGTTATCCCCAATGTTACCACGTTCAGCACGAGGAATGGAATTCGATTCCGAACAGCAAGGAAACGACTATCTCGGTTTTAACTGGGCCGCCTATGTCCACGACCTTAAAGAAGTTGGTCTATTTGACAGTAATTTTGGCCCGGGATCGCCAACGAAGGCCACGGGCCAGGAAGCGGAAATGCAACGCAGACTTATTAGTAGAGGTCTGACGCCAATTGATGTGCATGATGCGAGAGTGTGGCATTACGTACCTACCTCCCGAAGCACTCCGCAATGGGGTGCCCAGCGACGATTCCAGCGTGGAATCTCAGATTCGATCAAAGTAGATAAAGGCGAGCTCCTGCGCCGGGCTCGGTTGGCCGCGAGCAGTGGAATTAAATCGCTGATAGTAATGGTTCTCACCAGAAAGACAAAAGACCCAGAACGATACTGGCGTGCCCGCTTCGGCCTGGCGTATAATCTTGGTCTATTAAAAGGACTGACCACACGAATAAATAAACGGCATTACAGTTGAAGGTATTACTTTTCACGACGAGTCCTAGCAGCTTCCAAACGGGCGGGATGGAAGTGATGTATCGTGAACTTGCGAGAGAATTGGAAGAGCGCGGACATACTGTCATTAAGGTCTATGAAGGGGACACGTTCGGGCGGCGGAAGTCAGGCGAGTGGGGACTGCCTCTCGCTTCCGTACGGACACGACACCGAATTCCTACGCTATCATCTATCCGTCAGATGATGACTTCCTACCGGAATGCGCGTAAATGTCTGCGCCGGGAACGCCCTGATGTAGTTTATATTCAGTTCATAACATTTACGGCGCTTTACTTCCTTCTCCTACGATACGTCTACAAATACCGGCTCGTGGTAAGTGCTCGCGGAAGTGATCTTCTTCGTCCAAACGCTATAAGTCTGAAATCCTTACCGTTAATTTTAAAGAGAGCCGATGCCACGATCGTCATTTCCGATGCGTTAAAAAAGAGGGCAATAAGTTTAGGCGCCAATCCGATAAACGTGTATAAGATATACAATGGACTGGATGTCGAATGGTGGCGCTCAAGGCCAGATGATTGTCAAGAGAACATGTCGCATCGAATAGTATTTGTTGGAAGATTAGAGAAGGTAAAAGGCCCCGACATTCTACTAAAATCATTCGGCATTGTGCAGGCGAGAAATGAGGATATTTATTTAGATGTAATCGGCGACGGGTCTATGAAAGGCGCACTCCAAGATCTTGCAAAAGAACTTGGCATCTTTCATCGAGTAACGTTCCACGGTGCCCAGAATCGGCAATACGTCCGCACTGTTCTTCACCGTGCGAGTGCTTTTGTCATGCCCTCACGCAGTGAAGGTCTTGGGCTTGCTATCCTTGAGGCAATGGCCGTCGGCACACCCTTGATTGGCACCCGCGTTGGCGGTATTCCGGAAGTGATCGATGATACGTCCGGGATTTTAGTCGAGCCGGAAAAGCCAGAGGAACTTGCCGAAGCCATTCGAAGCGTTCTGGCCGACCCCTCACGTGCAAGTACGCTCAGACAGGGTGCGAGGGATCGCTCTCTCAACTTCACGAAAGCAGCGTGCTTCGACCGCTACGAACAGGTTTTAAAAGCGACCCTTGGATGACGATTTCCCGAGCGAGATGTCATTATGCAACACCTTCATGGAGGCGTGAAATGGGGACCGACATTTAACAGACCGTTGAAAAATCGATCAGCTCTACGTTCTGGATCGTCGTCGCTCTCTGCGGCGTACGGATGTACGCCTCAATCGCTTCTCCTCGCACGCCTTGATCTGTTCGATTTGTTCTTAGGCCTGAGAAGATGATTGTTCAACAGTCAGTTAACTAATCCCACACCAACCGCACAACAGTCACATTGACTTCTTATCCACCGCTCAAATATCTAGAGCAACGCACGGGACTTATTAAATCTGTTAGCAGCTACTGGGACGCAAAGGAAACGCCCCTGTGGTGGCACGAAAGTCTTTGGGTGTTCTCTGCGTCTCGCGACCTGTCTTCCTTATGGAAGTTGCGAGGAAGGCTCGGACGCCTATGGTGGGCCGGAAGGAACATGAAAATACGCTTAACATACGGGTCGCCAGTACTAGGCCCCTACGATGTGGGAGTGCACCTTCCGGCAGACGCCGTCATTTTGGGAGCGCACCGAGCTCGAAAAGGTCAAGGGGTCTGATGTGCTAATGCGTGCATTCGCCGAGGTCACCCGGCGTGTGCCTGATGCCCGGCTCGTGTTGATCGGAGACGGGTCGTTGCAGCCCGAACTAGAACGGATCGCGGCGGAGCATGGGATTACCGACTCCGTAGAGTTGATGGGCGCGATGGATCGTACGGCTGTGCGCGACCAACTCCACCGAGCGCATGTGTTCGCGATGCCGTCTCGGAGTGAAGGGTTTGGGCTTGCCGCGCTCGAAGGGATGGCGGCAGGGCTGCCTGTCGTCGGTTCTGCCGTCGGCGGGTTACCGGAACTGACGGGGGAGGGCGGGGTGCTGGTTCCTCCCGAGCAGCCGGACGCACTCGCCGAGACCCTGACCTCCATGTTGATGGACGAAGGGTTCCGCCGTCGCACCGCGGTTGCTGCTACAGTGCGTGCCGAGAAGTTCTCGTGGGACCACGCCGTCGATGCTTACGAGACCGTATTAGGAGGCGGCTTCCCTTCCGTTCCTCGCTCACCGACAGCGAAGCGCCGGACTCCGTCCGGCCGCCGACGGCAGGCAGGGAATCCGAATGATGGAGAATGCCCTCGTGCGGGTGCGAGAGACTGATACTGAGGTGATGATTCGTCGATGGGAAAGGATGATCCGCGATGACCTGACAGCTTTATAAGATGCATGTACCCGGAAGTCACCCCCCTGCCGCCTGATCTCATTTTCACTCGGCGCTACGTCCGTGTGAGACACGGCCATGCGATAATAGAGCGAATCGTCAGGCGCCGATCGTTTCGCGTTGGCAGGTGTAATCGGGCCTCATTATCAAGTTCCTTTAGCAAGCGAAAGGCGACGCCCACCGTTGCTGCTTAAGAAACGCGGACGCCGCCTTGACCTCTCGCGCGCCTACGACCGCGCCAGTATGCCGAACTGCTCCATGTAATCCGGATGGTCGCGAAGTGCATGTTTAGCGATCTTCTGAAAGCTCGACACCCACTCGGCCAGAGCGCGGCGCTCATCATTCCGCTTGCGCGTTGCCTGCTGTCGGCGGCCTTTCATCTCTTCCTTCTTCTGGTCGAGGGCTTCAAGAGCATTCAGGTCATCAAGTGCCTGAGCGACTTTATCCGCCGTGATGCCGCGTGTGCCCATCGCCTGTGCGAGTGTCTCATCGCTCTGTATCTGCTTGTAGAATCGGCGTGCCTCTTTCAGATAATTGGCGAAGCGACGAGGGCGGTGCCCATTCACACCCAGCCGCCTCAAGATACCCGGGTCACTAAAGGTGACTCGCGCAATCGTCACATGCGGCATATAGGTGCGCGAATGAAAGGCGTCCCAGGCTTCTCCCACCGCCGCCGTTGAACTGACCTGCACACCGAACTTGTCCTGGCGGGTACGTACGGTCTCCGACAGGACCTCCGCCAACGCGCGGCCCTCCTGAAGGCTCGGCTCGTCGTAGCCGAATGCTCTCATTAATGCGAGTACCTGGGCGGATGCAAGCGTGTTGTCGACGATACGATTTGCCAGAAGGATCAAAGCGTCGTCATTCATCTGGAAAACGGACATGATCATGCCTCGATTGGTGTGAGATGACGGAAACGAGCACGCGGCTCTTGCTCACAAGACATCGCGAGCACCCGGGCATAACGTCGGTCAGTGAAATAAAATCATGATATACGCTGTTTGCAGCCGGGGCCCTTATTTTCCCGTGGTTCGGAAGTAATACACTTAACGTCGGAGGCGCATGGAGTCGCCGGAAAAGGGCCACGGATACCAGGTCGCGTCGGCGAATGCGGTCACAAACGCGTCTCAACCCTGTGGAAAGCTTAAAAAGTTGTTCTGCAAGCTGTAGAAGTCGTGCTGTAGCCTTACTACATGACTATTAGGCGTTGCAGAGCGACTTCTACACGGTGCAGCACGGTTCGTGCGTGTTCCAGAATGACATTTTTACGTTGCAGTGCTATCCTGACGCGATGCCGTGCGATTTTTACGCGTTACAGTGCGACTGCTACACGTTGCAGGGCGGCTACTACGCCTTGCGGAGCGATTCTTACGCGTTGCAGGATGACTCCTACGAATTACAGGATGACCATTAGGGCTTGCGGTGCGAATGTTAGACGGACGTATGCAACGCCTGCACGCTGAACCGGCACGGGCTGGTCAGATAGCATGCTCGAGGACACTTCGTCGAGGATAAGGGAGGGTTTCCCGCTCCGCCCGCACGCGCAGAAGGATGCTGAGGTATATGGAGAGCGCAGTATTCCTGCGAGGCGCAGGCATCAAAAAATCGGCGAATGGGCGGCGTCTATTCCGAGCGGGCATTACACTTCGGCTCGTGGAGATACCACGGCCATAAAACAGCGGCCCTGGCTTTAGAGCCTTGCTCTGACAGGAGAGCAGATGTTATTAATCGCTGCACGCCACTAATGAAGGCTGTCACCTGCTCCATCGGCGCATGTGTGTTGCGCCATCTTCGTGGCCGATGAAGGAGACGCTGCCGTATCTTCGGTCCTCCTTGCAGATGCGCCCATGTCGGATCATAATGAACAGAGCCGTACTGACTATTGCTACCGGGAAGGACCTGTATCTTCGAATGGCCGTGGCCCTCGCTCGATCGTTCCGGATATGGCACCGAGACAGCGACATTGGTTTTGTTCTGGCTACCGATCTTCCTGATCTCGTCCCGCCGGACCTGGACTGGGTCGACACGGTTCCGCTCCAGCCGGGGCAGTATGGCCGCGGCTTCTCGCCGAAGCTGTATCTGAACGAGATCTCTCCGGCTCAGAGAACGCTATTTGTGGATGCCGACTGCCTCTGTGTGGGCTCGCTCGACAGCGTGTTCGATCGCTTCGAGAACATGCCTGTTTCGGTTATTGGCCGTGAGATTTCTGAAGGCGAGTGGTTTGGAGATGTTGCGTCGATTTGCCAGTCGTTCGGTGTTCCTGCAATACCGCGCTTTAATGGAGGCGTGTATTATTTCGAGCGTGGAGAGACCTCCGACGCGGTATTTCGCACGGCGCAGGACCTACAGAGCAGGTACGACGACATCGGGTTCGTGAGGCTGAGGGAATCGCCGAACGACGAGGTGTTGATGGCGCTGTCCATGGCACTGCACGGCCAGAGACCTGTACCGGATGACGGCACGATCATGAATAGTACGCTCGCTGCGCCTGGAGGAGTGGAAGTCGACGTTCTAAAGGGCGTATCGCGCTTTCGTAATCCGAAATCACATCCTGAACACAATTCCTGGTACCAGATGGAGGAGATGCGCCCGGTCCTTGCACATTTTCTCGGCTACCAGACTACACGCTACCCCTATAGGCGTGAAGCGATTCGGTTAGAGCGCGTATTCGCAAGCGGATGGCCTCCATCACTGGCGCGTCTGTGGACCGGCGCGACGTTTTCGCTACCCTGGCTGGCTACGAATGCCGCCAAGGACGCATTGAGGCCCCTCTACCACCGCCTATTTGGAGCGCGCCCTGTCAGGTACTCAACAGCCGATCGGGTGTGATAGGATGATGGTCGATGTATCTGTGATCATCCCGGCACATAATCGTCTGTGGGCTTTGCCCGAGAGCGTTGAATCGTGTCGTGGGACGACATGCCGGACGGAAATCATCGTCGTGGATGACGGGAGCGATGACGGCACCTGGGAGTGGCTACAGAAGCAGTCGGATGTGGTCGCCATGCGGTCACACCGTTGGGGGAAGCCGTGGGCTGTCAATAAGGCCTTCAAGTATGCTCAGGGAAAGTATGTCCGCTTCCTCGACTCCGACGATTGGCTGCCGGATGGTGTAATCGACGGCCAATTTCAGATGGCCGAAGAGTCCTGTGCCGATCTCGTTGTTGCCGGCCAGATGATCTTCCGTGACGGAGGACTGGAGGAAACGCGTCAGTGGACCTACTGCGACGACTTTATCGCCCAGCAGCTCGGGGAGTGCGACAGCTCACACTACTCAGCATTTCTGTTTCGGCGCGACTTTATCGAGGACATCCCTCACCGCACGGCGTTCGGTGCAGCGGATTTTGCCTCGCGCGACGATCGATGTTTCATGATTGAGGTGGCGTTGGCAGAGCCGCACTACGTTGTTTACCCTGAGCCGGGGTTGTGTCATCGACATCACTCGACGGACCGTCTGCAGTTCGCGCAGGGGCTTCGAGATGTCGGCACGAACATTCAACACCTGTTGATCTATCGGCAGGCACTCGGGATACTTGCTGACCGCGGGGAACTGACGGAACGTCGAAAAAAGGCCGCCATCAAGGTTCTCTGGCCACTCGCGCACTGGATTGCCCGAACACATCCTCGCGAGGGCGAAGAGGTAGCTGCGTGGGTGCATGAGCTCGATCCCACCTTCAGCCCTCCCGAGAAAGGCGCCCTCTCACTCATGTATGCGCGCCTGGGATTCCGGTGGACCGAGAGGGTACTGGCGGCTCGCCGCCGAATGATCGGTCCGTTTCGGCGACGGTCAAACCAGTATCGCTCACTAGGCCTCCTGACCAAACCGACGGAAAGGTAAGCATCATTCATGACAGATCTGGTCTCGGTTATCATACCCGCGTACAATTCAGAGCAATGGATTGCGGAGACGCTTGAGAGCGTTTCGTCGCAGACGTACAGCAATCTAGAAGTGATCGTCGTCGACGACGGGTCGTCGGACGGGACGGCAGAGATTGTGGAAAACCATCACGATCCGCGCGTCCGTCTGGTCAAGCAATCTAATGCCGGAGCTTGTGCCGCACGCAACCGTGCTCTTGCGGAGGCGAGCGGTGGATTCATCCAGTTTCTCGACGCGGACGATCTTCTTAGTCCGGATAAAATTGAGCGCCAAGTAGGCCTCCTAAAGGACTCGCCCCCGGGGTGCCTTGCTGTGTGTAGCACAGTGTATTTCGATGATGGTACCGATCCGAAGCAAGGTCTCTTCTCTCCCGGCTACCCGGAATTGAATAGCGACTATCCCCTGCAGTGGCTTCTTGACCTCTGGACACCCGGGCCCGGCTACTGCACGACCCGTTGGGGCATGGTCCAGACAGCAGCATGGCTAGTGCCTCGAGAAGTCGCCGAACGAGCCGGGCTGTGGGATCCCCTGATCACGCAAGATCAGGACGGAGAGTATTTCACCCGGGTGCTGCTGGCCAGTGCCGGCGTGCGCTGGGAGCCGGAAGGACGCGTCTATTATCGCAAGTTTACGAAAGGCGCGAGCGTGAGTGGAGGCCGATCAGAAAACCACCTCCGTGGGCGATTACGTGCCGTGGACGCAAAGGCGCGAAATGTGCTACCCCGTACAACCGATACTAACCGAAGCCAGGCCAAAGCCGTGCTGGCACGACAGTATATGGATATAGCATATCATGCCTATCCTGAACACGCGGAGCTCTCTCGTGAGGCAGAGGATCGGGCAGAAGCATTAGGGGGATATGCGATGCGCTTTTTCGAGGATACCCGACTCAAGCACATTGAGCGCATAGCGGGGTGGAAAGCGGCCAGGCGCGTAAGCTATCGTTACAGGCGTTTGATCGATGTAAGGAGCCATTCGTGATTTTCCGTTGAGACCCTAAGAGTTTTATCCGGGCCTCGGCTCGAATGCGAAATCTCAGCTGTATCGACAGTGCCCATGACCCGCCATGAACGCCATACGTCAGTGTCCTGTCTGTTCGTAAGGGATGGGAAGCCTTCTGTAGCTCCTCGGGAGCCTTACCGGAGAATCGGACATCTGCTTCACGTAGCGACCTATGCCAGGACCGAGCTTGACAACAAGTGCGAATCTCGATGTTCACAAATTTTGAAACCCGAGTGGACGCATGTGCTCGTACTATTCAACCCTGTAGCAGAGAGGCGTAGTACTGAGTACGCAACTGATTTCGAAGATAAAACGATCGAAGAGCTGATAAGAAGTGCTTCGACTGACAATGAATACTTGCCACGCAACCAGTTCGGTGATAGGAACATCAAGCTGGTCGGTTATTCCAGAACAAGTATTGAAGCATGGTCAATGCTTGAAGCACTGCTCCGACACGATGCCTATCTCGAGCTGCGGAGTCGCTATCTCGACGTGGCAAACCGTGCCCTTTGCCCGTTCCCGGTGATCAAGGATCTTGGTGGGTTTTCACTTGCCGCAACAACGCAGCTGGTCTGGTTTGCGGGTCGACACGCTGTGTGCAAGTGTTTTCGTGCAGGTTTTGAACACCACTTCGATCGTGAACGTGTTGGTCTGGAAGTTGCCGCGGAGGCTGGAGTCGGACCTGCAGTGCTGGAGGTAGGTCCAAATTGGATTGTAATGGAGTACCTTAGCGGGCACAGGCAAGTCAGGACGAAGTGGTACGGTCTTGTTCCGCTTAATACAGCTAGACTGGTGTTCACATCTATAAAACGTTTGCATGAGCATGGAATAATGATGATGGATTTGAAGTTTGAGAACTGTCTTGTAAATGGCTCAGACGTACGTATAATTGACTTCGAGACGAGCCTTAGGTATGAGAAGCCCGTACCGCCTTTTGATAAGAATCCATTGTTTACATGGCGCCGATTCCTCGATCATGGCAAACTTGATGAAGGGTCATCAAGTGATCCTAGAGTAAGTGCGTATACAAAGAGTGGGCCCTATATAACGTACAATACCAACTGGAAGCCCCATGTTGGGCTTAATATCGACGAGCTGCTGAATTCGAGGCCGCGGACAGGCCTGAAACGGATGCACCACCTGCTTACACGGAAGCTGCCCCGATATGTGGCCCAGAAAATCGGGCGAGCGCATAGCGGGCGATCCGGCGCTTGATCATCATCCGGGTCTAAGGTTGCCCGGCGCACCGAGATTGAAAATCCTCTCCACTTATCCGCATCCTGACCTTGATCCTGAATCTCTTTTACCAGGAACCCGACCCCGACCGCTGGCTTCCGTTGGACCGCTACCCCCGCCGCGCCATCCGTAGGATTGTGCGAGGCAAAAGGCTGCCTGGCGGTCAGATGATGGTCTTCATTAACCTGGTGAAGGGTCTCGATAAGCTGGGCGTACCGTACCGGGTCAATGACTTTCGGTATGCGCGGGGGCATCCGGAGGAACTGGCCTGCATTGTGGGCAAGCCACACGTGCTGTTTGAACGGCGGTGGGAGAATCCGGTACTGTTCGGCGCATCGATATTTTCTCACCCCCTCGCATGTCCCGATCTGCTCGAGCGGTATCCTGTGAAGCGTGTGCTGGTGCCGGGGGAGTGGATGCGCGACATGTGCGAGCCGTATTACGGGGACGCGGTGAAAGCGTGGCCGGTGGGAGTCGATACTGATTTTTGGGCGCCTTCAGGCCAGGATAAGGATATCGATTGCCTGGTGTACGATAAAATCCTCTGGCATGAGGAAACGAGGAGAGAGCAATTGCTCAATCCGCTGGTTCGACATCTTCAGAAACTGAGACTGAATATCGCGGTGGTTCGTCGTGGTTTCTACAAGCCCGAGGATTATCAATCGCTCCTAGGGCGCAGCAAGTGTATGGTCTTTCTCTGCGAGCACGAAACTCAGGGACTGGCATATCAAGAAGCATTGGCCTCTGGAATTCCTGTCTTTGCATGGGATCGAGAAGGCGTATGGGAGGACCCGGATTACTATCCCGACCGCGTAGAGTATTCTCCCGTGAGCTCCGTCCCCTACTGGTCGGATGCTTGCGGAATGAAGTTCAGGGATCTGGAGGAGGGTATTGAGAAGTGGGGGAGGTTTTGGGAACGCGTGAACTCCTTAGGTGAATCGGACAAGTTTGAGCCACGTGATTTCATCCTGAGCAACCTCACCTTGGAGAAAGCGGCAAGTGCGTACCTGTCTCATGTGCACGACGTGGTCGACAGCTTTTAGCGTACGTCGTTTTCCTGTTTCTGCCCACACTCCGTAACTTGCTGTGCACGTCGCCCATTCGCCTCACATCGCCATCATTACGGGCGCCCATCTCTGCCGCAATCCGCGGGTGGTGAAGGAAGCGCTGGCGCTCGACAGGGCCGGCTACGAGGTGTCCATCATTCTGCCGACGCTGGATAAGAACCTCAAAGCTGAAGACGATCGGATCGTCGGAGAGTCGGATGTGCGGAGGCATTATTCGGTCGATCTGTCCGCAGGTGGTATGGGTGCAACGTGGAGCCGAGGGCGACGGCGGCTCGCTGAGGAGGCCAAGGCGCGGCTGCGAGTAGAGGTCGCCGATAGTCTGGGATATTCGATTCGGCATGCATTGAAAATTGCGCGGGAGTTGAAGGCCGACTACTACATCGGCCACCAGGAGGTCGGGGCGTGGGTAGCTTGGAAGCTGATGCGAGAGGGGCACAGAGTGGGAGCAGATCTCGAGGACTGGTACTCACGGGATCTCCTGCCGGAGGCCAGAAGCAAGCGTCCGGTGCGTCTGCTCGACCGAATAGAACGCGACCTCGTTCGAGATGCCGCGCATTGCACAACAACCTCGGTAGCCATGGCATCGGCGATGGAAGAGGCCTACGGACAACGGCCCGACGTTATTTATAATGCGTTTCCCTATCAAGAGCGGGATCAGATCGACGGTTTGCACCTGGACCGTGCAGATCTGGAGACTCCTTCACTTTTCTGGTTCTCTCAGACGATCGGGCCGGGGCGGGGACTCGAGGAACTGATCGCAGGAATTCACCTGGTCGATATCCCATGTCAACTTCACCTTCGCGGTAATGTGGACGCCGCATATCAGCGTCATCTGAGGGCTTCGTTCACGAAAAAGGCGGGATATTCTATCCATTTCCACGACCTCGTACCGCCCAGGGAGCTACCGGGCAGGATTTCCGAACATGACGTTGGCCTGGCGCTTGAACCGGCTCATCCGCCAAACAAGAACCTGACGGTCTCTAATAAGATTTTCCACTTTCTCCAGGCCGGTCTGGGCGTTGTCGCCACGCCGACGGCGGGTCAGAAAGAGGTGGCAGCCGCTGCGCCAAGCGTGATTCCGATTGCGGATCATACGCCCGAGGCCCTGGCAGTGGCTATCAATGAACTCGCAGGATCCCCCGAACGGTTGCAACGTGCAAAGCGGCTGGCCTTACAAGCGGCGGAATCGACGTTCTCATGGGAGGTACAGGAGCCCCGGCTACTTGAGCTCGTCGCACGAGCATTGAATAGACCTATCAAAACTTGAAGCGCGTCCTGATCGTCTCGCCATCTTTTCCTCCGATTAATGCCGCTGACATGCACCGTGTGCGTCAGTCGCTCCCCTACCTGCGCGATTTTGGGTGGGATGCAACGGTGCTGGTCGTCAAACCTGAACTCGTGGAGGGGAATCGAGATGAGGACCTGATTCAGACGATCCCGACGGATGCAGATATCCAAACGGTTGGCGCACTGAACCAGAAGTGGACGAGGCTCTTCGGATTAGGAAGTCTGGCTCTCCGATCGCTGCCCTTTTACGCAAGGCGGGGAAATCAATTACTCGCTTCGGGGAAGTACGATCTCGTTTATTTTTCGACGACGATGTTCCCGGTCATGTCGCTCGGGCCATACTGGAAGCGGAAGTTCGGAATTCCCTATGTGATCGACATGCAGGATCCATGGCACAGCGACTATTACCTCTCGCGTCCGAAGAGCGAACGTCCGCCCAAGTACTGGTTCAGCTACCGGCTCAACAAGTGGCTCGAGCCAAAGGCCATGACAGAGGTTGGAGGGATCATCTCCGTTTCGGAGGGATACTGCCGCTTGCTTCGTGATCGCTATCCCGAAGCTGATCTCCGCATCGCCGAGGTCATCCCTTTCGGCGGCGCATCGAGAGATTTTGAAGTGCTGGGTCGGACGACCGTCACCAACGATGTGTTCGCGCCTGGCGACGGTTATGTTCATGTGGTCTATGTAGGACGAGGTGGGCATGATATGGCGCAAGCCTGCCGCGGTATCTTTGGCGCCTTCAAGCAGGGACTTGCAGACGCTCCTGATTTGTTCAGACGCGTTCGAATGCACTTCATCGGCACCGATTATGCGCCGGATGGCCGAGCGAAAAAGACTATTGCGCCCATTGCAGCCGAGTTCGGTGTGGAAGAGCAAGTCATTGAGTCTCCCTATCGTATACCCTATTTCAAGGTGCTACGGCTACTGCGCGATGCCCACATGGTCGTAATACCCGGTTCCGACGATCCGAATTACACGGCATCTAAAGTTTATCCCTACATCCAGTCCCGGCGCCCGCTGCTGGCCGTGTTCAGCCAGTCGAGCAGCGTCGTGGAGATCGTCCGATCGACGAAGGCGGGGGAGGTCGTAACGTTCATGCCCGGCCATGATGACGACCTTCAGGGACGGGTCTATGCAACCTGGAGGCGTATGCTCGGACTCTTGCCCTATGAACCCGAAACCGACTGGACGGCTTTTGAGCCCTATACCGCACGAGAAATGACGAGACGTCAGGTTGAGGTTTTTGATCGTGTTCTGGCTAAAGGTGGTGCCTGATGCCGCGTCTCGCGATTCTCAGTACGCATCCCATCCAGTATTACGCGCCCCTCTTCCGAGCGCTGTATGAGGGACCGCTCGACATCCACGTGTTCTATGGGTGGGAAGGAATGTCCAGATCAGAGGCCACCGATCATGGCTTCGGCATGAAAGTTCAGTGGGACATCCCGCTGCTCGACGGCTATCCACATACGTTCCTCGAGAACCGCAGCAAACAACCCGGCACCCACCATTTCAGCGGCATCGATTCGCCGGAGGTAATAGAGCAGATCGAAAAATGGCGGCCCGACGCACTGCTGGTGTTCGGTTGGAACTACCGTTCACACCTTCGCGCACTCCGTCACTTCAACGGCCGGATCCCCATTCTTTTTCGCGGCGATTCGACATTGCTCGATGAGGTTCCGGTTCCGAAGACCTGGCTGCGGCGGATCATATTAAAGTGGATCTATCGGCATGTAGATATTGCCCTTTACGTCGGCCGGCATAACCGTGACTACTTTCTCAAACATGGGCTGAAGGAGGATAAACTCGCCTGGGCGCCGCACGCCGTTGAGAATGAGCGATTCATGGCCGATGATGAAGTACGCGAGCGCGAAGCTGAGGCATGGCGGCGCGAGCTTGGGATTGCCGATGAGGAGCGTGTCATACTGTTTGTGGGAAAGCTGGAGGAGAAGAAGGATCCGCGACTGCTGCTGGAAGCGTTCCGCGAAGCAGGGGTCGACGGCGTGCATTTGATTTTTGGTGGAACCGGCCCTCTCGAGCACTCGCTGCGTTCCGAAGCGAACGAGATGCCGAATGTGCACTTTATCGGCTTCCAGAATCAGAGCCGGATGCCGGTCGTTTACCGTCTGGGAGACGTATTTGTCCTGCCCAGTCGCGGGCCGGGCGAAACATGGGGCCTCGCCGTCAACGAGGCGATGGCATGCGGACGGCCGGTCATCGTGAGCGACCGCGTCGGCTGCGCACCGGATCTTATCATCGAGAACGAGACAGGGTGGACGTTTCCGGCCGGAGATCAATCAGCACTCAGCCGGACTTTACGGCAAGCGCTCGCCCAAAATCGCCGGTTGACGATGATGGGGGAGAAAGCACGCGAATTGGTCGGTGCCTGGTCAATCGGGGAAGAAGCTCGCCGGATCGAAAAGGCCGTTGGCACCGCCGCAGGGGCATAGCGTTGCGTCAGAGGCACGCTTGGCTTCATCCGATGGCGCATGGCGGCTCGCGCTCACCACGCTAATTTCAGCCCACAGCCCACAGCCCACAGCCCACAGCCCACAGCCCACAGCCCACAGCCCACAGCTCTGAAGGGTCCGAGGACATAGGTAATACAACAGACCGGCAACATGGCGTCACATCAATCGGCGATACTCTCCGCCTCCCCTGGCCTCGGCGCCATCGGCTACGCCCTTTTGTTCGTTCCGTACCTGGCGAGCCTCGGCGCGTCCGGATCGCCCGGCACCTCGTATATGATCGCCTGGTCGGGCTCGTGGTTCATCCTGTGGATGTCGCTGTCGGGGAAGGTCAAGCCGCTGCCGACAGATCGGCCGTTTCGTCATCAGATCCTCCGGCCGATCATCTTCACGCAGCTTGTTTTCGTCGGCTACAACTGCCTGACGTCGATTTTCTTTTTTGCTGATCTTAACGGTTTCTACTATCTGAGCCGGTCGCCGTTTGCCGTCGTCGATGAGCGCTCAATCACGCTGGCGGCCCAGGCGCAGCAATATTATGTACTCGCGCACGCAGCACTTGCAACGGGCATGCTCGCGGGGATGGATTACCGGCGCTCGGGCGAATGGCAGGTCAAAACCAAAATCGACGTTCCGCGGCTCATGCTGTT
>Ga0209487_1001433_pt1 | contig 20152 bp, 13 predicted proteins | sample Poulit2012_FD_187524 | JGI IMG/M metagenome (GOLD analysis project Ga0209487, IMG submission 187524) | Agricultural soil microbial communities from Georgia to study Nitrogen management - Poultry litter 2012 (SPAdes) (version 2) | ecosystem: Environmental > Terrestrial > Soil > Agricultural land...
TTGAGTAGTACTTTAGAGATAATCATGGTCTTCTTGTGATTTGGGTTTATGTTTGTTTAGACGCTGCTAAACCTACACAAGAAGACCTTTTTATTCTACCCGCAGACACACTTTATTGGCAAGTATCTACCTGATCAAGGTTTAGACACTGATTTACGTATCGAGTGCCCACGGAAAGTTAGAAAAGAATATCCTGTAGGCACCCCATTTGAAATGGAAGTTAAAATGTGCCAAAGAGAAGATGGAGCCTATTTTTTGTACAACCACTATAGCTGGTATATGGAACCATTAACATGATCTTAGACAACAGAGACAACGGCCGGGTAATTGATGCGCTAAAGGGGGTTATTAAAGGGGATGCAGAGCTGAATATAATCACTCGCAGGCTTTCTCTGTTTGGTTATGAAGCTTTAAAAAAGGAGCTGGAGGCTGTTGAATCTCTGAAACTTTTGGTGTCTTATCGGGAGATGTTTCCCGAAGCTACCCTCGATACCATGCCTCCTCTATTGGGTGAGCTTGAAGACCGGCCGGCGCGTAACCGGCTTACCGCTCCAGCCATTTCAAGGCAGATGGATGAATGGTTGGAAAAAAAGGTGGATGTAAAAGCTACCACAGATCCGCTAAATGCCAACTATTATGAAATACAAAATCCGGATGATGTTCATGTAGCTATCAACGGTTCTTCGACCTTTACCAGCACCGGCCTGGGCCTGGTGCCTTCCAGCAGCCATGAGATGAACAATGCCTACAGTGATCCGGGGCAGATCGAAAGCCTGAACCGTTGGTTTACGCAAATCTGGGGTAATGCAGGCCGTAATGAGGATGTGAAGGAAAAACTCTCAAAAGAGCTGAAAGCGATCTGGCAGCCTCGCTCCCCGGAACAGCTCTATTTTAAAACCCTGTTACACCTGTTCAAAGACTCCCTGCAACTCGTGGATGAAGAAGAGGTAATCAAAACCCGCACCGGAATCAAAGATACCATTGTGTGGAATAAGCTCTACAAGTTTCAGCGAGATGGGGTGATTGCTGCTATCAGCAAAATTGAGCAGTATAACGGCTGTATTATTGCAGACAGTGTAGGATTAGGCAAAACATTCGAAGCACTGGCTGTGATCAAATACTATGAGCTGCGTAACGACCGCGTACTGGTACTGGCACCAAAAAAACTCCGTGAAAACTGGACGATCTATACTCTGAATGACAAGCGTAATCTGTTTGCGCAGGATCGTTTTAACTTCGATGTGCTGAACCATACTGATCTCACAAGAGATGGCGGGTTGTCGGGAGATATTAACCTGGAAACAGTAAACTGGGGTACCTACGATCTTGTGGTGATTGATGAATCCCACAACTTCAGGAATAGCCCGTCCAAAAAGGAAGGTGTTACCCGGTATGGCAAGTTAATGGCTGACATTATCAAAAGCGGGGTAAAAACGAAGGTTCTGATGCTCTCGGCCACACCGGTAAACAACCGGATGAACGATCTGAAAAATCAGGTAGCCTTCATTACCGAAGCCAAAGATGATGCCCTCTACAACTCCGGTATCTACAGCATAGAACAGACCCTGAAAAAAGCCCAGAGCAAGTTTAATCAATGGCAGAAAATGGAGGATGAAGACCGTACTTCAGAGAAGCTCCTGAACATGCTAGGCTTCGATTATTTTAAACTGCTCGATCTGCTTACTATTGCCCGGTCGCGAAAACACATTACCAAATACTTCGATAACGATGAACTCGGTAAATTCCCAGAACGCCTTAAACCGATAAACATAAAACCGGATATCGACCTTAACGATGAGTTCCCCCCACTGCGAAAGATTAACCGGGAAATTCGGCTGCTGAACCTTTCGGCATATGCACCGTTAAAGTACCTGTTACCGGAAAAGCGGGAAGAGTACAGTAACCGGTATGATACCAGCCTTTCACAGGGTGTATTCCGCCAGGTTGACCGTGAGCAGAGCTTAATACACCTGATGAGGGTAAATCTGCTTAAACGCCTGGAAAGTTCAGTGGTGTCCTTTACACAGACCCTCACTAAGCTACATGATAAAGTGTCCGACCTGATCGAAAAGATCGGCCAGGTGGAAGAAATTGAAGAACTAAGCATCGAAGACATCGATCTGGACGATGAGGAACTGGAACCGTTTTTGATCGGAAACAAGATCAAGGTACTGATTCAGGATATGGATTTGATACGCTGGAAGGAAGAGCTTGAAGAAGATCAGGAGCGGCTGATGAAACTATTACGCATAGCCAGGTCTGTAGATTCTGCCAACGATGCAAAGCTTAGAGAACTGAAGGATTTTTTAATACACAAAGCAAAGAATCCGATAAACGGTCAGAATAAAAAAGCGCTGATCTTTACGGCCTTTGCTGATACAGCAACCTATCTCTACAAAAACCTGAAAGGGTGGGCAGCTAAAGAGCTGGGTATTCACTCGGCGCTGGTTGTAGGCGGTACCGGTAAAAATAAGACCACCATGCCGGGAGTTCGGGCTGATCTTGCCTCTATTATCACCGCTTTTTCTCCAATATCTAAAGAGAGGGGTATGATTGATGATACCGTTACAGATGAAATTGATATCCTGATTGCGACCGACTGTATATCGGAGGGACAGAACCTTCAGGACTGCGACCTGGTGATTAACTACGATATTCACTGGAATCCGGTACGCATTATTCAGCGCTTTGGCCGGGTAGATCGCCTTGGTTCTAAAAACGAAAAAATACAGCTCGTTAATTTTTGGCCGAACCTGGAGCTTGACGAGTACATCAACCTCGAAGCGAGGGTATCCGGTAGAATGGTGCTGCTGGATATTTCTGCAACAGGTGAGGAAAATGTGATTGAATATCAGGGTTCCAACCGGATGAACGACCTGGAATACCGGCGCAAGCAGATGGAACGCCTCCACGAAGAAGTGATCGATCTGGAAGATCTGGGGTCCGGTATATCCATTACCGACCTCACCCTGAACGATTTTCGCATGGATCTGGCCGAATACCTTAAAGACCATGAGCAGGAACTCATCCACATGCCACCCGGCTGTCGTGCTATTGTAGAGCCGGATGAATTTGTAGCCGATGGTGATCAGAGCGCCGGCGTACTATTCTGCCTGAAATCCGATAACCCCAATATCAGCACAGATCCCAACTACTCCATAGCCCCTTATTACCTGGTCTATGCCGATCAGCACGGGCAGGTGCAGCTGACCTTTACCCAGACCAAGAAAATCCTTGACCTCTACAAACAACTTTGCATTGGTAATAAGAATATTAACCGCGAGGCGGTGGAGCACTTTGAGAAAGCCACAAAAGGCGGCACCCGTATGGAGCAGTATCAACAGCTACTGAAAGAGTCGGTACAGTCCATTGCCGGTAAGTCTGAGGAGAAAGAAGTGGAAAGCCTGTTCAGCCGGGGTGGTACAAACATCAGTAAAACCTCTTTTAAAGGGGTTAACGATTTTGAAGTGGTCAGCTATCTTGTGGTATCCCCAAACCGGATTGTGTAATGAACTATCCCTACAACTATTTGCAGTTACCGGAAAATTGCCTGCTTGAAAAGCGGATCTACAAAAAGCTGTTTTATGAAAATACAAGGATGAACGCCACCGATAAAAAGTGGTTCACGGCAGATATTGAAAGCATTACCTGGATGTACACGCTGAAACCGGAACTCACGGTGATCAAAGCGTTTGAAGAAGAGCATTTCAGCTATGAAGAGATTACCGTAGTAGAGCTGGAGATAAGCAGCCACAGCCACCTGAACAGGCTTTCGGACATCATACATCGCTCCATTCCCTACCCGCTGTTGCTCATTTATCGGGAAAATGAAACCCTGTTTTTTTCCATAGCAGATAAACGTTATAATTTAGCAGACGATCAGGCTGCTACACTGATGGCGTTGTGGGTAACGGATGGCTTTACGCAAGCAGGCCTGACGGCTGCACAGGCGTTGTTTTTACAGCAGCTGGCGTACAGCAAACAACCCAAAATACATTTGAAAGCATTCTACCAAAGCTGGATAGAAGCGTTCCGCGCCTACGAAGTGGCATCGATTACCGGGGAATTTATGATGGAAACCGAAGCGGCCAAACGGGAAGCTCGTATAGAGCAGCTTACCGAGTACCGGGATACCGAGCAGCAGTTGCAGGAGCTGAAAACCGAACTGAAAAAACAGGCATCCTTCAGCGAGAAAGTAAAACTGAACATGCAGATTAAAACATTGGAAAACGAACTGAAAACCATTTCCAAAACCCTATGAGTGAAGAGATGAAAAAACTAACAGCGCAGGATGGTGACAGCAAAGACCTGGTAGCCAAAAACGTGGAAAAACTGAAAAAACTGTTCCCGGAAATTGTAACCGACGGTAAGATAGACTTTGAAACCCTTGAAGAATTGCTGGGCCAGTTTACCGATAAAAGTAATGAACGCTACTCCTTTACCTGGAACGGAAAGAGTAAAGCCCGAAAGTTAGCCATGACTCCAAGCAGGGGTACACTGAGACCAGCACCGGAAGAAAGTGTGAATTGGGATGCCACCGAAAACCTGTTTATTGAGGGGGATAACTTGGAGGTGCTAAAGCTGTTGCAGCGGAGCTACCACAAAAAGGTAAAGATGATATACATCGACCCGCCGTACAATACAGGAAATGACTTTGTTTATCCTGATGATTATAAGGACACAATTGGCAATTATTTAATGCTTACAGGTCAGCTTGATGATGGAGGTAATAAAGTCAGTTCTAACCCAGAAACAAGTGGCAGATATCATACAGATTGGCTAAACATGATGTACCCAAGATTGAAGCTTGCCAGAGAATTATTAAAAGATGATGGTTTAATTTTTATATCGATTGACGATAATGAAGTTGCGAATCTGACAAAAATTTGTGACGAAATATTCGGAGAGGAAAATTTTATCTCTCGTATGATTTGGAGAAGAAGAAAAACTCAAGCTAATCTAGTGAAGAATATTGCTCCTGTACATGATTTTATACTTGTATATGGCAAAAGTGAATCTTCAAGCACATATAGGCTACCATACCCAGAAGAGTTTATAAAAAAAACTTTTAGTAATCCTGATAATGATCCAAGGGGTGTATATCAAACAAGACCACTTGCTCAACCAGAGAATTCATCTAATCCAGAATATGAAATAACTCTCCCTAATGGTAGAAAGATTACTGGCAAATGGAGCTGTTCACCTAAAACATTTAAAAAATATGTCGAAGAAGATAGGTTATATATACCAAGAGGCGGTGAAGGAATGCCAAGACTCAAAGTGTTTCTGAAGGAGGCTGAAGGTTTAATTCCAAACACGTGGTTAGATGATGTGGCAACTAATGAAGAAGGTTCTTCGGAACTTAAAAACCTATTTGGTACATCAATTTATTTTGACTTCCCAAAACCTGTAAATCTTATAAATCATTTATTGAATCTAGGAACTGGAAGTGATAGTGACTCCCTCGTCTTAGATTTTTTCGCTGGGTCTTCTACAACGGCACATGCTGTTATGCTGAATAATATAAAAGAAGAAAAGAATAATAAATTTATAATGATTCAGCTTCCTGAAGCAGTTCCTGAAAAATCAAAAGCAAGGCAAGATGGCTACTATAATATCTGTGATATTTCTAAATCCAGGATTAAAAAAGTAAAACAAAAACTAACAATTGAGAAATCTGAATATGAAGGTGACTTAGGTTTTAAAGTCTTCAAGCTCGACGCCTCCAATATAAAACTATGGGATCCCTCCTTTGACAACGTACAGCTCTCCTTGGAGGATTCTATCGAGAATGTTAAACCTGACCGCTCTGAGTTGGACGTTTTGTACGAAATTCTGCTCAAATACGGCCTGGACTTAACCTTGCCTATTGAGGAGAGAACTATTGGTAATGCAACAGTATATGTAGCCGGTGCGGGTGCACTCATTCTCTGCCTGTCTGATAATATCGGCCTCGACGTGGTGGAAGGCATTGCAATGATCAAAGATGAGCTGCAGCCCGAACTGATCCGGGTGGTCTTCCGCGATGGTGGCTTTAAAGACGATGTTGCAAAAACCAACGCCGTACAGATCCTCAAACAACACGGAATTGAAGATGTGAGGAGTATTTGATATGAAAATTCAATTCGATCCAGATCTGCCGTTTCAGCGCCGTGCCATTGATTCCATTACCGGCATATTCGAAGGCCAGGAAATAGGTACCTCCCGGTTCACCGTATCTGCCCTGCCCGAAGCCGACGTATTCGATACCAACGAGGGTACCGGCAACCGGCTTAAACTGCTGGAAGAAGATATCCTGAAAAACGTCCAGACCATTCAGATTGAAAATGGCCTGCGCCCGGATGAAACCCTGCGGAGCATGGATTTTTCTGTAGAGATGGAAACCGGCACAGGCAAGACCTACGTGTACCTGCGCAGCATGTTCGAGCTGAATCAAAAGTACGGGTTTACCAAGTTCATCATTGTGGTTCCCTCCATAGCCATTCGCGAAGGGGTTTATAAATCCCTGCAAATGACCGAGGAACATTTTGGGCAGATTTACGACAACACCCCGTACGACTATTTTATGTACGATTCGGATAAGCTGAGCCAGGTGCGCGGGTTTGCCACCTCCAGCCATATTCAGATTATGATTATCAACATCGATGCCTTCCGGCGCAGCTTCACCAATCCCGATAAGCTGAAAAAGGCAAACATCATTCACCGCCCGCACGACCGCATGGCCGGGCAAAAACCGATCGAGTTTATACAGTCCACCAACCCGATTGTAATCATTGATGAACCTCAGAGCGTGGACACCACCTCTAAAAGCCAGAAGGCCATTGCATCCTTGAACCCGCTCTGTACCCTCCGGTACTCCGCTACCCACCTCGACAAGTACCACATGATGTACAAACTCGACTCGGTAGATGCCTATGAAATGAAGCTGGTAAAACAAATCGAAGTTGCCGGTATCAAGGTGGATGACGCCCACAATAAACCTTATATCAAGGTAGAGGATGTCTCCAACAGCGGTGGCAGTATTACAGCAAAAATTACATTTGATGAATTTGACAAAGGCAGTGTAAAACGAGTATCCAGGCGAGTACGAAATGGTGCCGACCTGTTTGATTTAAGCGGCGGCCGTGAAGTATATGATGGCTATATCATTAGTGAACTCTATGCTGAAAAAGAGTATGAGTATGTTCGCTTTAGTAATGATGTAATTGTTCAAAAAGGGGAAGTTCATGGCGGAGTGGATGATGATACCTACAAGCGTCTGCAGATCAGAAAAACCATAGAAGAACACCTCAACAAGGAACTGCGCCTGCGGAAGAAAGGCTTGAAAGTTCTCAGCCTCTTTTTTATTGACAGGGTAGCCAATTACCGGATGTATGATGAAGAGGGCAACCCGGTAAAGGGTAAATATGCGAGAATGTTTGAAGAGGAATACAAAAAAGCCATACGTATTCCCAAATACCGCACCCTTTTTGAAGATGTGGACACTGAAACCATAGTAGAGCAAGTGCACGACGGCTATTTCTCAATAGACAGCAAGGGGCGTGGTGCCAGCAAAAAGGAGTTCTTTACCGATACCTCCGGTACCACACAGCAGGATGAGGATACCTATGCTCTAATCATGAAAGACAAAGAGAAGCTCCTCAGCTTCGATTCCAAACTGAAGTTCATCTTCTCCCACTCTACGCTGAAAGAGGGCTGGGACAACCCCAATGTGTTTCAGATCTGTACGCTGAATGAAACCAAGTCCGTAATGAAAAAACGGCAGGAAATTGGCCGGGGTTTGCGGATTGCTGTAAATCAGGATGGCGAACGTGTACACGGCCACGAAGTAAACACACTTACGGTGATGGCTAATGAATCCTACGAAGATTTTGCGAAAGCCCTGCAGAAAGAAATTGAAAAGGAAGAAGGTATCCGGTTTGGCGTGGTAGAGCCGCATACCTTTGCCAATATCCCGAGGCTTGATGAAGAAGAAGTTACCAACCTGGGGGTAGAACAATCTGAGAAGTTCTGGAATTATTTGCTGGACAACGGCTATATCAACGAAAAGGGTAAAATTGAGGATAAACTCCGACTGGATCTAAATCACAATACACTTGAAGTACCGGAAGAAGTAGCAGATGTAAAACCACAGATCATTGCCGTGCTGAAAAAACGTGCCGGTAAACTGAATGTAAATGATGCAGATAAAAAGCAGACGGTAACCTTCAACAAACGGGCAGAGCTGCAGGAAGAGTTCAAAGTACTCTGGGATAAAATAAAGTACAAAACCACCTACCGGGTAAATTTTGAACCCGATAAGCTGGTAGAGAGCTGTGCGGTAGCCCTGCGGGATAACCTTCGAGTGGGTAAAGCACGCTTCAAATATCAAAAAGCAGTGGCCAGAATTGAGCGCAGCGGCGTTCAAACCGAATTAACGGATGAAGATAGCCAAACCTACGATGCAACCGATTTTAACCTGCCTGACATCCTTTCCATATTGCAAGATGAAACCCAGTTAACCCGGCGCTCTATCGCCCGGATGCTGATCGACAGCGGCAGACTGAACCTGTTTACCAATAACCCTCAAAAGTTTATCGAACAGGCTGCACAGATCATCAAATCTGAAATGCGAAAAGTCCTGGTCGATGGTATCCGATACCAAAAGATTGGGGGCAGTGAGTATTACGCTCAGGAGCTGTTTGAAAGTGAAGAGTTATTCGGCTATCTGGATAAGAACCTGCTTAAAGCGGAGAAGTCAATTTATGACTATGTGATCTTTGACTCCAATACAGAAGCTGAGTTTGCATCATCATTTGAGCGGAATGAAGCGATTAAGGTCTATGCCAAACTACCGGCCTGGTTCAAGGTAGATACCCCATTAGGCTCCTACAATCCCGATTGGGCCGTGGTATACGAAAATAATGATGGTGATAAAAAACTCTACTTTGTGGTAGAAACCAAAAGCTCCCTATTCAGCGAAGCCCTCCGTCCGATAGAACAGGCAAAAATAGATTGCGGCCGTGAACACTTTAAAGTCCTTGAAACCGGTGTGAAATATGAGGTAGTAAACAGCTACGATACGTTTTTGGATGTGGTGGAGAGTTAAATATCTATTATGAGAAAAGCTATAAGGGGAAATGCTGATGAAACGAAAATACTATTCTTCAAGAAAAGGCGATAAGAAGCTAACTACAGAGCAGCTTTATGAAAGACTGAAAGATACATACCTGTATTTTAAAGAAGGAGATTACTTTAAAGAGCAGTTGGAGATCACTTACAATAATATATCGAAAAGAGCTAAATATTTATCAAGTATTAAACTCTATGAGCAAATTTTTCCATTAGAAGAGTGGGATCCACTGGATATGGTAGCTAATGAAGATTTGATATTCAGCACCATAGAATTTCTGCATGATCATATCTCTAAGCCCGGTGAGTTAGAAAATTTTACGGATAACAGATTCAATTATACCGACTATGGTGAATATAATACATTAGCTGGCCGGGAAGAATTTAGGAACGCAGTAAACAGTTTTTTAGATGATTACGAAGAAGGCTACCAATTGGATGAGAATGGTGAGATTCTAAAAAAGGGAGACGGTGGGCTTGATCATATACTATCAGCAGATATTGTGGAATATGATTTTGACAATGTTGATCTACAGGTAAAAAAAGCTGTCCATACCTGGAAGAGCCGCAAAGCAGGTTTAGATGAAAAAAAGCGAGCCGTTCAAGACTTAGCTGATGTCTTCGAATGGTTAAGAAAGACTGGTGGACTGAAGAAAGCTTTGAATAAAAAGGATGAAAAAGATTTATTTAATATAGCTAATAACTTTGCTATCAGGCATCATAATCCGGATCAGAAAACTAACTATGATGAGAAGATATGGTACTCCTGGATGTTTCATTTTTACCTTGCCAGTTACCATGCTGTAATTAGGATATTAGACAGAGGGAAGTGATTCTGTTTAACTAAGTTTTTAAGTGAATTACTGCCAGATTAAACAAAAATCTACTGATCCCAAAAAGTAGGCTTCCAAATTTCGGTTCTAAGACCCGATCTCTTGCTGTAAAGTGTTTTATTATGATTGTTTATCAGTGACATTCCTTTCCCGCTCCCTGTCTGTAGGAGGGGTAAAAACTTGCATGAGCGCAGCGGAAAGATATTAAAACCGGGCAATTGCCAGTCTGATTCTATAGCGAAATCAGGGTCAAGGAATGATCACAAAATCGTCATCCAGCCCATCAACGATGGAAAGGTGTTTCATCCCAAGGCGTTGTGCAAGCACGGGATCATCACACCCCAGCTCTTGTTGCAGACGGTCTGCATAGTCAGTGTTCACCAGAACGTGGCTGTACGGACCGGACTCGATCAGCTGCTCGCGGGTGGCCTGGCGGAATCGGTCGGTTTCTTTGTGGTTGCTCATAACAGTGTTTTTTGGTTCCTTTATTAGTATGAACCCCCAAAACCGGATTCCTTACAGAAAAAAAATGAGTCACTTGAACAAAGATGTAATAAAAGCCCTGCAGTATATCGAAAAACTAAGGGCCGTTGTTGAAAAGAAAGACCTGAAAGGCATTTATTTGACGGATGAGCTTGCCAATGAGATAGATTTTGTAAATGTGCGGCCGGCGATTCTGAAACGGATCGATAAACTGTACAATCACCCAAACTATTCAGACCAGGATTGATATTCTGCCCGGTTACATTTACACGTTCCTTTCTAAAAAATGTGTATTCCCTTCCACCCGGTGAAGCGTACTGGCTTTGGTAATGTACTTGTGACCAAACCGGTTTTTGATTTCATCGATGGCTTTATATCGGGCCTGATGTTCTGATTCATCAGAAAAAAACAGATTCATCTGGCTGGTATTGTCAATGTTATGTGTGCCCAGGCCGATGTTACGAATCTCAATTCCGTTCTGACCGGCTGCCCTGATCGCCGGTTCCACTTTATCCATTAGTGCTGCATAAACGTAATCATCAATATTGGTGTGTCCATCGGTAATGAACCGAAAACCGACACCCGGCCGGTCTGGATCATTAAAGCCAAACATCCCGGAAAAAGAATTAGCGCGGATTCCATACGCCCTCATCCGATAGCAGATCTGCTGTACAGCAATGGCGTATTCGCCTTTAATGCGTTCCATATTGGTGGAGCCTTCCGAAAAGGTATGGCCATAACTCACACCCTGTTTTGGGCTGTAATCCTCAGAGGTTTCATCCATGACACGGCTCTGGTCTTTCCCGGTAATCGTTTGAAAAAGCATCCTGCCAAAGTTGGCTCCAAAAAGGCGAATAAATGTTTGAACGTTACCGCGCTCGGCTACGTCTCCTATGGTCTTGTATCCCTCGGCTAAAATATGTTCGTGTCGGCGGCGGCCAACACCCCACACTTCACCCACCGGTAACGGCCAGATTTGCGTTCGTTCATCATCATCTGTAAGGATCAGTGTTCGGCCTTTCGGTTTGTTCAGGCTGCTGGAAAGCTTGGCATAGGTTTTTGACCGGGCAATTCCCACAGCACCCACCAGGTGGGTTACTTCGAATATGCGTTGCTGTAATCTCCTGCCAAACGCTTCAATCTCATCCCGGGACCGGTCCTGCAGGAAGTCCACTTCCAAAAAGTATCATCCATGCTGTATCGTTCCATCACCGGGGCAAACTCCTTGAATATAAAATGTACCTGCTTGGAGATGGCCGTATACGAATCGTAATCCACCTGCAACATGCAAACATGGGGGCAGAGCTGCCAGGCTTCGTATGCACTCATCCCGGTCTTAATTCCAAAACTTCGAGCTTCATAACTGGATGTAGCGACAATGCCTTTGACCTGGCCGTTCTCTTTTCGCCATCCTCCGATAATCAGGGGTAATCCGTACAGGTTTCGGCGGAGTTGTTCCACCTGCGCATAAAAGCAGGCGAAATCAAAATGGAGATAGAGCCGATCCGTCTGTGAAGTGTGTTGATGCTCCGGGTAGATGGTATTGTAGAGTGTAATCCGGTGGACATCGTGCTCAGGCTGATATGGATGATGTTGTTTTTTTCGCATTAGAATTTCCAAACCCTATTGATATGTGTAAAATATGTGTGTAGATTTGTTTGACCAAACAGAATTATGGTCATGAATGAATTTCCCCTTGTAGAAATGCTAGCTTTGTTTACCCGATTTGAGGCCAAACCGAATGCCGATTGGCGGTTGCCCTATCGCCGGGATTTGCTGCGGATACGAAGCTGCCACAGCAAAGTACAGGGTGGGGTTCGCAAGTCCTTTTATACGATTGACACCAAACAGGGAGACCGGCTGGATTTGATCTTTAATGAACAGGAACTGCTTTGGTCGATTGACAAAACGGCCGGATACCAGGACAAGGAAATAGACCGTGTTCTGGCACTGGTTGACCGCCATAAACATAAACCCTCACGTGCTCATCGAATCATCCCATACCGGTTCGAGCTGGTGCCGGAAGAGCTGGCTAAGAAAAACTACCATGGCACTGAAAAGCAGCTGATAAAACGCATGCAACCATACCGATTTCGCTCCGGAACAATTCGTTCATCCCAGGTGATCGCGATACCGACAATACATATGGAAAACACCATGATCACCAAAGAACTGAACTACGTAGTTGAGACGGATCAGCACCGGTATTTTCACCTGGTCTATATTCTTGATGAGATGGATTGGCGGTTTATGCAGGAAGTGGACGAAGAGCTATTCTTTGTTCGCTGATCAGAATGGTAAAGAAGGCTCCTGGTAAAAAGTTCAATAGAATATTCTATCCATCGTGTTTATTACGGGATATATTTGAACATCATTTGCCCTGTGTGTGCTTAAATGAACGGATAGGATTGGTTTTTTAGGTAATAATTGGTGATAATAAGAAAAAGCTTCGGTTGGTAATACAAATGTTATTTTTCTGCATCACATTCCTAACTAACAATTCTACATGAATTCTATTATTGATATGCAACGAAGATTTACTGGAGATTATAAAAACTACATTAGCTCATTTATAAATGTTAAGAACGATTTCGGGGTATGATGGCACGATCCATTAAAGATGATATCAGACAGGGACTAAAAAAGTTGAAAAGTCAGGTTTATTACGATAAGTCTAATACCAACCTTCATCTTCGAAAACAGCTTGTTACATACCTGCATCAAACAGACAAAGAAGAGTTAATTGACTCCGTTTACAATCTGGTTAGGGGTAAAAAAAAGCTGGATTCTTATTTAGAGGATATTGATTACATAGTGATCCCAAAACGGGTCAAAAAGTTCGATGATTCCAAACAATTCATTACTAATTACAAACCGGAATCAGAAACAAAGATTGAGGATATTAATCTCATCATTGATGCCCCTTTGGAAATCCATCTATTAAGTGTTCTCTGGCTGATGATAATCGGCTATAAAATCGACAAGGAATTACCGGAAACATGCTATGGCAACCGCTTACTCTTGACGGAAGAAAAAGATGGAATTGTTTCAGGTCGAGGGTTATTAAAACCCTATCCACGGCAATATCAAAAATGGCGAGATGATGGTATTGAGATAACCCGTTTTCACTTGGAGCAAGGAAACGATGTTGCGTTTGTCAATATGGACATTAGTAGCTATTACTACAATGTTCGCCTAAATTGGGACTCTCTTTCATATTTCGTTGATGAACGGAAAAGTGTAAAAAGGTTGAATAACTTGCTTTTAAAGGTACACCAGAGATTCACTGAGAAAGTGCTTGCAGAGATCCCTGGAAAATCAAATAACCGTGAATTTTTGAAGGGTGAAGTACTTTTGCCAATCGGTCTGATATCTTCCTATACCCTCGCCAATTATTATTTAAAAACATTTGACAAAGATGTTCGGAAACGGGTTAACCCACTGTATTACGGACGGTATGTGGATGACATTGTCATAGTTTTATCTAATCCTAAAACCTCAAAAGTGGAAAATATCGATGAGTTTGAAGGGATAGTTCAACTATATCAACATGATCATCAGTTGCTTGCATTGGCCGAAAAGCTACCAGTAAATATTGGCTTTGTGGTAAAGAACCTATCTGAATTATTCCGGGTGGTGAAGGTTAAGATAATTGATTCAAACGGTGAAATAACCGTGAAAGGCAGATTTCGATTTCAGCGTAATGAATTCAAGCTTTTAGAAGTACAACAACGCAAAATCATGATCTACGAGTTTAGAGCCGGATATTCTCAGTCGGTGATTGATAAACTGCAAAAAGACATCGAAGATCGCAGCAGTGAATTTCGCCAGCTTCCAACTAAAGAGCTTCTTGATTTTGATAAAGAAGTCTATGAGCTATTATATGACGACAGTTTCGGCAAACCCCGCACTTTGAAGGATTATAAAGAGAACCGGGTGGGTTTGTCCACCTTTTTATATAAAGCCACATCCCTGGCCATTTGGGGAAATAGTAATGAGATGAATGACATAATCTCAAAAGTACTTTCGTTTTTCAAGGGCAGTAACCTTATCAGCTATTATCAGCTCTGGGAGAAATTGTTCACCTTATTAGTTGCAACAGACAGAAAACAGGACATTACTCAGCTTATCAACAATATTGTTAATGAAATAAAGGACATTCAGATAGCTAATGATTATGCCTCAGCATTGTCAACGTTGCAAGACACTTTATTTGACTATTTGTCCACTTCACTGGCACAGGCATTTAGTTTGAAAGCAGACATATTTAACAATTCCTGGTTTAAAAAAAGGATCACAAAGACTTTTGATACTGATACCCAATGGTTGACAGATCTTTCTAATACCACGTTAGCAATTCGGAATTCCTGGTATGTACGATCAGCCTATGTCACGTATCCATTGATGGAATTTACTGACTGGGCACAGTCAGAAAATGTCTCAGAAATTGATTCATTAATCGATCCTGTATTTGATTGGGAAAACATTACTGAGGAAGAACTTTTACTTGTCGAACAATCAAACCCGTATCCCAGGTTTTTTAATTTGTATGAAGTCTCTCTTTACTGGTGGATAAAAAAAATAATTGCAATTCAGGACTCTGAAGAGGTCCAAACGGATGCCTTTCTTGATGATTTTATCGATGAAGCCATTGATCAGTATGAAGAATTAAATGGTATCGTTTCCGGTGACGAAGAACTCGGGGAGGCCGTTGATTGGTTTACTCAACAATGGAAAAATGAAGATGAAAAATTACTTTCAGCTATTCAAGAGGTTCACGTTAAAGATATGATTCCGGATACTTTTGAATTGAACGAAGAACATGAGGACAATGTAAAAATCGGCATTGCCAATATGAAAGTAAAATGGGATCATGAGGCCCAGTATAGCCTTCGCGGACGGCCTTTGTTAAATAGTAAGCGGCTTGATCGCATCTCTTATATACTGAACAAATTCCGGACTGAATCTCCCAAGACAGACCTTGCACTATTTCCTGAAGTTTCGATTCCTTGGGCATATACAGGAAAGATGCTTTGGTTTTCAAAAAACTATCAGTTCGGATTGGTTTTCGGCCTTGAACACCTGAATACCGGCAAGCATGGATATAATTTTATCGCAACCGTATTGCCTTTAAATCTTAGCAAACGACGGGATGCTATTTTCATTCCCCGTCTGAAAAACCACTATAGCCATGGTGAATTAGCAGCCATGCGGGGCAATCATCTAAAACCGGTAGAAAATACAACTCCTTTCTATCACCTATTCAAATGGCGAGACCTTTACTTCACAACATTTTATTGTTTTGAGCTGGCAGATATTGAACACAGATCGTGGTTTCGCTCAAAAGTAGATCTATTGGTGGCATCAGAGTACAACCGGGATGTGAATTACTTCTCGAATATCATCGATTCCACTGCAAGAGACCTGAATTTATATGTTGCGCAAGTCAACTCATCCGATTTTGGTGACAATCGCCTGACCCGACCCGCCAAAACCGAAGAAAAAAATCTGATTCGCTTAGATGGCGGAGACAATGACCTCGTCATTATCGGTACTATAAATCTTAAAGAATTTAGAGAGCATTTGGAAGTAGGATATGATAATCAGCGTAATGCGAAAGTCTATAAACCATCCCCCCCAAGTTTTGATTCGGAAATGGTGAAAAGGAGGATACGGGGGGACTGGATTTTAAAAAATGGAATGTGAATTCTTATGATGATGAATGAGCCCGGAAAAATAACAAGCATTTCGTGCGGACATGTAAACATTTGTTATACATATACTTAACACCTTGCCACGCCGCACAAATGCCAAACCGTTAGGTGTTTTAATCAATTACTATGTCTGATGATGAAAAAAAGAGTTTAAAGGATATTCAAGATATTATTCTAGAACTTGAATCAGATTTGACTTTTGAAATAGTTGGAAAAGAAATATCAGCTATATCAAAATTACCTTTCAAGGTAATCGCTTTAGTACATGCGCTTCATCATCGAGCAATGGATCTTGCCAAATCTTCATATGAGCAATATGAGCAGAAAAGTTTTTTAAGCTCTGCGATTTTGATTCGATCCTTAATGGAGACAGTTGCTTTAGTTTTTTTGCTCTACAAGAAATTACATCAGGTTAATGAGGAAAAAAAGATTGGAGAAATAGATGAATTTCTTATGAACAGCACATTTGGTGGAAGAACAGAAGACTCTACACTCACCAGTCCAAATATTCTTACTGCGATTGACCACACGAACAAGAAATATGATAAATTCCGGCAAATGTATGACTCACTTTCTGAATTTGTGCATCCAAATTGGTTTGGAACTTCAGGTTTGTATAGCAAATTAGATGATGATGAAATTGGTGCTATGAAGGGAAAAGTGAGTTTTGGGAAAAATGTGAATTCAGAGGCGCCCAAATTTATTTTGGCTCCTTACTTTACTGCGTTGGTTGTTCTCCGGATAACTTTTAGTGACTTGGCTAAAAATTTTGATGAATTTATCAAGATTGCAGAAGATGACATTAAAAACCAAAACCACACCTAAACAACAGTCCGTTAGGCTTCTTTCAATATGACAGACAATCTGATAAAGAAATATCGAGAAAAAGCATTAAGCATAGATTTCAAAGAGATCAAGCTGACACAGCTTGGGGATGAGAGTCGTAAAAAATTTGAAGGACCAGGATATGTAGAACAAAATCAAGATGGTACTTTAACCTATAAACTATTTCACAATGCAGAAATTGGCTTAAAGGAGTTCTTTGGTCGTATTAGCAGAATAAAAGTTGGAGAACTCATACCTGATGATCACTATTACTCTTTCGAAGGTATAGATATTTATGACAGAGAATGGACTTCTGAAAGAATTAAGTTAGACTATCATACTTCAAAAGGTTTCACTGTATTTCAAGAGAAATTACAAATAATAAAAACCACAGCCACATTACCTTCATTTAAGGGAAAGGAATATAGTGGAGAATTTCATCAAGTATGGATTCCAAAAAAAATTAAACTCCCGTCAAATTTGTCAAGCTCAATTCAATACTTTGTTGGAGAAGATGAGATGAGATCAAGTTTCAGTCATTCGGCAGCTGAATATGAGAATGACATTTTAAAAATACTACTTTACCATGATGACGATTGGTTAATCGTTCAAATCAAAGTTGATGAAGATGATTATCACCCCTTTATTTTCGAAAGGACTTTAAGTGCTCTCCAGTATATTTTGGCTGAACCACTAAACTGGGTTATATATGAGAAACGAATTAAAGATGAACTCACTTCAATATTTCGACCTTTTCAAGAAGAGCATACAAAATCCAAATTTCGTGAGTCGATTTTATTGGTTGACGGTATTGAAAGTGAAGCATGGGGGCTATTCGATGCTTACTTAAATCATATTTTGCTTAACAAAGATGATTTTAATGATCCAATTACAAAAATAATTTCAAAGTGCCTATCTGTAAGCCAAGGATCTTTTGATGCATTTTCTTTATCACTGTCATTGGCAGTTGAAGAAATATTAAATATCTCGTTTAAAGAAATAGAAGTGCAAAAGAGAGTTACGGAAGAAGATATAAGTACTTTTAAAAAAGCGGTAAAGAAATTAGACATAGAAGAATCATTCAGGAATAGAATTGGTAATTTCATTGGATACATCCAAAGAACTACTGCAACGGATAGATTAAGGCATCTTATTGATTCAATCCCAATTTCCACTACAGAATATGATAATTGGAAAGATATTCGAAATCATTTTGCACACCCTGATGACTTGAAGTTAAATACACAGGATAAAGTAAATAAAACCTACTCAGTTCTGACACTTTTGCATAAGTTAATTTTTATCAAAATTGGATATCAGGGGCCTTATAATGATTTTGGAGAACGAGAATGGCCTATGAAACAATGGAAGCTTAATTATGAAAAGCGGACGGGTGAGCTTTAGAATTCGTAATTTAAATCTGTCAACCCGCCGCTTATTTGCCAGGCCGTTAAGTAACCAAAACCAATCAATTCCGAATTAATGGATAAACACGAATACAATCCATTCTCAAAAAAGATTAAAGAGATTGAATGTGATGACTTACAAGTCCTTACTGAAGTCAGTGAGGGGTGGTTTATAGATTATAAAAGTTCTTCCATTACAATTAAAGACTATGCAAAGCATATCAGTGCTTTTTCGAATCAGTACGGGGGATTGATTTTCATTGGCATAAAGGAAGATGAAAAAACTCGTAGGGCTGAAAGCTTTCCTGGGATACCAACAAGTGAGATTTCAAATGTATTACTAAAAATAAGGGAAGCTGTTTCAACTCATCTTCAGCCAACACCTGATTATGAGATAAAAGTACTTGATGGCCCAAATCCAAAAATCGGATTAGCTAAAGGAAAATCAATTTTAGTATTATCAATTAGCAGGGGTCTAAAACCACCTTATATCCATTCTTCTGGAAAGATTTACAGAAGAGTAGATGATGAATCTAAGCCAGAAACTGATCGGTACGAATTAGATCAACTGTGGGCAAGAAGTGAAAAATTAGACAAAAACTTTGAAGCATATTTAAAGGATGAACCATCATACGATAACGACAATCTACCTCGTCTTTTAATTTATTTTGTATCTGATCCGAAGAATAAGATTGACGGTGAAGATTTATCATTTTTAGATTTTCAGAATCTATTGAAAGAGGGTGGTAATAATTTTCTACCCTGTAATAATTTTCATACTTCAAAAGATGGGTTTATTGCAAGGCAGCTTGGCACAGATGATCCGAATTATGATAGTTTAACATTACACTGGCGGGAGTTCGGTGATCTATTAATTGAGGTGCCAATCAATCATTTAAGCCAGCATGACTCTATAGAATATCTTTCAAAATATCCAAGAGGAAAGGAGTTCGCTGCACAATTATACCATAAAGGATTTAAAAGAGCTGAAATATTAGACTTTACACATTGCATTGCAGTACTCGAGAGATCAGCATTCATTTTCTTGAAACTAAGGGAGATGGCAAATATTAAACGTATGCCATACATGAAAGCAAAGTTATCTAATGTAGCTGGTATGTCACCATTTTTAAATTCAGAATCATATATGGAAGAAATTGATAAATGGGGGATACCAATTATTAAGTTTGACACAATTTGGGAACCCAGGGGATTTACATGTGATAGTTTATATAAATTGGAAATGAAATTGGATGATGGGGGTAAAACCGCCCATTTGGGTGTTGCCCTGTTAAAATCAATCGGTATTATTCGTGATCTCAAAAACGAAAAGACTATTGGTGAGATTTATAATACATCTTTAAATGTACCAAAATAAGTTTAGTTAGTACCTTAAATGTTTCCTGCGGACCGGTTGAGGTTTCTTGCTGGACTTTTGAGTTGAAAGCCCGAAAGCAGAAACACCAACCGTTAACCAAAAAGATCAGATTTCTGAATCAATCCGGGATGATTGTTCTTAGCGTTGTTGACCTCTTTTGAGACGGTATAACGCTGCATAGCATCATTTGGGTAAGGTTTGATCATATCCATGATGTAATCGGTGGAATGATCAGGATTGAGCCAGTCGTCATGTCGGCTTCCCCAAAAACTGGGTCAGTTAAAAGTAGAATGTTCGGTTTAATTTAAGAATTCTATCGGTGTTTTATACCCCAAAGATTTATGGGGTCGGTGGTGGTTATAATCATGCATCCATTGCTGGGTTTTGGTTCGCACTTCTTCC
>Ga0209487_1001434_pt1 | contig 20136 bp, 13 predicted proteins | sample Poulit2012_FD_187524 | JGI IMG/M metagenome (GOLD analysis project Ga0209487, IMG submission 187524) | Agricultural soil microbial communities from Georgia to study Nitrogen management - Poultry litter 2012 (SPAdes) (version 2) | ecosystem: Environmental > Terrestrial > Soil > Agricultural land...
TGATGTCAATCCGTATGAATGGCTAAAATATATTCTTGAAAATATCCTGACCATAAACCATAAAAACATCAGAGACTTATACCCTCAGAATTTTAAGAAAATACAAGAGGAAAAGTAACTTCAAGAAGAATTATCCTACTATGCTAGATGTAGTTGATGGGAGGGATACTAAAAAGTATATTCTATTTTAGATTTATTTGAAGAATAATTTAAGGACAAGAAGATTGCTGGTTATTCTAGTTCGATATGTGCCAATGATTTCGGTTGAATTGCGCCAGTCAAAACTATACTATTTTTAAAAGTTTGGTTATTACAACCGTGAACTTCGCGGGCTTCATGGGCTGAGGTGGTCGATATTTGTACTAACAACCGAGGGCTGAGGCTCTCGAAGCCCGTTATATTTCGAAGCAAGACCACCCTTCGAATGCCTCAGGGTTCAGTGATAATTTGAATATAAATAATTAAAAAATATCCAATCAGCAACTATCGAACATCCGCTTCCCTAGATTTGCCCATCCCAATTGTAATATAAGTAATAGATCAATGAACTCATTACTTTATCTCACGCCTTAATATTTTGTTAATATTGAAAACATTAGTATGTTTATACTCGATTTGCTAAAGAGTTCTAATCTGTAGGAGGCTGGATTCAAGTCGCAAATGCAACTTTGTTAAACAATAATTTTTCCATCCTTTCGATGGGAGTGTCAAAGTTATATCTTTTTCTTGGTCTATTATTTAATTTTGCTTCGATTTCTTCAATATCACTGTCTGATATTTTGGAGAAGTCAGTCCCTTTTGGTAAATATTGTCTTATCAATCCATTTAAGTTTTCATTAGCTCCTCGTTGCCAAGGCGAGTATGGATGAGCGAAGTAAACATCAACACCCGTGTTTTCCGTTATAAGTTCATGCTCAGCAAATTCCTTTCCATTGTCTAAAGTTAGCGTTCTCACATCATAAGGCAACCAGTCTTCTATAAGCGATACAATTACCTCTTTAACTTGTGTTGCGTCTTTGCTTTTAACCTTACCCATTCGTAGAACTCCTGCGCTTCTATCGTTAATTGTAACAATAGCCTGCTGATGGTTCTTGCCTATAATTAAATCTCCTTCTAAGTCTCCAAATCGATTCTTCTTTTCGACTGATTCAGGGCGTTTATCAATAGAGACTTGATTCTTTATAATACCTCTAGAATCTTTTAAATCGCCACGTTTTTTATACTTTCTACCTTGACATCTAAGGCGTAAGTAAAGCTTGCCGCCCTTAGCTTTATCATCCCAAACATAACTGTAAATTGTTTCAGGACTAACAGTCTCTTCGCCTCGACTTTTGAGTCTCCCATGAATCTGTTCAGGACTAAAGTCTTCCTTTAATAAGTCAAGAGTTTTTTCTTTAAGATCACCAGTAAACTTGATATATTTAGGTTTGTTTTTCATTCTTTCCTCATACTTCCTTTGGGCTAAATCATAACGATACTCTCCGTTTCTCTTATCGCAGTTTCGTTTAAGTTCTCTACAAACTACAGACTTACATTTGCCAATTGTTCGAGCAATCTCAGCTTGTGAGTGATTTTGCTTAATCATAACAGAAATTGTGTACCTTTGTTCTTGAGTTAAATGAGCCATATTTTGCAACTTTTTGTCGAGAAACAAGATAGGGAATATTTTACCATTCAGGAGAAAGAGGCTTTTAAGTCTCTTTCCTCTGATAAAATATAAATCTAAATTTCTCGAGTTGCATTTATGATTTGAATCTAACGAGGAATTGACCATAATAGCAATAGAAATAATAGAAAGATAATAACAACTGTAAAAGGTATATACGCAATACAGGTATAAGCGCAATGAAATGATGTTATGGCGTGTATAGCTATTTTATGTATCATACCACAGAAAAAACTATTTAAAGTAACTTGTAGTTAAAGTAATCTCATTACCTTTGCGTGAAAGTTTCACGTAATAATAAAAATATGCTTTTACGGATTGTCATAGAAAACATCTTCTCTTTTGGAGAAAGAAAAGAGTTCAACACTATTCCTAACCACAGACTAGGAACTTTATTACATCATAAATATAATTGTAATAATTTTGAGTATTTAAAACTCTCATCAATATATGGAGCAAATGGTGCAGGAAAATCTAATATGATTAAAGCATTAGATGCTTTAAATAGAATTATAACATTAGAAGAAATTCCATTTGATTTCAAAAACTCTAAATTCAAGTTTGATAATAAAGAAGAGCAATTGATAGCTGTAGAATTTATTCAAAATGAAACTCCTTTTTATTATGCTATTATAATTGAGAATGCAATCATCAAACAAGAAGAGTTATATATTTCAGGTCTTGGACAAGATGAAGATAAACTTATATATGAGAGAAAAACGTCTAAAGATAAAAAGACTGAAATAAAATTATTAGAAGAGTTTGAAAATGATGAAAAAAGTAGACTTTTAAAAGATGTTTTACTAGAAGAATTTGTCAAACCTAATGCTACTGTATTAAAACTATTAGCTAATAGAGACAATAAGTTTATAAAAGATATAAAAATAGCTTTTCAATGGTTCTCAGACACCCTAAATATTATTACTCCTGAATCTAAACCACGAGCATTAGCTCAAATAATTGATAAAGATTTAGAGTTTAAGAAATATGCTGATGAAATCATGAGTTCCTTTAACTTAGGGATTGATTCTGTAGAAACGGAAAGAAAAGACATATATAAATTCTTTGGAAAGGATAACGAAAATGAATTAAATGAAATCATTAAAGAACTTGAAGATTCTCCCAATAAGTTATTAGGATTAAGGAGTAGAAAAGGTGATGAAATTATAATCGTAAAAGAAGATGGTAATATATGGGTAAAAGTTTTGAAGATATCACATCGAAATATTGAAAAATCTATTCTATTTGATTTAGAAGAAGAGTCTGATGGAACTGTGCGTTTATTAGATTTTGTTCCAGCTTTTAAGCATATAATTTCTAATAAAAAGGTTTATATTATTGATGAGATAGAGAGAAGTATTCATCCGTTACTAATCAAAGAGTTAGTGAAAAAGTTCTCTTTAGACCCTAATACTAAAGGACAACTCATTTTTACTACTCACGAATCTAATTTATTGGATCAAGAAATTTTTAGACAAGACGAAATATGGTTTGTCGAAAAAGATTTAACAGGCTCTACTGATATGTATTCATTAAATGATTTTAAAGAGCATAAAACAATTGATATTAGGAAAGGGTATCTAAATGGTAGGTATGGATCAATTCCTTTTCTTGGCAATCTAAAAGATTTAAATTGGCATAAATATGATTTTAACAAATAGACTTTTTAAGAGACAAGCTCCAAGTAAAACAGCAAGAAGTTTATACATATTTTGCGAAGGCTTGGATAGAGAGTATAAATATTTTAATTATTTTAGAGAAAAGGACTCTAGAATAAACGTTGAAGTTCATCGCTTATCACATACAGACGACAATTCGCCTTTAGGTTTATTTGAAATAGCAAAAGCACATATTTTACTAAGCGAAGACAACCCTAATCCAAAATTTAAATTTCAAAAGAACGATGAAGTATGGATAGTATTAGATACTGATCCTGATAGAGATGGAAGTAGAGAAGATCAAATCAATTCTGTTAAAAATGAATGCAGTAAATTAAATAATTGGTTTGTTTCGGAAAGTAATCCCTGCTTTGAAGTATGGCTGTATTATCATTTTAATACAGAAGTTCCAATACTAGAAAACGATGAAGTTTGTAAATCTTGGAAGACATTTGTAAACGATATTGTCTCAGGCGGTTTCGATTCAAGAAAACATCCAATTTTTATTGAAGAAGCTAAAAACAATTCAAAATCTATCTATTCTGAAGATAATAATAGACCGCTAAAATCTTCAACTCAAGTTTATAATCTTGCAGAAAGTATTCTTGAAATTATGATTGATAAAATTAGAAAGGTAAAAAAATCAGTTGAAGGATACGAAAGCATAACAGGCGATTTGTACACAAGGCGGACTAATCGTTTCAATTGAGCATTTTTGGTAAGAAAAAGTATTGTTTTTCTTCTTTGTAGTGTGCCATACATGGTGATTAACTAAGTGGTGTAAGTCCACTATAGGGGTTTGTAATCGCCTACCATTAGTTGAAGACAAAGGTGTCTGAAGGAAGTTTTAGGCAAATGGATAGACTGGACTAAGCCGACCCCTCTACTGGCCATCTATTTCAGCTTGCCATTCTGGCGGATGCTGACCCCCTTCACATAAAAATAGAAACTCTTTATGGGTAAGATTCTTGAGTAAATTGACCCCTTTGTTTAAAAGTGAATATGATATTCTGGAACAAGCTGCCCCTTCTTTAAAGAAGTTTTATTTGATTTTTAGGTTTATTTGGTGAATAACCAAAGGATAAGAAAATGGCACAAATCAAACCGAAATCACTGGCACAAATTGAACCGAAATATCGATTTGCACCCTATATATAAAATATTTATCTTTATATAATTAATAATATTTAAGCCAAAGTTGTAATGTTTTGGTAATGTATTGCAAAATTTAAATCATCAGAAATGAGCAAAGAGATAGTTGAAAAAGAAAACGAAAGCCTTTTTGAACAAATAAAACACATTGACGAGAATGGTATAGAATATTGGCAAGCAAGGCAATTGTCTAAGGCATTAGATTATTCGGACTTTAGAAACTTTAAAAAGGTAATAAAAAAAGCTACTATAGCTTGTGAACAGAGTAAACAAGAGCTTTCCGACCATGTCGTTGAGTTCAACGAGATGGTTTCTATAGGAAGTGGAGTAGAAAGAAAAATACCAAGTTATAAATTGTCTCGTTACTTTTGTTATCTAATTGTACAAAATGCTGATTCTTCAAAAGAAGTAGTTGCATTAGGACAAACATATTTCGCTGTCCAAACCCGATTGCAAGAGCTTAAACAGCTTGATGAGTATAATAACCTTGATACTGAAGAAAAAAAGAGACTCTTTCTGCGTAATGAAATGAAAAAGCATAATATTCAACTTGCTGCTGCTGCAAAAGAAGCAGGAGTCGTTAAACCTTGGGAGTATGCTGTATTTCAAAATCATGGGTATCAAGGTCTATATGGTGGACTAGGGGCAAAGGAAATACATAAAAGAAAGCAACTCAAAAAAAGTCAACAAATTCTTGACCATATGGGCAGCACCGAATTAGCAGCTAATCTTTTTCGAGCCACACAAACTGAAGAAAAACTCAAAAGAGAAAATATTAGAGGTAAAGCTAAAGCAAATAAAACTCACTTCGAAGTAGGAAAGAAAGTTCGTAAGGCTATTGAAAATATTGGAGGAACAATGCCAGAAGATTTGCCGACAGAAGAAAGTATAAAAAAGATCGAAAGTAAAGAGCAGAAAAAGTTAAGAGACTCCAAGAAATTATAAATAAACACCTGTCAGATTAACTAGATGATTGTGAACTATAAGGCTATGGTGCATTTCTCACATTCCTTGTCACGATCAATCAATTTAACCACTCAGTCCTTCGTAATTTTAGATAACCCCCTTAATTTTTACAACACTGTAGAGTTTTAATACCTAGCTATATGCCTTATAAGTAGCATCTAAATCTGTTAATGTTAATAAAATTAGTATATTTAATCTTTCAATGTAAATGATAATTGAACCGAAAATTGAAACTACAAATACGATCAGAAAAGATATACATGTTGTTGAAATAATTTGAGATGAGTAATTATGTTATGTGGTAATTGAAAAAATAATATGAAAAAAGATATAAAACCAAGATATGAGATATTATTTAGTGATTTAAAAAATCATTTGATAGGAGACTATTTAATTTCGAGAGAGTTTAAAATGACAATGGCTCAAAACGAGTATTATGAAACGTGGCAGAATATTTATGAAAAGATTAAAAACGATAGAAGATATTTTTCTGTTGGAATAGACCATAATAGAGGTGATAACATAGACACTTTAGCTGTAACATTAAATGCATCTCACGAAATTGAAAATGTTGAAAAAGTAGTAACCTTAATAATCACATCTTTTATTGAATATAAAAAAACAAACGAAGACTTTTCAGACATTATAGAAGCTATGAATGTTGCAAATTTTTCTGAGACAGCGATTGAAAAGGTGAGAGCGTCATTCGAAAAACATAAAGAAAAAAAATTACCAGAAAAATCAATTTCAAAATTAACAAATTCGAAAAATACTTATAATTCTAAAGCAAATAAGAAAGATGTTTTCATAGTTCACGGTCATAATGAAGAACTAAAAGAAAAAGTTGCAAGAACTATTGAAAAGTTAAAGTTAAATCCAGTTATTCTTCACGAGCAAAGTAATGAAGGACAAACTGTTATTGAGAAATTTGAAAAGCATTCTAATGTAGATTTTGCTGTTATACTATTAACATACGATGATTTTGGAAATGTAAAGTCGGATAGTAATCAAAATAAAAGAGCAAGACAAAATGTAATTTTAGAATTGGGATATTTTATTGCTAGAATTGGACGAAAAAAAGTAATGCCTCTTTATGAGCAAGGAGTTGAACTTCCAAGTGATATATCAGGAATTTTATATACTTTAATTGATGAAACTGAAAATTGGAAGTTTCGACTTGTTAAAGAATTAAAAGCAGCTGGATTTAATGTAGATGCAAATGATATAATTTAAAATAATAAACAACACATAATAATGGTTATAAGTAATTGCTTAGTTTTCTCCTACTTTTGAAAAACCTTGAGTATTTTTAACTTGATGTGTATTTAGATAGTTTAGTGCTAAACCACGCAATTGCTTAAGAACTAGTTCGTTGTAGATAACTTGAATAATAAAAATGGATAATTATCTAATCGGAATTTTTGGTGGATTAATTGGCTCAGTCTTAACCGTGGTTATTGGCAAAAGTTTAGAAATACTCCAAAAAAGCAAGGAACATAAATACGAATTGGAAAAACAATTCTTTGTGAAAAAATTATCTGCAGCAGAGGCTGCTGTAATGCAATACAGTTTACTTTCAGATGCTTTATCCCAGCTTATTATTCTGTATAGTCGATATGCAGCATATGAAACCGATGTTGGAAAACAATTAAATGAAAATTTACTAAAGCAAATTGACGAAAAGATTGCTTTATCAAATAATGCTTCATTTAATATAGCAAATGCTATTGGCTTATATTTCGATTTAGAATCCGACTTTTCTAAAAATCAAATTATATCAAACTTTTACGATACATTAAACTCATTAGGTCCTTATTCAAAAAATGTGGATAAAACCTTTCAGCAATACTTAAATTACAAAGGAACTGAACATGAAAAAGAGGCTCACAATATTTATTTAAACTCCGAAAAACTTATGGGAATAGCAATGAAAAACATAGCAAATGGATATCAAGTATTTGATAACGAACTACAAAAACAGATTATTCAAATTCGAGCTGAAATGAGAAGATTTGAATATTAAAAGCTACTCATAATAACTTAGCACTTATGTTCTCATTATAATCTATTATGAATGTCGCACTGACAAATCCAATGTCAGTTAATTACTGAAAATATAAACCGAAGTTGCACTTTAGGCAATCTTACAAAGTGTTCAAATTCATAAGTATATTAGGTTTATGGTAGCTTAAAGCCGAAGCTTTTTTATTTAATCTATCAAAATTAGTTGAAGATTACTTTTCAAACAAATCGCTTAACTCCATGTCCAACTCCTTACAGATTCTAATCAACAATGAAAACCGAAAGTTAGATTTTCCACGTTCAATTTTACTCAAATTAGAAGAGTCTATTCCAGCTATTCCAATACCAGATTCAAAGTCCAGTAATGTTTTTCCCATAGCTCTTCGTTTCTCAGCGATAATATTACCTATTCTTATTAACTCGTATTCTTCTCTAGTTTTTAGTGGTAGTTGATCCTTATATGATTCTGTAATTTCTTTTTCTTCAGGATCGAAAAAATAACGTAATGGTAGCTCGAGCTTTCTTGCAATTAATAGAAATTTTTTAAAGTCTAAATCTTTACCAGTTTCTACTCTAGAAACTATTGTTGCAGAAGATTTTGGATTACCTGTCATGTAACTTGCAAAATCTTTTTGCGTTCTAAAACCTCTTTTAATCCTAGCAGTTCTAACCTTTAAGCCTAAGTTTGATAGTTGTTTATCTATTATATGCATTGCTTATTGTTATTTAATAACAACTATCATGATATATGGTCATATTAAAATGGGTTTATTTGTGTAATTGAAAATGATTTTATATATTTGAATCATAATCCTGTTAAACAGGGTATATATTATTACATTTGCGATAGCATTCTTAAAACATTAAGAAGCATTCGCTTTGAATCTCGCTTTTGAAAACTGGTAATTTTTATGTGCGCGAGAGAATAAGTCAGGATGCTCACGACCATGGCGTGGGCTCCCTTATTTGCGCACAGGGTATACCAGTACCTCAAAAGCGATAAGTGGAGTCTCACGCCTATTTTATTTATAGGTGTTTACTTCACGTTTCATCGCAATTCTTCTTTCATCCCAGACTTACTATCCCAAATAAAGACAACTGGCAAAGCTGCAGTTTATCTGTAGCCTGGCCAATAGTAAATGTTTGTTTAACTAAATAAGTACGAAAATGCTAAAACACTAACCAAATCCCGCCGTGAACACTTTGCTTTGAATTAGTGCTATTTGCATGGGGAATAGTTCATGTATGCTAAACTATAGGTTCTAGGCGGGTATTTTAAAAATTATAGCAAAATCTGCTCTACCCAACTAGAGTGGTGCTGCTAAAGATGAATAACCCACTTTGAAGCTAGTTATGAGTTTTCACTTTCATACTTAACAACGTGTTTTATTTTCTAACTCGTATAAGCCAAGAAGTGGGTTTACTAACAAGACTGTGAGATAGTCTAAAAACAAAGGGAATTAAAAATAAACTCCCAATTAATTTGAACACAGATTATTAACCAATTAAATCCAATGCCTATGAAGTAAAACCATTTTGTTTGAGTTACCTGAATAAGGATCTCCGACTTATTATTGTAAAGAAACTAAGTCGTTAAGTATACCTGCCGTAGGTGTATTAGGTCAGCTTGTAATAGACAAGTGATAAATTTTTAAATGAGATTTTGGTTTTTACGACCTATATATCGCGGTAGGTTATTACGAAAGACTGTGTCATTAACCAAGAAGCGGTGAAGTTAACTAGAAGCTTTCTTCTTCGCAATTGGTTAGAAGGCTTAGTGTTGTCGCTAGCTCCAACGGGTTAGGCGCTCGCTTTGCTCGCTTGGGTTAGATTATGTTTCTAATTTAAGGACTAAATGACAGAGTAAGAGATGCTGAAAACGAGTTCAGCATGACAAATTATGGACTCCTCCGAGAGCTGGAAACTTACTGGAAGAGCCCATGTATCAATCTAAATATGAATTTAAATTAATAACACAAAAGTATGAAAACTTTTACTTTTTGGCTAGTTACTTATCTTAAGTATAGCCTAATTCTTGCTATGCTATTTAGTAGCATAGGGAGTTTATATGCCCAGGACCATAGGGTTTCGGGAACTGTTTCGCATGAGGGCACTCCTTTATTAGGTGCCTCAATAATGATTAAAGACACCCAACGTGGTACTACCTCCGATATGGATGGGTATTTTGAACTACAAACCCAAGACGACGATGTCTTGGTAGTATCCTACTTAGGCTACAAAACAAAAGAAATCTCTATTCAGGGAAGAACCACCATACACATTGAACTAACTGCCGATGCTGATATGCTAGATGCAGTAGAGATTACTGGTGGGTACTACTCTTTAGACGAACGTACCATGACCGGTAACGTCACCAAAATAGACACCGACCAGTTGGAGCAACAGGTTGTTCACAGCCCATTGGAAGCTCTGCAGGGTAGAGTAGCGGGGTTGGAGGTGCAGACAAGATCAGGTTTGAGTGGGCAGGCGCCGTTAGTAACCTTGAGGGGGCAAAGTAGTTTAAGGGGCATAATGGCTAATTTACCACTCTATATAATAGATGGGGTTCAAATTGATAATGCTGAAATAAGTTCTTTAACTCAATTGTATTCTGGAACTGGGATAGATCCGCTTGTCACACTTGATCCATCTTTAATCGAAAGTATCGAAGTTTTAAAAGATGCTGATGCCACAGCCATTTACGGTTCTCGTGGTGCAAATGGCGTTATTATAATTAATACAAAAAGAGGTCAAACAGGCAAAACCAAGTTTGAGTTACAAGCAGAAACGGGGGTGTCTTGGGTTGGGAAGTTTATGAAGCTTATGAATACCGATGAATACTTAGAAATGCGTCGCGAAGCTTTTGAAAACGATGGGGTAGAACCCACCGAATCCAACGCCCCTGATTTGCTGTTATGGGACCAAAATCGATATACCGATTGGCAAAAGGAGCTGATAGGGGGTAATGCTGAGTTCCAGAAGTACCAAGCCAGCGTGAGTGGGGGGAATGAGCAAACCTCGTTTCTACTTTCTGGAGGCTTTCAAAAAGAAACCACAGTTTTTCTAGGAGACTTTGGTTTTCAAAGCAACAACTTACTAGCAAATATAAACCACCAATCTTTAGATAATAAACTACAACTAAACACTTCCATTAATTATGGTTATCGTAAGAGTAACTTGTTTGATGCAGGAATATTTGTAAATAATGGTATACGTTTAGCTCCGAATGCTCCTAATTTATTTGATGAAAATGGAAATGTAAATTGGGAATTGGATGAGTTTGGGAATCCAACATTTGATAATCCAATAACTGGATTAGCTAATCCTAATACTAATAGAATACAATCGCTTCAGTGGAACGGTAGTATTAGCTATAATTTTTTCAAAGACTTACATGCAAGGGTTAACCTAGGATTTAACCAAATAGAATATGATGATAAGCAGTTGACATATAAGAAAAATTCAAATCCTTTATATATGTCATCTGCACGCTCTATCACTAATCAAAGATTAATAAATAGGAGTCATCTTTTGGTTGAACCTCAACTTAAATATAGTCTTGATTTTAAAAATCATAGAATAAGCAGTTTAATAGGTACAACTTTTCAAAAAAATGAAAACTTTAATAAATATCTAAGGGGACAAGGTTATTTTTCTGAATCACAAGTTGGTAATATAGCTCTTGCACAGGAGAAAAATATATCAATGGATAACGCAATTAAGTATCGTTATGCAGCATTATTTGGACGTATAGGATATTCCTATGCTGATAAATACCATCTAAATTTAACAGGTAGGAGAGATGGTTCTTCTCGTTTTGGAGAAAAAAATCGTTTTGGAAATTTTGGAGCAATTGGAATGGCATGGGAATTCTATAAGGAAAAATTTATAAACGAGAATTTAGTTTGGTTAAGTTTAGGAAAAATTCGAGGTAGCTATGGTAGTTCAGGAAGTGATCAAATAGGAGATTATCAATATAGAAATACTTATAGGACTATTCCTTTACATGGAGGTACTTTAAGTAGTGGGGGATTAATGCCGAGTAGATTATATAATCCTTATTACCATTGGGAAAAAAACACTAAGTTAGAGTTAGCCTTAGATATAGGCTTATGGGAAGATAAGGTGTTTTTAACTTCTAGTTGGTTCAGGGAACGTACCGATAATCAATTGATTGGAGTTGATTTACCTATTTTGACTGGTTTTACAAGTGTCTTAGGAAATTTCCCAGCCATGGTTGAAAATACAGGATGGGAGTTTATATTACAAACAACTCCAATACAGACTTCTGATTTTATATGGAATTCTAATCTAAACTTAACCCTCCCGAAAAATAGATTGATAGATTTTCCTGATTTAGAAAACTCTAGTTATGCATCTATATATGAAATTGGCAAATCTTTAAATATTCAAAAACTATATCATTATACAGGTGTTGATTCAGCTACGGGAAAATATACTTTTGAAGATATAAATGGAGATGGAGTCTTAAATGCAGAAGATCAAGTAATAATAGCTGATTTATCACGTGAGTTTTATGGAGGATGGCAAAATAATTTTCAATATAAGAATTGGAGTTTGTCTTTTCTATTTGAATTTGTAAAACAAAAAGGAACTGATCCGTTGGTATCGTTTGGTACTGCAGGTGGCTCATATAACATGCCTGCTGAGCTATTAGATCGTTGGCATTCTTCAAATTCAAAGGGAAAATATCCAGCTTATACTCAGAATTTTGATGCTGATTATTATAATTATATAACGAGCGATGCTATTATTGTGGATGCATCTTTTGTACGTATGAAATCTTCGTCATTAAACTATCACTTGCCAGTTAATGTAATACAAAATTTAGGTATACAACAAGCGCAGGCATATTTTAAAGCGCAAAATTTATTTACACTTACTCCTTACAAAGGATTTGATCCACAATATCCATCAGGATTAAATCTGCCTTCCCTTATGAGTGTGCACCTTGGCGTAAAACTAACCCTATAAAATTAAACTATTATGAAACGAATTTTATTATTTCTACTACTTCCTGTAATATTAATGTCTTGTGATGAATTTTTAGAAATCGAACCTAACACAAGCGAACTAGATACCGAATTGGTATTTCAGAATGATAATACTGCTATAGCTGCTTTAGAAGGTGTTTTTCATCAATTACAAGAAAATGGATTTGCCAGTGGTAATATACAAAGTGTAACTTTTATTGGAAATATATTGGCAGATGATGCTATAGATTATAACAATACCGATGAGAGGTATGATTTTTATACCAATTCGCTCCGAGCAGATAATGGGACCAATTATAATATTTGGAGCTCTGCTTACAAGCAACTTTATAATGTCAATGCTTTATTGGAAGGTATAACGGATAATGTAGATTTATCTGAAACCACCAGAAATAGAATAAAGGGAGAAACAAAATTTATAAGAGCCTATATTTATTACTATTTAGTGCATTTATACGATGAGGTGCCTTTGGTTTTATCTACGGATTATCACGTCAATAAAAGTTTACCACGTACTTTTATTAGTGAAATTTATACCCAAATTCAAAAAGATTTAGAAGAAGCGTTAGTATATCTACCAGAAGATTATGTGCATAGTGAAGGCGAGCATATTCGCCCAACTAAATATGCAGCTTATACTTTACTAGCAAGACTAGCTTTGTGGAAAGAAAATTATACTCAGGCGGTTAATTATGCTAGTGAAGTCATAACTTCAGGAAAATATGAACTTTTGACTTTAGATGAAGTATTTAAAGCAAATAGTCGAGAAAGTATTTGGCAATTAATACCTGTGGTACCTAATACAGGAGCTAATGAAGGAAATCTATTTATATTAGAAAACAATCCAAATGCACCGTATAATCGTTCTTCACAAACTTTCACCGAAGACTTTTTATCCATTTGGGATGCAGATGATTTACGTTATCAAAACTGGATAGGAGTCTATACCGAAGGTGATGAGAATTATTACTATCCATTTAAATACAAAATTAAAAATGGAGGGGATTCGGAAGAGTATTCTATGGTTATGCGATTCGCAGAACTTTACTTAATCCGAGCAGAAGCATATGCTAAAAGTGGTAGTCCACAGTTGGCATTGGATGATTTAAATGCTATTCGAAACCGTGCAGGCTTAGCAAATTGGACTATGGCTGATATTTCAGACATCGAACAAGCAGTACTAGACGAAAGGCGAAGAGAACTCTTTAGTGAATGGGGGCATCGATGGTTAGACCTTAGACGTTTCGAAAAGATTGATGAAGTGCTAGGACAGAAGAAACCGACTTGGAAACCTCATGCCAAACTACTACCCATACCAGAACAAGATATACTTAGAAATCCATTTTTAACGCAAAACCCAGGTTACTAAAATCATGAAAAGTTTAAAATACTGTCACCTATGCTTAGCTATTTGGCTAGGCATATCTAGCCTTAGCTGTGCACAAAATAAAGCAACTTTTGAGCTAGCAGAAGATGAAAAATTGATAGAATTTACTACGGATCGATTTACTTTACCTAATCTACACGTTACTCCTGACGGGGAATCCATTATATTTGATGTACTAGGTGATATTTACCAAGTACCTATAGAAGGAGGTAAAGCCGAGGTATTATTGCAAGACAACAATTGGAAACGCGGAGCTAAATTATCACCAGATGGAAAAACACTAGCTTATGTAAGCGATGAAACAAGACAGTTTCAAGTGTGGACTATGGATTTGGAGACCAAAAAAAAGAGAGTTTATCCTATCGTGGATACAAGACACCTCCCTATTTATGCCTATTGGAAAGATGATAGGAATTTATTAATCCCTAGTAAAGAAGGTTTACAAACCTTTGATGTTACTACAGGAAAAGGACAAATAATACGTCCTGCTTTGGAAGATGAAAAATCTCTAACACATGTAGTAAATAGAACTATGAGTGTCAGTAAATTTAGTGAATTTGCTTATTTCCAAAAAAATGGAGTTTTATGGGCATATGATATAGAAAAAAACATCGATTTATTTATAGAACCAATTCCCGATAAAGCCTATTTAAAATCTATTAGAGGTTCTGAAAATGGACAGAATCTTTTGTTTTATAAAATGAATCCAGAAAATAATGCAGACCAAAATTTAGTACATTGGGATCTAACAACAAACAATTTAAACGTTCTAAATACGACACGAACTCTAGGGAATTCCACATCTTTAAATTACAGTTTTGACTTTATAGATGATACCACTATTGTTTTAGATAAAGAAGGTGAAATTGTTCGAATGGATATAGAAACTGGGGAATATGAATCGATTCCTATAGAATTAGAAGTGAAAAAAGTAATTAAAAAACCTTTACGCAGAAAATCCCAATATATCAAAGATTCCATCATCACCGCAAGTGTACTACGAAATCCAGTTACTCAACCAAATTTAGACACCATTTATTTTGGTGCTTTTGGAAAGTTGCACTCGTATGCGAAAAGTACAGAAGTGATAACAGAAGTTTATCCTGAAAAAGATCGATTTGAAGTTTCTCCAAGCCTATCATCTGATGGAAAATATCTAGCCTATACTACATGGAATGATGCTGAAATGGGGCATGTGTTTTTAAGAGAAATACGTACTGGAAAGGAACACCAACTCACAAAAACTCCAGGCAGATACATCAATCCTACATGGTCACCTGATGGAACAACAATTGTTTTTGTAGCCGATGAAACCGAAGCTAAAATGGGCATCCCAAATCAAATTTCTGGATCTATTAGTCTAGAGTATCAGCTAACTATAAAGTCAGTTGAAGTTATTGACAATTATATTAGTAATGATATTATTGAAGTATATCCTAAAACTAGTTTTCCAAATAGATTTTATCCTATACCTGTTTATAATCCAAATGGGAAGAGTTTATATATTACAACAAGAAATCGTGACAAGGATTTACCCATTCTAATTGAAATTGATTTGAAGACAAAAGAAGTGTTACAAGAAAAATTAATCCCTTTTAACATAGATGAGGTAGTAGTTTCACCAAATGCAAATCATATAGCTTTTATATATAATGAACAGGTATGGATTGATTTATTTCCACATACGATAGATTTAAAAATTTATGAACATGAAAGTCTTATACCCATGAAAAGGCGCTATAAAGGCGGGTATGTGACTAATATTTTATTGCCTGAGGCTAAATCTGTATACGAAGTAGCTCCTAGTTATTTGTACTGGCAAGATGAAAACACTTTAATGTGGGGGTCAGCAGAGGAAGTTTATACCTATGATGTACAAACCGATAAAACCAAAAAAATAGCAGACTTAAAAGTACATAAACAAAGGGCAATTCCCATAACAAAATATGCACTGACCAATGCAAGAATCATCACTATGAATAAACATGATGACATCATTGAAAAGGGGACTATTCTTATTAAAGATAATCGAATTAAAGCAGTTGGAAAACAAGAAGAAATAATGATTCCTAAAGATTATAAAGTATTTGAACTTGAAGGAAAAAGCATTATTCCAGGACTAATCGATGTGCATACTCATTTACACTTCTACCCTTCTGAGTTTTTAAATCAGCAAGAAAGACAATATGTAGGTACTCTCGCTTATGGAATAACTACAGTATATGATCCATCTCAAAAAGTTTTAAATTATAGAGAACAAGCACAAATGGTTGAAATCGGCGAATTGTTAGGTCCGCGAATTTTTGGATCAGGTAATATAATTATTGGTGTTTCTAAGCGAATGTCAGATCATCACAAAGATATCAACTCGATAAATGATGTTTACAGAATTATTAAAAGCAATAAAAAAATTGGAGTTTCAGGTCCAATTAAAGATTATAATATAGAGGATAAAAAAATTAGAAACCTCTTATTAGAGGCTTGTAAAGAATATGGAATAAATATCACAGCACATCAGGACATATTTGCAACTGCATTAAGTAGAATCATTCAAGGGTATACTGCAATAGAACATGAGATTGGAACTTTTCCAATGCAAAAAGATATAATCCAATTAATTAGCCAAAGTGGAGTTTATTATACACCAACATATATAGTTAGACCAGGAGTAAAAAATATTTACGTAGATAATACTTCAATTGAAAAGCAAAAGTTACTTTATTTGAACGGAAATATTTTGTTTAACAACTATTACCTATCACATTATGAATCTCAGAATGAGGATATACAATTGGTATATGATGCATGGAGAGAGGCGGGGTTTAGAGAACATGATAGAGCTATACAAACATTAAAGGGTATTGTGGAACTTAATGGTAAGGTAACTGTTGGGGGTCATGGCGATCCTCTGCCAGGCATTGGAATGCATTGGGAAATATGGTTTATGACAAAGGGAATGACAAATTATCAAGCTTTAAAGGCAGCAACGATTAATGGTGCTGAGAAATTGGATTTACAAGAAGAAATAGGAACAATAGAAAGTAATAAACTTGCAGATTTAGTAATATTAAATTCTAATCCACTTGAGAATATATTTAATACTACGGATATTTTATACACCATTCAAAATGGAAATATTTATGAAGCTGAAAGAATGAACCAATTGTATCCATTCAAAAAGAAATTAAAGTCATGGGGAAGGGATGCCAATAAATAGAATTATAAATAGGGAACGAAAACTCGTTCCCTATTAAAATGAATAATAGTAATTATATACTATTTCCATTCAACTGGCAAAATATCATTGTGACTAACATTAATTTCACAACCAAGATCAAATACTGGCATAATTTTACCATTTACGAATATCTGACAATTTTCTCCAGTAACAAGTCTTGAACACCTTGCTTCTATATTGACACATTGATTTTCACTATTGAGGTAATAAACATCAGTGAAAGGAGTTTGTTGGGCGTTACTCCCACTAAACGCATACGCTCCAAAAGCTGCCATAAACACTACGGCAATCTTCATTACAACATTTGTTTTCATAATACTAAAAATTAAAAATGGTGCCTACTATAATGTCAGGTGTTCGGCTACTCCTGCTCACTCATGGCCATAAGTAAATCTGTGTGCTCATACACTACTACTTGGGTAGGGTATAAGGCAATAATATGATGATCGTTTATATAAAAAGTTCTCGCTTTCTCTCCGTTTCTATTAGGTATTCGTAGACTGTGAGTATATTCGTCGGCATATACATCTATAACAGCATTAGCACTAAAGTCATTCGGATTCTCACCAGCTCCCATAACATTCGACAACACATACGATTGGTTCTTCCAAATTCGAATGTTACTATGTAAAGCAGATACAGGAGAGTCACGTAAATGCGTACCGTCTCTTCCTTGATGTGTGCTAACTGCACTAGCATCTATACTATAGATTAAGTTTGTTTGCCCAGGCTCTTTAAAACCATTAGTCCAATTAGCTATCTTGTTCTTATAATAATATAAATAGCTTGCGCTTTGATTATGATAATCCCAGTGAAGGCTTCCGTCTGCTTGAAATAAATTTCCATCTTCTTGCTCCAAAACATCATGTATTTGTACATAGGGTTCTATATCCTTATAAGTAGCCAATACATATTTTTGGGTACTTGCATGTAAGGCACGGATGATAAATTCTGTAGAGTCTAATACTACTATGTCGCTATAATACGGGACTGCTGGCATAAACTCCCTTGCCGTCCAATCACTCGTTTTACCACGATACAAACTCGGACTCACGCCTTCGCCTATATAGAAATATTTGCCATGAACCTGCCACTTAGGTAAGGATGCAAAATTGTCTGGTGCATCAGGGAGTTGTAAGCTTATATGAATAGTGTCGTTTGTATGGTAATTCCAAACCAAACCATGTGTAAACCCAGTACTATTACCAAGGTAAACCAAAGAGTCATTTACACCAGCGACATAATATGAGTTATAGGCTAGTTTTTGACTAGCTTTTTCCTCTAAAGCTTTTTCTTTATAAATGCGAGTGAAACTCTCGTCTTGCAAGATGCTAGGCTGAGGTTGGGTGTAGAATAATAGCAAGACTAAACCTATTATCCCAACACTACTGGTAACCAAAACGGTATAGTTTTTAGTTTGATTACTATCTATATACCAAGCGGTTCCAGCGAGTAGAGTAGTAGCTAGGTTGAAATATAAATGCGTTTCCCAATCCATAGCCTCTAGTACCCCACCACAAGAACAGGGTAGGGAAGGACTGTAGGTCCAAATGAGATATACATAGATAGTGAATCCTAACATAAGAACAGCACTACCTAGCAATCCCCATACACGAGTGCTACTTATTAAAAGCAAACCAGCAAGTAAAAGCTCCACTACTGGCACCAGCCATGCTAATATCGAAGCATAAGGTGCCAGCATAGCTGATTGTGCTATTTGCGATTGGAAAATCCCCATATCCAATAATTTGCTTACGCCTGTATAGATAAAAAGGACAGCAAGAAAATAAGTGGTGATTAATACAAACCGGTTTTTAAGTAATACTCTCATAACTAGTCATTTATAAAGAACTAATTTAGAAACAGAAAGTGAGAAAAGAGTGCATAAACGTCCGTAAATAGTGCATAAATGTCCGCAAATGGTGCATAATTGTCCGTAAATAGTGTATAAACGTCCACAAACGTTAATGTTGGATTAATTATATAGGGTTATATGGTTTTTATGTTAATACGATATGTCTAGAAACCACTGTATTTGTTTCTAAAATCTAAAGGAGAAATATGAAATCTTTGCTTGAAATTTCTATGCAGATGGCTCGTATTATTAAAACCAAACTGCGCATAGGAGTCTGTTATAGAATCATCGGTATCTAATAGGTGATATGCGTAGCTTATTAGTCTTCTATCTCTCCAAACGGTAGAGGGAGTTGTACCGATAACTCTTTGAAAATAATTGTATAAAACAGTTCTAGAATAAGGATAGTTCTCAAAAACAGTAGCCACATTAATCGGTTGCATAAAAGGTGCCTCATGAATATCATCGTATAGTTTATATCCAACTTTTTTAATATGAGTAGGTATGCTTTGATATGTATCTAAAATAGGATGAGTTTTGCGCTGTTTTAATATGTGCAATTTTAAACAGTAAGACTGTCTAGATTTTAGGATTATTAATTGTCCTTTAGCTACTATCTCCCTATTATTTAGTTGCAAATAAATTTTATGAAAGGATTTTGGCGCTTTGAAATTAAGCTGATAGAAAAGATATAGTAATGATTTATGCTGCTTTGGATTAATAATGCGGTATAAAGATTTTGGAGCTTTGTCCTGTTTATAAAGCTTCCTCAATCTTTTTTGTTTAGTGTGTATTTCAGTAATATAAAATTGAGAATTGAAATAAATATTTAGATAATAAGGCTTTTTAAGGAAAAGAAGCGGACACCTCCAACCCTTATATAACTCACACCGCCGTGGCTTAATTATTCTATGTACCCGCTTTACAGCTTCTTCTTCACCCGCATACATAGCATACTAAACTAATACTTTGCTAAGAATGAGTAAGTTACTAAACTTTCATAATATAACATAATTTAAAAATTGCCTTCAGATAACTTCGAAGCTTTCAGCTCCTTCGCGTTTAATCGGTTAACTGTACCGAGTCTTTGCGGTATGTCACTTCGTTCCATTTAATCGTTTAGGAGAAACATATTATTTAGGTGGATAATTTTCCTTCTAATTAAAGATTTAAGACT
>Ga0209487_1001436_pt1 | contig 20128 bp, 22 predicted proteins | sample Poulit2012_FD_187524 | JGI IMG/M metagenome (GOLD analysis project Ga0209487, IMG submission 187524) | Agricultural soil microbial communities from Georgia to study Nitrogen management - Poultry litter 2012 (SPAdes) (version 2) | ecosystem: Environmental > Terrestrial > Soil > Agricultural land...
AAGACACTGAACTACAAGGGATTATGAATATCATTAGAGATTCAAGTGGACCACGTGCCATGTATTTATATTCACGATAAGGAGGATACCAACAATGACAAATATGCAGAATGAGAGTATGAATGAGGTAGAAAAATTGGATATGTCTGCTGGTGGTCCTTCTATCGAGACCAAAAAGACTGATCGATTTGCTGGATTTTGGATGCGATTTTGGGCCTTTTTGGCTGACTTATTGATCATATTTAGTATGAACGGTATTCTACTTAGTCCGCTAAAATTAATAAATGAAGGCATGGAAATTTATATGGGTGCTTGGACCCTTCGGGGAATTTTGGCCGAAATCGTGTTTTACTTGTACTTTTTGATTATGACTAAAAAGGCAGGACAAACAATAGGAAAAATGATATTTGGGCTAAAGGTGATCCGTGTCGATCATCAACCTCTGCAATGGAGTGATCTGATTTTTCGGGAGGTCATTACTAGATTCATTTATAAAACCTTCTTTTTCTTAAATTTACTTTATTTGATCGTAGCTTTTAATCAAGAGAAAAAGGGCTTCCATGATATGGTCGCAAACACTAGAGTTGTTCATGTTGAATAAGTAGGATCTAGTATTTTATTTTGCGCTCGTAACTTAAAATAGTACGCATGTACATCCCGCATCGCATTTATCCAAGGGGAAATTTTAATAAAAAAGCTAATATTTACTTTGAAACCAGGGGACAAAGGTGCGCTGAATTAAGAAAGCATGGATACAAAGTTGGCGGAATATTAAATGACGTCAACTTTTGTATGTTTATCTTTGCCTTTCGTTTGATGGATTGCTCGATTAAAATCAAACGCACCAATAAAATTATACACAATGGTAATTTCCTGTGTCTTGGTTTGATGATCTTTCGATGACACTAAAATTTTGTCGATAAATTCTCTTAAAATTGCTGTATCCAACTTCTCCAGTTTCGTATACTTTCTAGCAATTTTCACAAATTTACGGACATTTGTTTTCTTTTTCTCGTGTTCTTTTAACTCTTTTTGTAATGTATGACATGACGCTTTTAATGTTTCTTGTTCTTTCTCGTATTCACCGGATAAGTGAATAAATCTCTGATCACTGAGTTTTCCAGAAATGTGATCCTCGTATAAGCGTTTGAAAATAACATCTAATTCAACGATACGTTTTTCCATTTGTAAGAGTGTATCCTCCATTTTGGACAACTCTTTTTCTTTCTCCGACATACGAATGTCAGATACTTCTTGAATAAAGTCATTTTCATACGCAGACACATAGTGAAGGGCTTCTCTTAGGTTGTTTAATACAAGTTCCTCTAACACAACGGTACGGATACTATGCGTTTTCCCACATAAAGAGCGATCTTTTCGATACGTAGAACAGATCGAATATTCCTGTTCTTTCTTAAAACCACTTGCTCTACAAAGATACATTTTCCCACCACAGTCTGCACAAAATAATAATCCAGAGAACAACCCCATGTCACCATAACGATTCGGTCGACGTCGTGAACGGCGAATATTTTGGACGATCAAAAAAACGGATTCCTCTATAATGGCTGGATGGGTATTCTCGAATATTTTCCATTCGCTTGGATCAGTGTATATAAAGCGCTTCGTTTTATAAGAAGTTTTTCTCGTTTTAAAGTTAACCGTATGTCCTAGATATTCTACTCTCTCCAACATAGTAGATACTGTCTCTGTGCTCCATTGATATGGATTGGCAGGTGGAGTAGCAGGATACTTGATCCCTTTAGAACGAAAATAGGCGGAGGGACAAAGTATGTTCCGTTCTCTTAGCCATCTAGCAATTTGAGTAGGGCCAAGTCCGTCCATACAAAGAGAAAACATTTTTTGGACAACAGCTGCTGCATCTTCATCTACAATCCAATTCTTTTTATTGGTTGGATCTTTCAGATAACCATATGGTGCATTCGTGCTTAGTTTCTCACCTGAACGCCCTTTCGATTGCCATGTCGCACGAATTTTCTTGCTCGTATCTCTAGCATGCATTTCATTAAAGATATTGCGAATGGCAGTAAATTCATTGTCCCCTTTCGTACTGTCTACTCCATCGTTAATCGCAATAAAGTGAACATCAAAGTTAGGAAAAAGAATGTCGGTAAACATGCCTACTTGTAAATAATCACGTCCAAAGCGGGACATATCTTTGACAATGACACGATTTATTTTTCCTGCCTTTATATGTGCTAACATTTCTTGAAAGGCTGGACGATCAAAGGTTGTGCCACTGTATCCATCATCTACATAATGATACGTAAGCGTGTAATTTTGTTCCCGACAGTAATGATCTAAGATTTTCTTTTGATTGGAAATACTATTGCTTTCACCGTTCAGTGTATCCTCTTGAGAAAGACGAACATAAAGAGCTGTGATTCCTTCTTTATCTGTGTTCTTAGATGTATGTTTAACTTGAAACTCCATCACATTTTTTTGAACAGCGTGAAACACGTCATCACCGAGAGACTTAGAAGTATTTATCTTCTGAAAAGATAGCGCAGCATCTTTTGGTTGCGTTTGATTGTCAAGGTACAGGGAATCATACGTTTCTTTTTTATCACTTGCTCGTTTACTCATATCTGCCTCCTATTCCGGCAGTCAAACAAGCGGAATTGTACCTATCTATTATACCATAGACATGGCTTGTAGACTGCCTTCTCATAAGAAACGTTATCGTTTTATCCGTTCTTTCTTTAGGTCATTCAAAATCAAGCGACGAATCTTGCATACAGCATCTTCGGTTGCGTGTTTCTTTACGGTTGCTTTAACGATATACGTACTATCACCGATGAGATACTTTCGAACAATAAGAAGTTGTGTCTTTTGTTTTTTGGTATTCATGACCATCCATCCTTCCTTCAAACAGTTGTATTTCGAAATCAGACGGCTGTTGGTACAGCTCCACGGGAATTTCACCCCTGCAAGTATCTTCCAGCCCTACTCATCGTTTGCGACGCTCCAAACGCTCGAACGATGACGGTAGAGGAGTATCATTATCCAACTGATGGGTCATCGCCAGTAATCCACCACGATTACGTTAGATTTCTTATGTCTCGCTCGTTTCCATAGAAAGTCATGGCGCAAGAATCAAATGGCTGATCATCAGGAGAACGTATCTGATTTTCGTTTATCCTGCACGACGTTATATTTCGTGCTTTCTTTGTCAAGGTACAATAGTGCATCACTTTTCCAAACGTTTCGCTTTCAGAACAAGAACATTTACAAAGCGTATATAGCCGAGAAGCATGGACAGGAGAATGCGTTAGTTTAAAAATAAAGTATGTCCTTTCATAACCTTCAACAAATATTTTCAGAACATACCAAGATTTTTACGATATTTTTTGTGCTTTTTTAATAAGTGATGAAAAAACAAATCCTGCCCTCTTATAGTAGCCCCAATTGAAAAAGGATATTTGTTGCATATTTCGAAGAATTTTATAAAAATCCTCACTGAAATGCTTGTCGAATTTATATCATGTTGACAATTGAAAATCTTGGCTATTTTCTCTCTTTGTATGAAGTCCCGATTAGAAAAGGCAATTTGTTGTATTTGTATTTTTGTAAAAATAAACGGAGATATCATTAAGAATGTTTGATTAAATTGATGAATGAGAGGAGAATAGCAAAGTGAAAATTGGTAGTGAAGATAAAATTCATTAAAAATTATCTTAATTGTGTTCGAAGAAATCACAGAATTTATGGAAGCATTTTTACGTTTTATCCGACTGCCACGGATAAAGAACTTGCTTATTATGTGAAAAATAATGTCTTACCACCAATTGATGAAGATTATATATTTTCAGAGCTAGTTAATCCTATATTCCAACAGTCTGGAAATCAGGTGCATGTTTGGATATCGGTGAAATATTTAGATGGAACGACAAAGGCAATGCAGCTTTCACAATATCTGCTGGCTTTAGAGAAAGATACGAATTGGACGATTGTGGAATAAATTAATTAGTCTCATCGTCATTATTTGTGAACGACACAGAGTTCCGACAATAAGTTAGTTACGTGCTAGTGCAGACTGTCTCAAACGGTAAGTCCTAGGCTTAATACCGTTTGAGAAGTAGGGTGACCATTTCTGATAACAGTGCGTTAGTTAAAAGGGGATATTCGAAGTTTTAAATAATGAATAAAATTGGAAAATATTTTTCGAGAATATGTTCATTTTTATTTAGAGGTATCTGCGCACTTCAATAAATTTAGATTGAAGAAGAATAAAATAAATATATCGTATCGAACGAATTTTATTTTACGTATGGGGATCAATACGAAAACGGAATGCAACACTCTAGATACTATGTTCATGCTACTCAAAAGAGAAGATAAAAACAGGCTAACGGTTTTTATCTTCCTTATTTTAGATTGAAAACAAATAATATTAATGAATATCTATCTTTTTAAAATAGACGATTGTTGCGATAAATCCGATAATAGAAGTGAAAATGATCGCAATATAAGAATACTGTAGAGGATATGTTGATAGCAACGTATTATTTGCTATATCTCCGGCAGCTGCCCAAGGAAATAAATCTCTATGTTCTGAATTTGCTGTCATGATATTTATCAATGTAATCACAATTGTAAATATAATCGTTGGTACATAGTTTTTCATGACAAGTGTGATAAAGATAATTGGCATTGAAAGAACAAAAAGAAGGAGTCCGCCTGTGAAAAACTGCTTGAAAGATTCTCCGATTAATGAGAAACTTAAACCCTCAAACTGCCCTAGTGTTCCCAATAGTAAAGTAAGTCCCCAAGAAACTAAAGTTAACATCGTAATCCATATGAATAAGAGAAGGATTTTACTTATAATAAAGCTTATTCGCGGCACTGGGAGCGTAAGAAGATTTTTCAATGTATCTTCCGTATATTCACGATTAAAGAGAAAAGCTGTAACAACTCCATATAAAGGGACTCCGATGACTAAAACTGTATATAAATTAGTTTGGTAAAATAGTTCTTCAAATAAAATCACTTCAGTAGGTTGTTTCGTTTTCATATGTACATAGGTAGCGACAACGACGATAAAGGGGGCTACGGCAGCTCCAAGAATACTAATGATCATCATTTTAGCACGTTTTAGTTTTAAAAATTCTGTGAATAATAAATTAGCCAATCGTGTCGCCCCCAACTAATCTTGTAAAGTAGTCTTCGAGTTTATCTTCACTCATTGCAATCTTTACTACGTCAATATCATTTTGAACGAACAATTTATTGATTTCCGCTTGTTGTCCAAAGTGAGAGTATATACGAATATTTCCTTCATCATGCACCTCATAATCAAAAATATTGCATCGTTGCTCTAGAAGCATCGTTGCTTTATTGTCATTAGAAACTTGGAACTCAATGTATTTACGATTCTTTTTTCGAAGATAATCGAATGTCACTTCTTCCAATAGCTTTCCTTTATGAATGATCCCGATACGGTCAACTAGTTGTTCTATTTCCGACAAAATATGGCTGGATATTAATATCGTTATATTTCTCTCTTCGGCTAGTGATTTAATCAGCCTCCGCATCTCCTTAATGCTAATCGGATCCAAACCGTTTGTAGGCTCATCGAGAATTAGAAGCTCTGGATGATGAAGAAGAGCTCTCGCAATTCCTAATCTCTGTTTCATCCCTAAAGAATATTGCCCTACTAGCTTTTTAGTTTCATTTTGCAATCCAACAATCTGTAGTGCTTCCTCAATCGCATTTTTCTTGTGAACACCAATAATTTTTGCATTAATAAGTAAATTTTCTTTCCCTGTAAGGTTTTCATAAAATCCAGGCACTTCAACAATCGAACCGATTCTTCTTAAAATTTCCTTTTGATTTTTATAGAAGTTTTCGCCAAATATCTCAATTTGTCCGTTAGTAGGTTTTATTAATCCTAATAACATTCTAATAGTGGTTGTTTTACCAGCACCGTTTCGGCCTAAAAAACCATAGATTTCTCCTTGATTTACTGTCATATTGAGGCCATCTACTGATTTTTGTTTTCCATAAATTTTCGTTAAGTTTGACGTTTTGATAACTGTCAAATGTCACACTCCCTTTTCCCTCCAACCGTTTATCTTTATTGTATCGATCAAGATTTAATTACCTATTAACTATTCCTTAACTGTTTCTTAAAATCCGATTTAGGAAAAGAAAGACTAAATGTAGTTTTTATCCATGGAATACTTTCCACCCATATTTCTCCCTTATTTTTTTCTACTAAAGTTTTAGCAATAGCTAATCCTATTCCACTTCCCCCATTTAATTGATTTCTTGATTGGTCACCTCGATACATTCTTTCAAATACATTTCCAATATCAGCTTTCGGAATACCTGGTCCTTTATCCCATATGTCTAGTTGATAAGAGTGAGGAGTTTCTATCATATCAACTCCTATCACTTTCCCTTTTTTTCCATGTTGAATCACATTCTTTATCATGTTATTTATGATTCTCGTGATGCTCAGTTTGTCGGCAAGGATATAACATTTTGTTTCTGGAATTGTAACCTCTAGATTCATTCCCTCTTTTTGAATTACGGGTAAAAATTCAATCAGTGATTCTCTAACAGCTTCCGAAAAATCAAGATACTCTTCCTTTATCGGAATTTCATCTGCATCAAGCTTAGCTAAATTGAAAAATTCTTCAATCAAATCTTTTAAGCCATTTGCTTTCTTTGTAATAATCTCATAATATTCTTGTTCCTCCTGTTTTGAAACTGCTATATCATCTTTTAATACATCTATATAGCCGATAATGGAAGTAAGGGGTGTTCGAATATCATGTGAAATGCTAGATAGAAGTCTTTTTCTTGAATTTTGACTTTTAATTGATTGGATTTGAACTTTTTCAAGTTGTTGAATTAATTCGTTAATCGCAAAAATGAACTGATTAAATAGGTGATCGCCGTTGGCAAATAGCCTTACATTCAAGTTTCCGCTATTTGCTCGCTTTAACAGCTTAATTGTATGCTTTAAATTTTTCCGATCATTGAGTTTTTTTGCAAAAAGAATGACTATTATTAAAAAAAGTGCAATGAACAATGCCCATTCTAAAAAGGTTAAAGGATGAGCATTGATATTTATCAACAATAGTATACTAATGACGATAAATTGAAGAAATAGTAAAATGATTATTTTATCTTTACTCATCTTTCTCACCAGTAAACTTGTAGCCTATTCCCCAAACAGTCTGTATATATTTTGGGTTAGAAGGATCATCTTCAATTTTCTTTCTAAGTTTCCTTATATGAACCATGACTGTGTTGTCATCTTCAATATAATGATCTTCCCACACATGACGAAATAATTGCGTCTTCGTAAACACCTGTTCGGGATGGGAAACAAAGAACTTTAATAATTTAAGCTCTTTTGCTGTTAGCGAAATTTCTTTTTCGTCTTTTGTAACCGTGTATGTTTTTAAGTTTATCGTTAAACCTTTAAATTTAATGATGGATTTATCTTCATGATTTTGTTCGCTCCCAAGTATTAAATACCGTCTCATATGAGCTTTAATTCTAGCGATGAATTCATTCATACTAAACGGCTTAGTAATATAATCATCGGCCCCAATCGTCAGTCCTAAAATTTTGTCAACCTCTGTATCTTTAGCTGTTAGCATCAATATCGGAACATTCGTTTGATCTCGAAGTTTTCTACATACTTCTACACCATCTATTTTAGGCATCATAATATCTAAAATAATCAGGTTATATTTATTTTGAGCAAATAATTTTAGCGCTTCCTCTCCGTTAACTGCTACATCTACTTTATATAACTCTCTTTCAAGATACTTTTTTAATAAATTTCTTATTTCTTTTTCATCATCTGCTACAAGTACTCGAACGTCCTCCATTTTTTCACCTGCTTTTTTTAAATTTAAACTAGCTCAATTGAAAATAATAAAAATTTTGATATAAATCCTTCGATAAAAGCAGCTATAAAAATACAAGGAGTTATGACTAATATGAATGCAATAAAAGCTTCTTTTAAATGTCTACGGAATGAAGGAGTTATTTTTTTAATCTTTCGAAATAAATTTGTTAGTCTTCCAATAATAACTTTATTAATCGAACTTCCATAACAAGCAGCTAGAATAAATGTAGTAAGTTCCAAAATAGCATGCGGAAGAAAACCTAATCCGAATGTATAGAGAACATTTAAATTAACCTGTTGAACAAGATATAATGTGACACCAATCATAGCACTTGTTGAAATAAGTGGTAGTGTGTATACATATCGAATGGGAATAAAAGAAAGAATCAAAATTTGTAAGCAAACTAACCAATTATTCTTAAACAGAAAAATAGTAGATCCCCAATACCCCTCTCTACTGACATCATCTTTAAAATTTTCATCTAAACCTAAAATAAGCTCTTTAATATTTGGATTTATTAACACTGTGATAAGATAAGCAATGATAAAGATGATGAAATAAAATAACCAATATTTCCAAAAAGATTTCTTTAAATGAAACCATGCATTTTTCCAAGCCTTTATGATAGTTTTTTTTATATTATCGACATTTGCCTTATTCATTATCTATTTCTATTCCTTCCATTAGCAAAGCCTTATTTCTATGTTTTTTTAAGTTGATTGAATATAAAAACTGACCAAGTCTATAACATTAAATATCTTGTAATTCTATTTTTTCCAATTCCTTTTTTCTTTTCTTTTTCAGATAATCTCTACCATTAATCCAGAGACTTAATAAAAAAGCCAATCCTCCAACACCAGCTAATATAAGGGACAGTGTATCTTCTTCACCAAACTTCTTAAAAAACCACCCAACTATAAAGACTATATACAGAACAGGTAAGATAGCTCCCCAATAAACATATTTCCTTCTTGATAAATAAAATTGAACTCCGATAACCAAAATCGCAATACCCCATCCAATCACAGGCATTAAGTATCAACCCTTTCAGATTTATATTTTTCAATAATTAATTTCGCAACTTCTAAGCTGATACGTTCATCAATAACCAAATTTTTAATCATACTGACAAACTCAACATCTTCTTTTTTACTATTAAGCTCAATTTTCTTTATAAGCTTATCCAGTTTTGTTCTTACTGTTGGATAAGACACTCCGTATATTTTGGAAATTTCCTTTAACGATCCGGAATTTAAAATAAATTTCCTAATAAATTCAAGCGATTCTTTATCTAAAGCCAGAATCCATTCTGGTACATCATCACGGTTCAACTTCCCTCCCCCTTCCATCAACAATATTAAAGTATTTATTAATTTTATTCAAGTATTTTTTTAAAATAGTTAAAATAACCCTCAAACAACAGTGAGGGAGAGTAATTAAGCTATTTTGTCTTCGTATATCCATTACGTCAAGTTCTCCTTTTAAAATTAGCCTGAACTATTATTAAGAAATGGTTAAGAAATGATTAAGACTCTGTTAAAAAGTAATGCCTATAATCAAAAGCAAGGATAAGATATCCTGAAAAAATTTAAATTTCTTTGCTTACTGATTGGGTTTCTCTAAATGATACGATCGGTTTGTCATTTCATCGGTTACAAACACTATAGAAGAGGAGAAGTCAAAATGTCCGTTTCACAAATGAATATTGACGTATTTCGGATGATTAATAACTTAGGAAATCAATATTCTTTCCTTAATCCGATTGCAATCTTTTTTGCGGAATATATGTTGTATATTCTTGCTTTAGGCATGGTTATTTATTGGTTTACCCGAACTAAACAAAACAGAATGATGATTATTCAGGCAGTTATTGCATTTATATTTGCTGAAATTGTAGGAAAAATATCTGGCTTATTTTATTCTCATCATCAGCCATTCGCTGATCTGCCAAATGTAAATCAACTAATCGACCATGCGATTGATAACTCATTCCCAAGTGACCATACAATCCTGTTTTTCTCCATCTGTTTTTCAATTTGGTTAGTGCGCAAAAAAGAAGGATGGTTGTGGCTTGTAATTGCATGCTTTGTAGGTATTTTTCGAATAATGGTAGGAGTTCACTATCCTGTTGATATCATATTCGGAGCCATTTTTGGTACAACTTCAGCCATTTTAAGCTACTGGATTGCTCCAAAACTTACTTTCTTAAAAAGTTTGCTTAACGTATATGAAAAGGTGGAGAACTTTTTTCTCCCTGCCAAATATAAATCTTATACAAAAGATAAGTACAAAAATTTTTAGTATACCTGTGAGGCGGGCGATTAAAGTGCACCGAAAGCCGAAAATGATCAATAGTGATCAAGGTAAAATAATTGGGTTATTCCCATTATCTTATTAGTTATATTAGTTGAACAACGAAATCCGCTTTACTATTTTGGAGTTCTAATATTTTTTCCCTTTGTGATTTATGAAGCAAAACAACTTGATTTTTCATCTGTAAATTTATTTTGATTGGATGATGAATATTTTATATTTTGGAATCGTAGTAACTGTATTTTCTATTCTGTTAGGCTCTGTTAAATCTTGTTGTTGTTTATTTGTTTTTTTGGAACGTACGATCTATAACGGTGCATAAATAACAAGGTTGGTGATGTTTATGAAAGTAAATGATATTCTAAAAGCAATCAAAAACTGAATCCAGTGGAAAAACATCGATTACGGGAGTTTTTAATTGATAAACTACTGCATCATCTTCAACAGGAACTGTACTACAAGAGATATCTGAACGTAAAAACAAAAGTGGCTATCGTTGTCCTGACTGTGAATTAGAACATATTGTTCGTTTTGGAAAGTATTCAACCATTGTTGAGGGTGAAGAAGTTAAAAAACAACGCTATCGCTGTAAAGCCTGTATACTAACGTTTACAGACCTAACCGATACTGTTCTATACCGAACTCGTCGTCTTAATCAATGGATTATATTTATAGAGTGTATGATAGAAGGATATTCTCTTCGTAAGTCTGCGGATTTAATGATAATGTTACTCACGTTATATTATTCTACTGGAGACACAAATTACTATCCTCATTAAGACAAATAGAAATATCTAATTTCGAAGGTATTGTGGAAATGGACGAAACCTATTTTCTGTATTCTGAAAAAGATCAAAAGAATATTAAGGGTAGAAAACCTCGTAAGCGTGGTGGTGCAGCAAAGAAACGAGCTATAACCAAAGGGCATTTGGACAAAGCTATTGGGCATAAACTTTCAAAAGAGAATGTATTATGTACCTATGCTTGGCATGCCTTTAAAACATATGCCGATGAAAAAGGTATGGAAATTTATCAATTCAAAGCTGCTGAAAAAGTTTGTACAAAGGGTCTTTATCACATTTAGAACGTCAACAATTATCACGGAAGATTAAAAGGAAGGATACAACGGTTTAACGTTGTAGCGACCAAATATTTAAACAATTATCTTGCTTGGTTTCAAGTATTAGAAGCATTTAGCACCAGAGAAATGAAGTCACTATGAAGGACTTGATAATTATGTGAAGTCTAATACAAAATACAATAACCTATGATACGATTAGATTAAGTAAATTTACAACATAAAATTATTTTTTCTTCAACAAATACGTCCTTAACTAAACAATACTGACTGAATAAATAACATTTAGGAGGGATTTAATATGATCGAAGTAGAAGCATTTCCCGTGCTTGAAACCGAAAGATTGATTTTAAGACAGGTAACCAAAAACGATGCGAACAGCCTGCTAACGTATTTGTCTGATATTGATGTAATGAAGTACGTTGGATTAGAACCATTTAAGTCCATTGATGACGCCTTGGATGAGATTTCGTGGTATAAGTCAATTTTTGAAAAGGGGACAGGGATTAGGTGGGGAATTTCATTAAAGGGGCAAGAGGAGATAATCGGTAGTTGCGGTTTTCTTAATAGGGTTGCAGAGCATTATCGTGCTGAAATTGGGTTTGAGTTAAGTAAGAAGCATTGGGGGAAAGGAATAGCAACTGAGGCTATTAAGCATGTTATTTGTTATGGATTTGAACAGTTGAATTTACAACGGATAGAAGCCTTAATAGAGCCCCCTAATATACCATCACAAAAAGTAGTTGAACGGCAGGGGTTTATAAGAGAAGGACTCTTGAGGAGCTATGAGTATACTTGCGGTAAATTCGATGATTTATATATGTATTCAATTCTAAAACAAGATTATCAAGAACGCTATAATGTGTAATGGAACTTCCAAGTTCTAACTTTTTTTGTGACATCAACATTAAACTTTAACTGAGCCTTCTGTTAAGATGTGTTAGTGGCTATTCCAAGGTAGAGTTAAGGTAGAAAATGCGTAAAACGACTTAAACAACCGGTGTTCCTTTTTAATAAGGAACTAACCGGTTTACTTGAAGGGTGCGATATCATAAAGTGCCTGCTGTAATTTATTGATGCCCTCTTCAATTTCTTCATTGTCAAGATGTCCATAACCCAAAATAATTTGGTTAGAATGTGCTCCTTTTCTAATTGCATGATCTTCTACTAGATATATTTTAACTCCATATTGTTCAATTTTTTCAAGCAATTCTTTCGAAAATTGTTGTTCCTTAAATTCAACAATAAGGTGCAAGCCAGTTGAATCACCAAAGATATCCACTTTATTCGAAAATCTTGATTGCAGACAATTAATTAGAAAGTCTCGCCGATTTCTATATATTTTCTTCATTTTTGCAATATGCCGCTCCAAATGGCCTTCTTGAATAAAACGTGTGAGGATAAGCTGCTCTAAAGGAGGAGTATGTAAATCGGAAAACCATTTTAGTGTCCGGCATTTTTCAATTAATTCTGTGGGGAGAATTAAATAGCCCATTCTAAGGGCAGGCGATAATATTTTACTAAACGAACCAATGTATAGCACACGTTCGGGTTCTAATCCCTGTAACGAACTAATAGGTGATCCTTCATACCGAAATTCACTGTCATAATCATCCTCAATGAGATAACAATTTGTTTTCCTTGAATAGTTTATTAGTTGAATTCGCCTTTGAATTGGTAGTATTCCTCCCAAAGGGAATTGGTGGGAAGGAGTCACATAGATGAATCTGGGATCTACGTCTAACGGCAATAGGGATGTTTTCATTCCGTCTTTATCAACAGGTATCGGATATATCCGCGCGCCCGCCGATTTAAATATCATTTGAATATCAACGGTGATAGGATCCTCCATTATAACTTCATCATTAGCAGATACGAGCAATCTGGAAACAAGCGTCATTGCCTGGGTTGCACCAGAAGTAATCACAATTTGATTCGGATGGCAGACAACACCCCTGGTTTTCAGTAAATACCCTGATAATGCCTGCCTTAACTCAGGACGCCCTTCAGGAATATCATATCCTAATACAGATGGGGATGAATCATTCCAGATTGTATAAGATAACTTGGCCCATGTTTTTCTTGGAAATAAATCCAATGCAGGGATCCCTGAACGGAAATCAATGATGTTCTCATCCTTTTTATTATTTTCATTCCAATGAAAAGATTGTATTGCGGAGGCATTTTTATGTTTTTCTAAAAAAGCACCAGAAGCAACATAGGTTCCAGAACCTCTTTGTGCAACTAGGAAACCCTCTGCCAATAACTGATCGTAAGCCTCTAAAATTACGTTTCGGGACACATTTAATTCAGACGACAATTCGCGACTTGATGGAAGTTTTTCATTTGCTTTTAATTGTCCGTTTAATATTCGTTTTCGTATTTGTTGATAAACTTGCCTAATTAATGGTATATCCAGCGAGCGATCAATGGGAATCCAAAGCATAGTTACATTCTCCTTCGTTAAAGTGGTACCATGAAAATTAACCATAAGTGGTACTAATATAAACCATTTTATCATGATATAGTTGATTCAAATAGTGAAGAGGAGATGTAAAATAATGAAAAACCTTGAATTTCAAGTTGCTCAAGCACTCAAATCGATTGCGCGAAATCAACAAATTAAATCTTTTATTCAACAATCTAGTGAACTCTATCCATTATTATTAAAGGTTGCCAAACGGTTTGTTGCAGGGGAAAAGAAACAAGAAGGAATTGAGATAGCAAATGAGCTCATTTCAAAAGGGTATTTTGTTTCACTTGAATACATAGGAGAAAATACAACCAATTTAGAGGAATGTATAAAAGCTAAAGACGAATTTTTAAGTCTTATAGAGGAAATGGGTTCTATCTCCATGAAGCAAACAGTTTCACTTGATCTCTCACATATTGGATTATCTGTAAATCCAGATTTAGCTTTTGATCATTTACTTGAGATCGCTAAGAAAGCAAAACAGTACGAAATAACAGTTATGATTAGTATGGAGGAATCATCAAAAACGGATGCTATTCTTGATATTTATAAAAAAACAACTGAGCAGTATCCAAATGTAGGAATAACGCTTCAGGCACACTTATATAGATCCAGGAATGATTTTCAGGAGCTCATTCATTATCCTGGGAGAATACGAGCTGTAAAAGGAGCTTATCAAGAATCTGCTGAAATAGCCATGCCAAGATCAATGGAATTAAATCACCGTTATCTTGAATTTGTAGAAGAATTAATAGAGGCGAACCATCCAGTATCAATTGCTACACATGATGAAGTTCTTGTTCAAGAAATACAACAACGTCAGTATTTGGATTATCCTAATGTAGAAATAGAAATGCTTTACGGCATACGGTCGGATTTGTTAAGAGATTTAAAAAACAACGAGCACAACTGCAAGGTATACCTAACTTACGGACAAGAGTGGTACCTGTATTTGTGTCATCGAATCGCTGAATATCCGGAAAATTTATATTTTGCGGTAACAGATATGATTTGTTCATCCTTAACAAAGAGAAGTGGCCTTTATTAAAAATATGCTCTGTTAACTTTTAATGTGGCTCCCCATTAAAAGTTGTTGATTATGTAGTTGGCTATGCGATACCAATGGTAAACCGTTGGCTGTTTCACAAGCAATTTTTTGTTATTTGGTAACATTGGCTGTAGGTTTATCTACTGAATGGACAGACCTTTTTAAAAGATTCAAGGCATTGGAACAATTTACATTTTCTTAGTTTCATTTTTAAGTGAGGCATGGATAGATTTAACGCTTTTGGGTAAGACAATTGAAAAAGCTTCCAATTTCTTACCTTTTGTTCACGCAACAATTGGATATGCAGTTTTATCGTTAATTATTGCTATATTGGCTTTCATTAGGATCTGTAAAAGATGAGAAAAAAGGGAGGAGTTACTGATATTATCTAAAGTAAATAAGAATTACATTTGGGCGTATTTTATATTATTCTACGCTTTATGGTGTATTAGAGAATTATGGTTGGTTCAGTATTTAGATTTGATGGATTCTGTTCCTAGGGCTATAATATCAGCTACTATTAAAATGATTATTTGGGTTATTCCCGTTATCTTATTAGTTAAATTGGTAGAAAAAAGTAATCCGTCTTCTTATTTAGGATTACGCCATAACTTTAGGAAAGGCATAAAATGGGCAGGATGGATATCCTTAGTCTTTATAACCTATTTTATCATTTTAAACCTTATAGTTTTAAAAAATGACATCGATTTTCATATAGGATTTAATGAATGGCTTAATACCATTCTATTAGTTGGCATAATTGAAGAAATTGTTTTCAGGGGCTTTTTGTTAAGAAAGTTTATGGAGTTATCTAGCTTCTGGAAAGCAAATACAATTACATCATTACTCTTTGTATCGATTCATTTTCCTATTTGGTTTTATAAAGGGTTGTTCGAATTTCCTTATATTATAAGTTCCATAGTAGTAGCTTTTGTTTTGAGTATTATATTTGGATTAATATATAAGAAAACTAACTCGCTTTGGTCAGTAATTATTATTCACTCTTTGTATAATTTATTAGTGTCACTCTTCTACTAAAGAAGAGGTACTTGAGCTGGATTTGATTTGATACGAAGAAGTCCGCCCATTAGCGTGTAAATACCCTTCCTAGGGGAACGTAATCGTAGATCAGGTTTAAAAACTTAATTGGTCATCTTATCTTGAAGATGATGGAAAAAATTCTGGGACAAAATCCACAATCCACTTTCTCTATTATTGGAGCGATAAGTAATAAAATGCGTTTTGATCTTTTGAGCATACAACATATATCTTCACACACTAATACAACCTAAAAACCGTTGTTTGTTAGGAGTGCAAAAACTATATAGATAGTTATAATATCGAACGGCGGTTTTGAAAATAAGAAAATTCAAAGCCGCCGTTTTTCTAAAAAATAGAATTACGGAAGGTGTATTAAGTTCGCTCTTTTTTAGGACACGGCGGTATGAAGGAGGTTATCGCCGTGTTTATTTATGTTTACTCTGATTGGATTTCACACGACATATCAAGAAACGTCTTGAAGTGTTATGGGATTATTGTGGCTGTAATGTGCAAACATACAATTTCCAATAAAATATATCAACTTTTACGCCCAGCTGGCTTATGTTCAGTTGGGTTTTTTTGCGTTTAATAAGATTTTTTTTTCAAAAATATTGCTTCTATTTTTGGCATTTAGAAAAAACGCTTGTTGAGGGCTATGAAGGGGGAAATCATCACCCGCCTTTGCGGTTGCGAAGGGAGGTGAACAAATGGAACCTACTCGTACCCAATGGCAAGTACGCTGCGCTTTTAATGGCTTTTGCAAAAGGGTGTTAAAGAATGAAGCAATTAATGCCTACAACCAGCGGCGACAACGACAGTCACGAGAAATGACCTTTTCCGATCTCACGCCACAGGAAGAAAATCAACTCTATACCTTAGATAAGCATTATGAGGGTGAGAAAACACAAGGTTTTCAACTGGCAGGAAAGAGAATTACCCCGAAACTACTTGCAAAAGCGATGCATACTTTGCCAAAAGAAAAGCGTAAGACCGTTCTGCTTTACTACTTCTTTGACAAATCAGATGTAGAAATAGCTAAACTACTCGGCATTCCACGTAGTACCGTTCAGTATAGACGGACAAGCTCGTTTGAACTATTAAAACGATTTTTAGAGGAGCGTGCAGATGAATGGGATGATTAATTCTAATGTTGAAAACAACGAGCGTGGTTTATTACCATACCTAATTATTTTAGCTGCAAATAAGGGTGAGCCAGAAGCAATGAAAGTAGTTATTCTGCATTATGGAAGCTACATGACAAGTTTGTCGATGCGTAAACTTTATGACGAACAAGGAAATACGTATTGGGGCATTGATGAAGATACACGTGATCGTTTACGTTCGAAGCTTATGCAAGCTATTTTAGCTTTCAAGATTTGATTATATGGTTAGGTTTTCCCTTTTCAGTTTAGATTTAATAGGTAAAAACATTCTGTATCATAAAAGTGTTTTTCAAGATATATTAAGATACAGAATTCAGAATGCTGACAAACTGTAAACGTAAACCACTTACTAACGATTTTTTTCTTAATAAGTAAAGAATCAGTTGAAAAAATATAAAGTCATGGTATGATTATACAAAATTCTTATATCCCAAAAGAGATGTAGAGAAATAAGTACAAGAACTCCTACACATAGAGAACAAGATATTTGATAAAACTTTTTAAAATCTCTTGTACGATGTTATCTCGGAACTGTTGAAAGAAACCGAATGAAATTGGTTGGATATGTAGTTTCAAACGGGCACGCCCGTTAAAGTGTTAAAAGTAAATAGGTTTTACTTTGTAAGGCTAGAATCGAGAGATTCTAAACAAATGAGGGTAGTACCGCAGAAAACATATCTTTCGTCCCTTGGATATAGCATATACTGCTTTAATCAAGGGACGAAAGTTTTTTTGTTAATTTTATGTAGAGGGGAACAGAGCCAATGAGTCGTTTTCAGCAACAAGCACAGATTAGTCCGAGACTTACCCTTTTAATGGCAGTTTCATGTGGACTAACGATTGCAAATTTATACTACAATCAACCTTTATTAGCTGAAATCGGGCGAACCTTTAACGTTGATGATCAGCAATAGGAATTATTTCTACATATACTCAAATTGGTTTTGCAATCGGAATGTTTACATTTATCCCCCTTGGCGATATTTATGAAAAGAAAAAATTGATCCTTTCTCTTCTGTTTGCAGTTGGACTGGCTCTGATCTTTTTAGCGACTGCCCAAAATCTGTACAGTGTGTATATAGCCAGCTTTATGGTTGGCTTTACTACAGTGTCTCCACAAATTATTGTGCCGTTTGCGGCAGAACTTGCATCTCCATATCAACGAGGGAAAGTAATTGGAAGTGTGATGAGTGGTCTCTTAATTGGTATCTTGCTGGCAATAGCAGTGGCTGGTTTTATCGGAGAGTTATTTAGCTGGCGCGTTATGTTTGGTTTTGCATCTTTGCTGATGTTTCTATTGACTTATGTTTTGTACCGCTATTTGCCTACACTTAAGCCTAAGGTGAAATTATCCTATTTGGAATTACTGCGTTCTATCAAAAAATTGATTGTACAAGAGCGTACACTTCGTGAAGCAGCCTTGATAAGTGCATTGATGTTTGGCTCGTTCAGTGCCTTTTGGACGACGCTAACTTTCTTTTTAGAAGGTCCACATTATCAGTATGGTAGTTCCATGGTCGGGGTGTTTAGCTTGATTGGTGTGGTCGGAGTTGTGACAACGTCTGTGGTCGGTAAATTAAGCGATCGATTCAGTTCCCAAATGATAGTCGGTTTGATGACCGTAATCGTATTGTTGTCGTACGTATTATTTGGATTGTTTGGAACCTGGCATTTGGGGCTAATTATTGGAATTGTTCTGTTAGATTTGGGTTATCAGGGTACCCATATCTCAAATCAGACTCGCATTTATAGTTTGTCTGCTGAAGCAAAAGGTAGATTGAACACTGTATATATGGTTAGTTCATTCATAGGGGGAGCTCTTGGCTCAGCAGTTGGTGTAGCAGCATGGGAACGTTGGGGATGGCTGGGCATATGTGTGATCGGTGGAAGTATGGCTACAGTAGCATTCTTAGTATGGTTGTGGCATTATTTATTAAAACAAAAAAGAACCAGATAATATATTCATTGATTAATTGGTGTATGAAGAAAATAAATCTTTGATGTATCTGCACATTTGTAATGTTATGAGAGATTGTCCAAAAAGTCCAGTATAATAATAATTCGAAATAGCCAAAAAATTTGTTGTCTTGGATTTTATTGTTCAAGCCGTATATATGTTCAGTCCCGTGCAAATACAAAATTAAAGTTAGTATCCAAATTATTAATTTATAAAGATTAAAAAGAGTAAAAATAAAGGGATCTTAGTCTTTCAATTTTTGTAATGCCTTTAATATAACTCTGCATCATCTCGTTTCACGAATATAAATTGCAAATAGCCATACAGATATTTTTTTGTTTCTCTTTCATTCATACGAATACGTTATTTGTATCCATTTGTTTAGTAGATAAAAAGATGTCAACTATAAAGGAAAAGTTGACATTTTCATAAACTGCTTCAAACCTTTGTTCCTATTGGGTTTTTAGCTCTTTTTTTCTGTTTTTTAATGTTTTTCTACCCCCCTGTTAGATACGGGGGGTTAAAGCGTGGCTATCGCCACGCAGGCTTCGCCCAAAACAGCGGTTTTCGCTTCGCACACCGCTGCCTTGGGCAGCCTTTAGCCTTTGGTTAATACAGTGACATGTGCAAGCATAAAAGCAGCTTTATTGTAATCATTCATCTAGTTTTTTCGGCTAATATCAAATATGCATTTGAAGCATAATTCTTTTAATTAAATACTATAAGATTAAATTTTGTACAAATCCCACTTGAATACTGCCTATGAATGTTTATTTTATAAGGTTTTTTCATGTTTTCTTATGTCAACATGTTGAACACTCTGGTTTTTTTATGTCTACATAAAATACATCTTAGGTCCTATATGAAAATATGGCTTAGGCTCATTACGATGACAAAGTTTTTTCGATAAGATGAATACAAGGTCAAGGAAGGGAGGCAATGTTCGATGAAAAAACTATTGTTACTTATTTTAGGTTTCGTTGCAGTGATCATTTTGGTAGTAAATCTTGGACCGATGATTTTGTTAGGTGTCAGCATTTGGTTGTTATACGTCGTTTTCAAACAGTTCGTGAAAAGTGATTCTACTGGAGCGAAGATTGGTTGGGTCATTTTAGGATTAATCATATTGAGTATGGCAACGTCGAATTTATTTTCAATTGTAG
>Ga0209487_1001437_pt1 | contig 20127 bp, 16 predicted proteins | sample Poulit2012_FD_187524 | JGI IMG/M metagenome (GOLD analysis project Ga0209487, IMG submission 187524) | Agricultural soil microbial communities from Georgia to study Nitrogen management - Poultry litter 2012 (SPAdes) (version 2) | ecosystem: Environmental > Terrestrial > Soil > Agricultural land...
GGTACACCTCCTGGAATATGGTTCAGAAGTAAATCTAGAGAGGGTAAAGCAGGTACACTTCCTGGAATATGGTTCAGAAGTAAAACCAGGGAGGATAAAGCAGGTATACTCCCTGGAATATGGTTCAGAAGTAAATCCAGAGAGGATAAAGCAGGTACATTAGCCGGAACGTGGTGTGGGAGCAATTTGGATGACTTTTTCAGTGACCTCACTCGGGCGGCAGAGCGCTACATTCGGACTATGATTGACGCACTTGGTTATACTCTAAACTATTTTGGTTCCTCCAACACTTACACGTACAGCAAATTTGTTCGGATTTCTATTTTAACCTATCTTCTGTCGTTTAATCCTCTTTAAGAAGGGAAAATATGTTAAGACTTATGCCATTACGATACATCTGCGCATTATATGAAAATATTTCCGAATTACAACCTATGAGGTGTTAATTGCTCAGGTGTTGGTAATCATAAAGAGAGAACTTACTTGATTGAAAAGAGGTAAGACTATGACCGAACGAGCACAACATCGGCAAACGAGTAAAATGAGAAAAATATTACGAGGCGCAGCAGTTATTATCGGTGCGTTTATTACAGCATACGGGCTCGAAGCCATTTTAATTCCAAATAGTGTGTCTGATGGAGGAGTAACAGGGCTAAGTATTGTGGGTTCGCAATTGACCGGCATTCCGCTCGGAGTTTTAATTGCTATTTTAAACATCCCATTTATTTTCTTAGGGTATAAACAAGTCGGCCAATCGTTTGCAATTTACTCAATTTTAGGGATTGCGTCACTAGCTTTTGGAACTAGTTTTATGCGACATGTCCCGACTATTATCCAGGGAGACACGCTTTTGGTCACTGTATTTGGAGGAATTATTATCGGGTTTGGAATGGGGGTCACTCTCCGTAACGGTGGAGCTCTTGACGGAATTGACATGTTGGCAGTTTTATTAGCACGAAAAGTCCCGTTTGGCACGAGTGACTTGATATTATTTCTAAATCTATTCGTGTTCGCAATTGTTTCTACTGTTTTTGGTCTACAAGGCGCTTTCTTATCAGGGATTGCTTACTATATTGCCTCGAAAGTGATTTTCACGGTTGAAGAAGGTCTAAGTGGTTCGAAAACGTATAAAATTTTGACGACGAAACCTGAGATAATGGTAGAAACCATTCGCGATCGTCTCGGTCGAAGTGCAACATATAACATAGTTGAAGGTGGTTATTCCAATGAAGAGTTTAAAGAAATCACCTGTATCATCAACCGTCTCGAGGACAGTAAAATGAAAGAGATTATTTCCGAAGTTGATAAATACGCTTTTGTAGCGGTCTATGATGTGGCTGAGGTAAAGGGCGGTAATTTCAAAAAACGTGACGTCCATTAGTTTACTTTAAAATATTTATCCATAAAAAAGGCAAGACAGTAAATTTACTGTCTTGCCTTTTTTTATATATCATAAGGGGTACTAATTCTAAGTTTTCCCATTAACAAAGAAATTAAACGTTAATTAATAATTAGATAGAAATCCGAAAATACTTCTTAAACGCATATACCATGAAGAAATGTGGTTAGTTGTGTTACAATCTTAACAAACTAAAAGAGAATTATTTTGTTTATTCAATGAAAAATTTATGTTAATCCAGAGTCTAGGAAGGGTATATTGATGAAATCAAACTCAAGGGGGAAACAGCATGGAAGAAGTGACAGATAAAAATGCCTCATTACGACAAGATGTAAATAAGTTAGGAACGATATTAGGCGAAAATTTGATGCTGCACGGAGGAGAAGAATTATTTAATCAAGTTGAAGCAATTCGAGAAATGACTAAGCAGCTCCGCCAAAATCACGATTCTGAGACGTATCAACAATTAAAAGAAAAAATCAGTACATTAAAACCACCTATGCGTCAGCAAGTGATTCGCGCTTTTTCTGTTTATTTTCATTTAATCAATATTGCGGAACAAAATCATCGCATTAGGCGAAGACGACAGTATTTATTAGAAGAAGGGATTAGTCAGCCTTTTACTCTTGAAAGAGCAGTCACCAAAGTGAAAGAGTATGCCCTTTCTCCGAGAAATATTCAAGATGTACTTAATGAATTATCAATTGAACTGATTATGACAGCCCATCCAACAGAAGCAACGAAGCGTACTGTGCTCGAAATACAAAAGCGGATTTCTGATAATTTGCGTAAATTAGACAACCAACTGGCAACTGAAAAGGAAAAAGCAGTGATCGAGGAAAGTTTATTTAATGAAGTAACTGCTTTATGGCATACAGATGAACTTAGGCACAGAAAACCTAAGGTGTTAGATGAAGTGAAGAATGGTCTTTACTATTTTGATCAGACGTTGTTTGAGACGCTACCGGATATTTTTCAAGAACTGGATTTGCAACTTAGGGATCAGATTTCAGAAGGCGATTGGGAAGTTCCGAATTTCATCCATTTTGGTTCTTGGATTGGCGGCGATCGCGATGGTAATCCAAATGTGACGACAGTTATCACTTGGACAACGCTGAACATGCAGCGCGATTTAATTTTAAAGAAGTATGATGCGGCGATTGTTGATTTAATGAGGCGCTTTAGTCAATCGACGGAGCGTATATCGATTGATCAATCGTTTATTGATCGAACGATAGAAGAAGAGAAGAAATACTTAAACACTAAAGAAAAGTGGTTCGGCACTTCAGAAATTTATCGTCGAAGATTTGCAGTTATCCTAAAACGTTTACGTGCAACGGGAAAATCACCTGAGGGTTATCAAACGTCGGATGAGTTGGTTGCTGATCTCAAGGCCATCAGAATAAATGCCGAATCCCATTTACCGATACCTAAAAAACTAAAAACAATTCGTAAGGTGATCCGTCAAGTGCAAATGTTTGGCTTTCACTTAGCAACACTTGATATTCGAAATCATAGCGGAGAACATGAAGCAGCTATCGATGAAATTTTAAAAGCTGTTGATGTGGCGAAAGATTATTCAAGCCTTAAAGAAGAAGAAAAGCAAGAAGTTTTACTTGAAGTACTAGATGATCCAAGACCACTTCTCCTTTTTGATGGTAGTTATTCTAAAGCAACACTCGATATGTTGAGCGTTTTTAGAATGATTAAAAAGGCACATGCGGAATTCGGAAAACGTGCCATTGAAGTTTATTTAATTAGTATGACTGAAGCACCGAGTGATTTATTAGAAGTTCTCGTTCTCGCTAAAGAAACAGGTCTGTATCGACTTTATCCAGACGGAAGTGTAGAAAGCGATATTGATGTGGCGCCGCTCTTAGAAACTATTGATGACCTAGTTGCAGGTCCAAAAATTATGAAAATGCTGTTTGAAACGGACGTCTACCGAAAACAACTACAAGCACGGGGGTATCATCAAGAAATTATGCTAGGTTATTCGGACGGAAGTAAAGACGGTGGAACATTAAGTGCCAATTGGAAACTTTTTAAAGCTCAAGAAGAAATCCATAATATGGCAAGAAGCTATGACATTCGATTGAAATTTTTCCATGGTCGCGGCGGCTCGCTTGGTCGTGGAGGCGGCTCATTGAACACAAGTATCCTGTCTCAGCCTGTAGAGACACTAGGAGACGGTGTGAAAATCACTGAACAAGGAGAGGTGCTTTCATCTAGGTATTTGATTGAAGATATCGCTTATCGAAATTTGGAACAGGCGGCCTCAGCCTTGTTTGAAGCTTGCGCGCGTGTATCAGCGGCTCCTGACGAAATAGAATATCGTGAAAAAGAATGGGAAGCGGCTATGGAAACCATCTCGAAAAATTCACTGGAAAAATATCAATCACTTATATTCGGCGACCCAGATTTTCTTACCTATTTCCATCAGGCCACACCGTTAACCGAAATAGGTGATTTGAATATAGGATCTAGACCAATGAGCCGGAAAAACAGTCAAAAGTTTGAAGATTTGCGTACGATTCCTTAGGTATTCGCTTGGACACAGTCGCGTCATATGTTACCGGCCTGGTATGCGGCCGGCACTGGATTACAGTCATACATTGAAGCAGATGACTCCCATCTGGAAATTTTACAAACAATGTATAACGAATGGTCATTTTTCCATTCCACAATCAATAATTTGCAAATGGCTTTAATGAAAGCCGATATGAAAACAGCTAGAGAATATTTAGATTTAGTCGAAAACCAAGAGTTGGCCAAACGAATCTATAACGATATTTTGGATGAGTATGAGCGGACAAAAGCAGCATTACTCATGATTTCCGGTGATGATGAATTGCTTAGTCACTCACCAAATATAAAAGAATCCGTTCATTTACGTAACCCGTATGTCGATCCGCTCAACTTCCTGCAAGTCGACTTGATTCATCAATTAAGAGAAGCCGAACAACCGTCAGACGAATTAGTGACCGAGGTGTTACTTACAATTAATGGAGTTGCTGCAGGATTAGTGAATACAGGTTGATTTTAAAATCAATGATTACGCAATAGATGAGGATAATGGGAAGGAAGTTTGCTGACTAAAAAGTAGCTTCTTCCCCCACTATTAAAGCCAAGGTGGTGATAATATGCCGATTACTCATACTAATTTTCGTGGTGATGTCTATTATCTACATAGTCGTAAAACTAAAAAAGGCAAAAACACATATTATTTTGCGAAAAAAAGCACGGGGAACCTTGTAGAAAAGCTTCCATCCGGATATGAAATATATGAAGCCCCGAATGGAATGGTATATTTTCGTAAACCGTTAAAAAAGCTTTTTACTGATGAAGAAATCAGGTTGGTTGAAAAGGCAATGAAGCAATATTGTCCAATTAAAGATTTTAAACTTGATGTAAGGGAAGAATTTATTTATATTTACACAGTTGCCAATAATTTAGAAGATTTACCTAACGCATTATCACTTTTAATGGATGAAAAAGCCTTAGCAAAAGTAAAAGACTATAAAACAGACATGCGCTTTGAGTTGCTAGATTCAGAAAAACGTATTTTTGGTGTGGATAGGTTTTGTTATCTAGGTGGCATTGATGATTGGATGGATTTAGATAGTTCAACTAATCTAGAGGCGCTTGTAGCAGAATATGTTTCACACTTGGGTCAGGAAAGCTTTTATGACCTAATTTAGAACAGCATTCTGTACTTTATTCACTACTTAAGAAAGTGAACTAGTCATCCCTTAATTTTGATTAAAATTAAAAGCTGTGTCAGCCTTGTCACATGTTTGACAAAAATTAACGGTTGACACCGTTTACATAATGGTGTAATTTAATTATTAAGTTAATATGTTAAAAATGTACGGATAAGAGATCTACATTTTCGCGACCACATACTGGGATAATTGTGTGTTGCGAAAAGGTAGATCTCTTTTTTGCTGTTATAAAACATATTAACGGTGTTTATGTTGCATATTAAAGAGAAAGAGGTGGTTAATTTGACTGAGTTTATGGGAGAGCTTTTAGGAACGATGGTACTGATCACATTAGGTGTTGGTGTCGTTGGTGGTGTGTTACTAAAGTGGTCAAAGGCTGAAGGAGCAGGATGGATTGTCATAACCCTCGGTTGGGGACTTGGCGTGACGATGGGAGTTTATGTCTCTGGAACGGTCTCAGAAGCACATATTAACCCAGCCGTAACATTGGGATTTGCCGTGATTGGTGAATTCCCATGGAGTAAAGTACCATCGTACATTACCGCACAAATGATTGGTGCTATGTTAGGAGCAGCTATCGTCTTTTTTAATTACTTACCTCACTGGAAGGAAACGAAAGATGAAGGAAAAAAACTGGGTGTATTTGCAACTGCACCAGGTGAATCTGTTAAGGTTAGAAGCTATTTAGCGAACTTACTCAGTGAAATAATCGGTACATTTTTCCTTTTAATCGGTCTTTTGTTTATCGGTGCTAATAGCTTTTCAGAAGGGTTAAATCCGTTAGTTGTTGGCCTACTTATCGTCGTTATTGGAATGTCACTAGGTGGAGCAACAGGTTATGCCATTAATCCAGCGCGCGATCTCGGGCCTCGTATCGCACATGCATTACTTCCCATACCGAGAAAAGGCGGCTCAGACTGGGCATACAGCTGGGTACCTGTATTAGGACCAATTATCGGGGGGACTTATGGAGCGGTGTTTTATAATGGTGTATTTAACAATAATTATACCGTATCCTTTTGGATGTTAAGTGTCTTAGTGGGAGTATTGATGATTCTCGCTTTAATGCAAGAATTGAATTTGGCAAAAAACAAAGAAGAAGTATAGATCAACATATAAAATAAATAATTTGAGAGGTGCATTATTATGAAGGAATCATATATTTTATCAATTGATCAAGGGACAACAAGCTCTAGAGCAATTATTTTTAACAAAAATGGTGAAATTGTTGGCACAGGTCAGCGCGAGTTCCAGCAATTTTTCCCAGAACCTGGTTGGGTAGAACATGACGCGAATGAAATCTGGACATCTGTCTTATCATGTATCTCAGATGCTTTGCGTATCGCGGATGTTCAGCCAAGTCAAATCGAAGGAATTGGGATTACGAACCAACGTGAAACAGCAGTTGTATGGGATAAACATACGGAAAAACCAATTTACAATGCAGTTGTTTGGCAATCACGTCAAACTGAGGAAATCTGTCAACAATTACGTGACGAAGGTTATAATGATTTATTCAGAGAAAAAACAGGTCTTCTCATTGACCCTTATTTTTCAGGTACAAAAGTTAAATGGATTTTAGATCATGTTGAAGGTGCCAGAGAAAAGGCAGATAAAGGTGATTTACTGTTCGGAACCATTGATACATGGTTAATTTACAAATTATCTGGTGGAAAAGCGCATGTCACCGACTATTCGAACGCATCTCGGACATTGATGTTTAATATTTATGACTTAGAGTGGGATGATGAATTACTTGATATCCTCAACGTACCTAAGAGTATGTTGCCTGAAGTCCATGAGTCATCTGAAGTCTATGCCAAAACAATTGATTATCACTTTTTCGGGCATGAAGTTCCTATCGCAGGAATTGCCGGAGACCAGCAGGCAGCACTATTCGGCCAAGCTTGTTTTGAAAGAGGTATGGCTAAAAACACTTATGGAACCGGTTGCTTTATGTTAATGAACACCGGTGAAGAAGGTATAAAATCGGAAAATGGGCTATTAACAACGTTAGCTTGGGGATTAAATGGAAAAGTGGAATATGCCCTTGAAGGAAGTATCTTCGTCGCAGGATCTGCCGTTCAGTGGTTAAGGGACGGATTACAGATGATTCACGATGCCCCGCAAAGTGAAAAACTGGCTACAAGAGTCGATTCAACGGATGGCGTTTATGTTGTTCCAGCTTTTGTTGGATTAGGCACCCCGTACTGGGACAGTGACGCCCGTGGGTCGGTTCTCGGCATCACACGTGGAACAGAAAGAGAACACATGGTCCGAGCAACTCTCGAATCAATCGCTTACCAAACAAAAGACGTCCTAGATGCAATGATCGCCGACTCAGGCATTGACCTCCGCACACTTCGAGTTGACGGAGGCGCTGTGAAAAATGACTTTCTCATGCAGTTTCAAAGTGATATGCTAGATGTACCAGTGGAACGTCCAGTTGTCCAAGAAACCACTGCACTAGGTGCCGCCTACTTAGCGGGGTTAGCCGTTGGTTTCTGGGAAAGTCAAGATGAAATCGCAGAAAAATGGAGTGTCGACCGCACGTTTAAGAAAGAACTCGCTGACGATAAACGAGAACAACTTTACAGTGGTTGGAAAAAAGCGGTAGAAGCAACTCGAGCCTTTAAATAGCATCGAGTGCAGCGAAAAACTCGTTTCAGACTTACATTACGGCTAAATGATTTAATATAAAATTTCAGCGAGAGATGGTATAAAGACTGGTGTTTTGCCATCTCTCTTTTTGATAAATCATGTGATTTTTTTCACTAAACTGATACGGAAGGAGGGGAATGAATATGGACAAACCATCAGGGGTCATCCCGGCGATTCGGAAAATGAAAGACTTTGAAAAAGGACTGGAAACCGATTCTGAGTGGGTGATTATTTTAGAGTCACGATTAGCTCAACTTCCACATTTAGTGACGTACTGCAAACGTGCAAATAAAAAGCCGTTGATTCATTTTGACTTAATTAAAGGATTAAAGTCAGATGAATACGGGTTAGAATTTATCGTCCAGCATGTTAAACCTTTTGGCATTCTGTCAACAAGAGGAAATATTATCGAACAAGCGAAGAAAAGCAAAATACTAACAATTCAGCGTATATTTTTACTCGATAGCTTGGCCTTTGAACAGAATATTAAACAAATAAACAGGTCCCAACCCGATTTAATTGAAATTCTCCCTGGTCTCCTCCCAGATGTCATTAAAGACATTCGAGCCAACACCGACATCCCGATAATTGTTGGAGGCCTAGTGAAATCGAAAGAAGAGATTGATATAGCCATTGAAGCAGGCGCAGTCGGTGTTTCCACGTCAGATGTTGAATTATGGACAAGATAAATGAACTATTCGGACTATTATTCCAAATTATAAAGAGCACCTATATTAGCGTATGGAATATGCGAGACCCCAGTGGGAGGCTCATCAGCGACGAAGAATGAACTACAATTCTTCTTTGACCACAGAAAGCGAGTATATTCCATGAGTGGCATTTTATAACATTAAGTTTTCAACGCTTTTTCCTGAAGGCTCGAGATATGGAATGCCAAAGCTTAGAATATAAGATATATTTATTGTTAATAAGCGTGAAATGTGATAAATTAAAGGTAAGTTAATATACTGGTTAGTGAAAAGAGAACCACAAACTCCTGAGCCAAGAGCAACAGGGCTGTTTGTGGTTTTTTGCATTTTAAATAGATTGGAGAGATTCATGATGACGACTTTTTCTAGTCATAATCGTTCAGACATCATAAACCATTTTAAACAGGAAAAATTAGATGTGCTAGTGATTGGTGGTGGGATTACTGGCGCCGGAATCGCGTTAGATTCAGTAACAAGAGGCCTTGAAACAGGCGTGGTTGAAATGCAGGACTTTGCTGCAGGAACGTCGAGCCGTTCGACAAAATTAGTACACGGAGGACTTCGCTATTTACAGCAGTTTCAAATTAAGTTAGTCGCTGAAGTCGGTAAAGAACGCGCGATTGTGTATGAAAATGGCCCCCATGTGACCACACCTGAGTGGATGATGTTGCCGTTTCATAAAGGTGGTACTTTCGGTCCGTTTACGACCAATATCGGACTTCGTGTTTATGATTTTCTAGCCGGAGTGAAAAAGAGTGAACGCAGAAAAATGTTTAGCCCCCAAGAAGCCTTGCAAAAAGAGCCATTAATTCAGGAAAAAGGCTTAAAAGGTGCAGGCTATTATGTGGAATATAAAACAGATGATGCGCGATTGACAATCGAAGTAATGAAAAAGGCTGTTGAAAAAGGCGCCCATGCTTTGAATTATTCCAAAGCGGTCGATTTGTTATATGATCAGTCTGGCAAAGTGTGTGGTGCAAAAATAAAAGATGAAATAACCGGTGAAACATATGATGTTTATGCTAAAAAGGTGATCAGTGCCAGTGGCATTTGGTTGGATGATTTACGTGAAAAAGACGGCTCTAAGCAAGGTAAAAAACTTCATTTAACGAAAGGAATCCATCTCGTCTTTTCTAAAAATACGTTCCCGCTTGAACAAGCGATTTACTTTGACACCCCTGATGGACGCATGATTTTTTCCATACCTCGTGGTAATAAAACATATGTTGGTACGACAGATACGTATTACGAAGGCGATCGCTTTGCACCGAAGCCAACAATAGAAGATCGCGATTATATTCTTAAGTCCATTGATTATATGTTCCCATCCCTAAACATTAAACCAGGGGATATAGAATCAAGCTGGGCAGGTGTCAGAGCCTTATTTTCGGAAGGTGACGGAGAAAAACCAGGAGAAATTTCCCGTAAAGATGAAATTTTTGTATCCGATTCAGGACTCATTTCGATTGCAGGAGGAAAACTGACAGGCTATCGTAAAATGGCAGAAGATGCCGTTGATACCGTGGTGAAACAGTTAAAAGAGGAAGAAGAAATTCTATACTCCTCATCCATTACAAAAAACTTACCGATTTCAGGTGGAGATGTCGGAGGGTCCAAAGGATTTGAGCAATTTAAAAAAGAACAATTAAACCGGGCGAGCTCACTTGAAATACCTGAAGAAACTGCTCAAAAACTCATCAACATGTACGGTGGAAATGTTGGCATCCTTTTTGAAATTTATATTAACCATAAGAAAGAAGCAGAACAAGAGGGAATCGACCCATTTGTATTAGCGGAACTTATTTATGGCATGGAATATGAACTTGTGTACAAACCTGTTGACTTCTTCGTCCGCAGAACTGGCGCACTATTCTTTGATATTAACTGGGTTAAAGATAATAAAGCGGATGTGATCAATTACATGGCTAAAAGCCTAAAATGGAATGAAGCAAAGAAAAATCAATATAATGAAGAACTTGAAAGTGCACTGAAAACGGCTCAAGTGGATCAATTGGATTAAAGGATGAAGAGCTCAGTTTCTGCTAGAATGCAATTGAAATTTAATAAAGAGTTTTTCCTTTGCTAAGTTTACCAACCGAGCAATGAATCATCAATTCATTGCTCGGTTATTTTAATGTTCCAGTATCTTCAAAGGGCTATAGAATCGTATGAATGGCTATAGAAATTTTTAAAGGGTTATAGAACTGCATGAAAGGCTATAGAAATTTTTCAAGGGCTATAGAACCGCACGAAAGGCTATAGAGATTTTTCAAGGGCTATAGAACCGCATGAAAGGCTATAGAAATTTTTCAAGGGCTATAGAACCGGACGAAAGGCTATAGAAATTTTTCAAGGGCTATAGAACCGCACGAAAGGCTATAGAAATTTTTCAAGGGCTATAGAACCGCATGAAAGGCTATAGAAACTTTTCAAGGGCTATAGAACCGCATGAAAGGCTATAGAAATTTTTCAAGGGCTATAGACTCGCCTGACGGGCTTATAGAATCACATGACAGGAGTTGGAAACGAGTTAGACCCTCTTCTAATTAAGAAACTTTTTAGCTTAATTGAAAGCCCTTACAAATTAATGGAATATATTAAAAATGTTATGTATATAAATAGAATAAGTCTAAAATTTGCACTTGCTTACTAAACAAGCTCTGTCATTTTCACTAACTAACAGTTTAAAAAGAAAGGGGTCAAGAGTATGAAAAAGAGAAAAATAGTTGGGTTGACATCGTTGTTATTTGGAATAATTCTTTTGCTCAGTGCGTGTGGGGGTGGGGCGAAAAATATAGCAATAGGTCCGCCGGCAAGCGAAACAAACTCTGCTTCCAAATTAATATTCGAGGCTTACGATATAGGCGAAGATGATTATAAAGAGTTCCAAGAAGGGTTTGGTGATGCGGCAGATGGTGTGCAAGATGGAAATATTGATATTTCAGTAGGAATTCTTGGTATACCAGCTGGAAGTATTGAAAGTTTGCAAGCTTCAGCGGGAGACGTTAAAATGCTAGATTTGTCTGACGAGGCCATTTCTTATATTGAAGAGAATAGTGGCTATAAACATTTCACGATTCCACAAGATACGTACGATTTTCTTGATTCCGACGTAGACACTGTCGCAGCGTTTGCTATATTAATGGCCAATACCGATACAATCGATGAAGAATTAGGTTATGAATTAGCAAAAAGTATGATTGAAAATGCTGATGAAAATACGCATACCCAAGCAGAACAAATGACGCTAGATAATGCATTAAAAGGTGCTGAAGGATTGCCCATACACCCAGGGGCAAAACGTTATTATGAAGAGCAAGGATTAACGGTTGATAATCCGGTTGCAGAACTCGGTGCAGATGAAGCGAGTCGTGATAGCGAACTTATTTTAGGAACAGGAAGTCAGGGAGGCACGTATTACCCTTTAGGTGGGGAAATGGCTAATATCTGGAATAATCATCTTGATGTGAACATTACAAATACAGAGACCGGTGCTTCAGTTGAAAATCTATCAACGATTCGTGAAGGGAATATGGATCTTGGAATGACCGTTCATACTCCAGCTTTAGATGCTCTAGCAGGTGAAGGCGACTTTGAGGATTCAAAAGTTGAAAATGCGGCTTTTATTGGCCATATTTATCCCGAAATTGTTCAAATTGTGACCCGTGAGAATACAGATATTGATAGTTTGGATGATTTAAAATAAGTTAAAAAAGTAGCGAAAACATGCACATACACCCTAAAATTATCAAACCTGAACGACACTTTGAGTTTTTTTATAATCGAAATGTCGTTCAGGTATTTTTGGTGTAAATATAACGAAACATAAATATAAAGAATCCCCCCATTTAATTGTAAAACATATTGACTTTATAGTTCTTTAGCACTGTGATTAAAGCAAGTTTAATTAACGCGAAAATGGGGTGTCCAAATGTCTGAATTACCGCCAAATCAATCTTCATTTTTAAAGCGTTTATTTAAAAAGGCATCACGTGAGGGAGCGCCTCATTCAGAATTGAATCAAGAAGAGAACATCATTTTTGATTATTACTTGGACTTTGCTGAAAATCATCCTGGTATTTTTCTAGTTTTATCAGTTCTTTCGAGCAATACAAGCAATATCAATGAACTTTTAGGCTATTCATCAAATTATATCAACTAAAAGCAAATCAACTAGATTACGCACAACAAATTGCCAACATCGGAAACTGGGAATATATGTTGATGATAACACAGTTAATTGTTCCGCTACATTCTATAATATCTACGGGATTGAGCAAGGTAGTCATGTGTCATTAAATACTGTTTATTCTTATATCTACAATGAGGATATTGCTAGGATCAGTAGATTGGTAGAAAAAGTAATTAATGAAGGTAATAATTATGAAGCGACATTTAGAATCAATCGTCATTTATCCGGCGAATTAAGGTATTTAAAAGCTTATATTGTAGTGGAAAGAGCACGTGATAATGTTACACGACTTATCGGGGTTGTTAAAGATATAACACCCTATAAGCTATTAGAACAGGACTTACGAGAAACGAATGAGCATTTTCGTCATATTTTTGATCATTTAAGTGTCGGTATTTGGATGAGTGAATCAAAAGATAGCTCTGAAATTAGTTCACTTACTACCAAAAAAAGGTTATTTAGCTAATGTCCATTCTGATAGTCTTATTTTCGTCCTCCCAAATTACACCAGTAAAATTTATCAATGAAAATCCTTATGCGTTTTTGAGGATGAACTTGGAGTAATGCGGCCTTGCCGTGGATTATAAATAGTAAAGTGAAAATCTCAGATTAACACAAAAGCTGAGATTTTTTATTTAGAATTGTTGACGGAACATAAGAACGTGATGAAGGTACATAGAATGGGTTGGCAGCACATAGCCTTGAAAGACGGCGCATAGGCGGAAAAGACGGCCCATAGAACTTGAAGACGGCGCATAGCCGGAAAAGACGGCGCATAGAACTGAACAACGGCGCATAGCCCGTCATAGCCTGTCAAGACGCCGCATAGACCAAGAAACAGTGACACATAAACTAAAATACGTCTCAATTCTTTTAGTTTGCATCAAAAAAAGGGGCTAATCATCTTAGAAAGAATGATTGGAACCCTTTTTTAAACCTTAAATCTCAAGATAAGTCATTATTTAACTTCTTTTTTTAACAAACCGAGCAATATACCAGAAACAACAGATCCGACAACTACAGCTAGCAAGTAAAGTAGCCATCCGCCTTCGACAAGTGGGAAAACGAAAATGCCTCCGTGTGGTGCTTGTAGACCGATGTGGAACATCATGGATAAACCACCAGCAACCGCTGAACCTGCCATCATTGATGGAATAACTCTTAGTGGATCAGCTGCTGCAAAGGGAATAGCGCCTTCAGTGATAAATGATAATCCCATAATATAATTTACCCTGCCAGCTTCACGTTCTTGCTGAGTAAATTTATTACCAAAAAGTGTTGTGGCAATAGCTGTACCTAATGGAGGAACCATCCCTGCTGCCATGATTGCTGCCATCGGTTCATAGATGCCACTAGCAATTAACCCTGTACCGAAAAGGTAGGCTGCTTTATTGACAGGACCACCCATATCAACAGCCATCATTAAACCAAGAATCACTCCAAGGAATATAGCATTTCCTGTACCAAGCCCTGTTAACCAGTCCGATATCGCAGTGTTTAATAGACTGAGAGGTTTGTTAACGACAAAGAACATGATGAACCCAGTTATCGCAATACCAAATAAAGGATAAAGTAAAATAGTCTTTATACCTTCTAAAGAAGAAGGAAGTCCGGCAAATAATTTTTTCAAACCTACAACTAAATAACCTGCGAGAAAACCGGCGACTAATCCACCCAGAAATCCTGCATCACTATTGGCAGCCATTAAACCACCAACCATACCTGGTGCAAGCCCTGGCCTATCAGCAATACTCATCGCGATAAATCCTGCAAGTACCGGGATCATTAGTCCAAATGCATTGCCGCCACCAATGGTATTTAAAGCGTCAGCGATGACACTATATGACGGGTCGCTTGGATCATGAGCATTGACACCAAATAGGAAGCCAAGTGCAATTAAAATACCTCCACCAATAACGAACGGTAACATATTGGAAACACCGCTCATTAAATGTTTATAGATGGTTGCGCCAACGCCTTTTCCTTTATGTTCGTCATTTTCACTAGTATTGTCAGTCGATGTGTTATTGTCACCCTTATAAATGGAAGCATCTTGGTTCAATGCGCGATTGATCAGTTCTTCAGGCTTTCGAATACCTTCAGCGACTGGAACTTCAATGACATGCTTGCCACCAAAACGAGCCATAGCTACATTTGTATCTGCAGCGACAATGACTGCAACAGCCTTTTGGATATCTTTTTCAGTTAAGACATTTTTCGCGCCACCTGAACCGTTCGTTTCAACCTTAATATCAACACCCATTTCGTTTGCCTTAGATTTTAATGAATCGGCTGACATATATGTGTGGGCAATTCCTGTTGGACAAGCGGTTACTGCTACTACAAAAGGTTGGTCGTCTGAATTATTTTCAGACTGTTTCCTATCTATTTCTTCATTGTCATCACTTTCGTCGTAATGATCAATAATAGAGAGAATCTCTTCCTCTGTTTTTGCTTCTAAAAGTTGCTGACGAATTTCTTTGCGCATTAGAATGGTTGAGAGTCGTGCTAAAGCTTGCAAATGAGTATCATTTGCGCCTTCTGGTGCAGCAATCATAAAGAAGAGGTGGGAAGGCTGCCCATCAAGCGCCTCGTAATCAATCCCTTCAATAGAGCGACCAAAGGCTATCGCTGCCTCTTGAACGGCCTTTGTCTTGGCATGTGGAATGGCGACCCCATCACCAACGCCTGTTGTACTTTGTTTTTCTCTATTTAAAATTTCGTCTTTGAATGTTTCTTTGTCTGATAATTTTCCTGCGTCGTTAAGAACTGTCACGAGCTCTTCTATAGTATCTGGCTTTGTTGAACTTGTTAACGAGAGTTGAATAGTATCTTTAGTTAATAGTTTCGTAATTCGCATTATTATTCTCCTTTGCTATATTCTATGACATCAACTTGCGGTAGCAAGTTATGAACTTTTTCTTTTGTACATAAACCTAGAGAAAATGCTGTGGCACTACCAGTTGCCACACTAAAACGAAAAGCTTCCTTTAATGATTCCCCATTTTGATGTTGAGAAATGAATCCTGCTACCATCGAATCTCCGGCACCGACGGATCCTTTAACTTCACCTTTAGGAACTGTCGCTATCAAGGACACATCTTTACTTACAAAAACCGCACCATCTCCAGCAAGTGAGACAATCACGTGTTGTGCGCCTTGATCAATGAGTTTTCTAGCATAATAAATGGCTTCCTCTCGAGATGAAATGGTTGTATTAAATAACCCGCCAAGCTCATGATGATTAGGCTTTATCAAGAGTGGATAGAAGGGAAGTACTTTTTTCAATAAGTCTCCTTCCGCATCTACAACAAATTTAGTACCGTTATCCACACAAATTTTCACGAGTTCTTCATAAGTGGTGGGAGGAAGGGTGGACGGGATGCTACCAGCAAGAACGAGGGTGTCTTGATCCGTTAATTGATTCACTTTGTTTTTTAGAGAAAGAAAGTTTTCCTCGTTGATACTGGGTCCTATGGCATTAATCTCTGTCTCTTGATCGGTCTTCAACTTCACATTAATTCTTGTATCTTCTTCAATCGATATGAAATCCGTATTTATGTCTAATCCCTGTAAGTAGTTTTCAATATAATCACCTGTAAAGCCCCCTAAAAAACCAAGTGTGGTACTAGGAACGTCTAAGTTTTTTAAAACTTGGGACACATTAATTCCTTTACCACCGGGAAATTTACTTTCACTGTATGTTCGATTTAATTGTCCTAATGTTACCTGGTCAAGTTGCAAAATATAATCAAGTGATGGGTTAAGCGTTAAAGTATAAATCATGGCTGAATCACCTTTATTTCTGTTTTATTGTTGAACTGTGCTAAGGCAGTGGGTTCCGAATTATTTGTGATAATTGTCGCCGCATCAAGGTTTGTTATTTTGGAAAACGCAATCTCAGAAAACTTAGTATCATCTGCAAGGACGTAAGCTTCTCTTGTTAACGAAATAGCTAATTGTTTGATTTGAGCTTCCTCTTGGTCAGGGGTTGTAAAACCGTATTCAGGATGCACGCCATTGACACCGATAAAGCATTTATCAAATCGATAGTGTTTAAGACTATCAAAAGCACCTCTGCCGATAACAGCTTTCGTTTTCGGTTTGGCAAAGCCACCAATAAGATACGTTGTTATGCCTTTTTCCAAAAGACCGTTAATATGCATAAGTCCATTTGTGACTACAACAATATTTTTAGGGAGATATGAAATTAATTCATACGTTGTTGAGCCAGCGTCAAGATAGATGCTATCTCCTTCTTCAATAAAATGACTTGCATATTCAGCTATTTGTTGTTTAGTCTGAACGTTTTTGAATGATTTCTCTGTCATGCTTGGCTCATTGAGTTTTCCTTGAAGTCTGGCAGCACCTCCGTGCACACGTTTAAGATACTTTTTTTCTTCAAGTTGTGTGAGGTCACGCCTAATAGTTGACTCTGATGCATTTGTTAAATCAACAAGATCCTTAAGTTTAACAGTGTTATTTGTTTTTAATTTATCTACTATAATTTGATGACGTTCTGATTCTAGCAAAATATCATCTCCTTATGCGCTTACATTTAATTGTTATATTTAAATTATAAGCCGGATAAGTTTAAAAATCAATCATAAACAATCAATTTCATTCATGAACCTGCGGAGAGAAGATAAAGGGGGCAGATAAATTTGATTTTCAGGTTCACTCAACATAGCTGCGAGCGCACCAGGTAAACCACATCCCATAATCATAAGGGGAAGGGCGAGTGAGGTTATAGACAAAGCTATACAACAATTGTTGTTATTTTAATGCAAGTAAAAAAACACAGACCTGGATGTCTGTGTTTTTTGTTAATGTTAGTTATCTACTTGATAAAATCTCCACGGATAAACTCTTCTTCCTCATCAAAGTTTATTCGTATACTTTTAGAAGATGTCGGATCAGGTGAATCAGCGACATGAAAATGGATATGCGGCTCACTGGAATTACCGGAATTTCCAACAAGACCTAGGAGATCACCTTGCTTAACGTCATCGCCTTCATTCACTTCGATAGATTGATGTTTAAAGTGAGCGAGATAACTGTATTCGTCATTACCATGATCAAGAATGACATAATTGCCTAAGGGTTGTTCTTCATTCATTTCACCCACTGGCTCATTATCTTTCACATTGTTTTCTACTTTAACAACTGTCCCATCAGCTGGTGCCAAATATTTTTCGCCAAATGCATAATAGCTTTCATTTAAAGAGTGGTCACCTTCATAGGAACTATCCTCTTTCATAATCGTAAAATCATAAGCATAACGTTGATTTTCAAATTCATAATGATAGTTATTTAGCACATTCATCCCTCCCCAAAATACGAACCACTCACCCTCGAAGGGATATTGAAATGTTGTTTCGGTGTATGTTTCATCGGTTTCAGGATAAGCAGCGAGCGGCATAATCTGTAATCCTTGAATAATGTCTTCTTCATCAATAATTGCTAAAATACCTTTCGAACCACTATCATCTACCCAAGCATAATGCTTCGCGTCATCGCCATAAGGGATCTCGAATTGTAACTTATATGTAGAAACCCCTTTATGAAAATCTTCCCCTAAATCACGAAGCTCATTTAGAGACACCTCATCCTGGAATTCATTACTCATATGACTATAAATCCGTTCATAGTCATCATACAGAAAAGCATCAGGTAATTCTTTCGGTTTCATCGGTTCCTCTCCTTTACTCACATCTTCTTCATTACTACAAGCAGCTAATAGCATAATAGAAAACATAATCAAAATAAAAAAGACCTTAAAATACCTCAACTTTCATCCTCCTATTCCATCTTACTTAGATAATACGGTGAAGTGGAGGAAAAAGTTTCATAATTTAGATTTCATATCATTTATTTGTCAAAATAGTAAAAAACATATATATTAAGTAGACGAAAAATTTGACAAAATTATGTATAATGAAACACTAAGATAAACCATTTTAACGTCTGGAGAGAATGTTATGTACATCGATTTATTGATCGAAAAACTAGGAAAAGATAAAGTAACACAAAATGAAACAGAGCTATTCAGGCACAGCCACGATGAATCCATGCATTTATCAAGTTCCCCAGATGTCGTTTGCTTTCCCGAAACAACACAAGATGTGACCATAATTATGCGTATTGCTAGGGAGTATACAGTACCCATCACTCCGTTTGGCGTGGGTTCCGGCTTGGAAGGGCAAGCCATACCTATACAGAATGGCATCGTCATCGATTTAGAACAGATGAACAACATCGTGGAATTCAACCCAGAAGATTTAACTATCACCGTCCAACCAGGTCTAACCCGCAAACAGTTGAACCACTATATTAACCGTCAAGGCATGATGTTTCCAATCGATCCGGGCGCAGATGCATCCATCGGCGGGATGGTCGCGACAAATGCAAGTGGTACAACAGCAGTACGTTACGGCTCAATGCGGGAACAGGTTTTAGCCATGGAAGTTGTTCTAGCCGATGGGTCAGTGATCACCACTGGAACCAAGGCAAAAAAATCATCATCCGGCTATCATTTAAATGGATTATTTGTTGGCTCAGAAGGAACACTTGGAGTCATTACTAAAATCACTTTGAAATTGCACGGCATTCTAGAATCAAAGGTCGTTGCTCGCTGCACATTTACCAGTCCAGAAACATGCGGGGAAGCAGCACAGACGATTTTATTAAGTGGAATCAACGTCATGCGGATGGAATTTGTGGACGTGAACACAATCAAGCAAGTCAATGAGTATGGAGACCATCATTATCCCGAGCAGCACTCTTTATTTTTTGAATTTGCCGGAACAGAAAAAGCGGTGGAAGAGGAAATCACATTTACAGGTGAGTTAATGAAAGATTTAGGTTGTGAGAACTGGGAAGTAGCAAGGGAGTCGACCGAGCGGGAGGAATTGTGGCGGGCAAGACAAGAGATGTCATATGCATTTCGTCATCTGAAAGGGAGGCACGCCTTTAGCACCGATGTTTGTGTACCCATTTCAGAATTACCCGCGATGATCCACTATGCGAGTACATTGCTTTCTAAGAAGGGTCTTAAAGGCGGAATATTTGGCCATGTCGGTGACGGCAACTTTCATACATTGCTTACCTTTCAAAAAGAAAATAATGTTGAGCGTAACCAGGCTTTTGAGATAAATGAATTAATTGTCAATCGCGCTATCGAGGTAGGCGGAACATGCACAGGCGAGCATGGCGTCGGTCTAGGAAAAAGAAGGTTTCAAGAGAAAGAGCACGGAGATGCACTTGACATCATGCGGTCTATCAAAAAAATGTTCGATCCTGAAGGGATTTTGAACCCAGGGAAGATTTTTTGACGAAAGGCCATAGAATAAACTGAAGGGCTATAGATCTGAATGAAAGGCCATAGAATAAACTGAAGGGCTATAGATCCGAATGAAAGGCCATAGAATAAACTGAAGG
>Ga0209487_1001438_pt1 | contig 20127 bp, 18 predicted proteins | sample Poulit2012_FD_187524 | JGI IMG/M metagenome (GOLD analysis project Ga0209487, IMG submission 187524) | Agricultural soil microbial communities from Georgia to study Nitrogen management - Poultry litter 2012 (SPAdes) (version 2) | ecosystem: Environmental > Terrestrial > Soil > Agricultural land...
GTAGAAGGAGCGCGGCACCACTGGGCCTGTGTCCGGACGGCGAGCACTGGAGCCTCAAGACACCGGCGCATCGGAGCCACACGTCATGTGCTCACCTCAGCTGCGGCCCCAGCGTCGTGCGCGGCCGGCGCGCCGCGGCTCCCGCAGGCACACGGGTCGGCCGCTTGCGCACTGTCCCGCCGTACCCACTCCTGCCCGGGCTCGTCGGTGGCAGGGCATCGCATCTGGCAGGATGAGCGCATGACTTCGGCTCCGCTTCCCCCGCCTCGCACGATCCTGTTCATCGGTGACTCGATCACCGACTGCAGCCGGGCGCAGGACCCGGACGGGCTCGGGTACGGCTACGTCCGGCTGATCGCAGAGCACTTCGCGGCGCACGAGCCGACCGCCACCGTCGTCAATCGCGGGATCAGCGGGAATCGGGTGGCCGATCTGGTCGAACGGTTCGGCCCGGACGTGCTGGACATGGACCCGCAGGTGGTCACCATCTACATCGGTGTCAACGACACGTGGCACTACTTCACCAAGGGCGAGGAGGTCACCGCCGCCGACTTCGAGCACGGGTACCGCTTCATGCTCGATCAGCTCTCCGCCACGCGCCCGGCCGCACCAGTACTGATGATCGTCCCCTTCGTCACCGACGTGGACGAGGAGAAGGCCGGGTACCACGCGGACCTGGATCAGAAGGTCGCCGTGATCCGTGACCTCGCCCGCGAGTTCGGGCATACGCTGGTCGATCTCGAAAAGGTGCTGGAGACGGCGTGGAGCGTGGGTCACAGCCCGGCCGGAATCGCCGAGGACGGTGTCCACCCCACCATCGCGGGGCATCGTCTGATCGCCGACGCTTGGCTCGAAGCCTTCCGCGGCATCGACCCGGCTCGCAGCCGCTGAACCAACAGGACCGCAGCCGCGGCCCGGTCAACGGGATCAGCGCAGCGGCGCGCTGACATCCACGGAGAGGAAGCCGCGTCGGAAGGTACGGGCATCGACCCGCAGCACGGGCCCGGGCCGGACCGGATTGCGCAGATGCACGTGCCCGCTGCGAGCCTCCGCCCCCACCACCGCGTACACATGGTTGGCGGGCAGGGGCCCATGGGCCGTCGGCACCCGGGGGCTGAAGGGATGGGTCGAGGCGCACACGGCTCGCCCCTGTCCCATCCAGGTGAGGATCTGTGCCGCATCGGGAAGCCGCACCAGCGTGCGCACCGGTGAACCCAGCAGCAACTGCAGTCCGTAGCGGGCGAAACCCCTCTGCACCAGCGGGTAGCTGCCGGCGAGGTGACCGGCGACCGCCTTCTCCAGCACACCGGGCCAGGACGGGCCGCCGCCGTCGATCCCGGCATAGAGGAAGCGGCCATCGGTTCCGACCGGCATCCTGCGATCCACCCGCAGCGAGGAGTCCGTGCCCGGCAGTCGCACGGTGATGATCCCGTCCGAGGCCCCCTCGAGCAGGGCCGGCAGACGACCGTGGTCGACCTCATGGATCGCGAGCATCGCGGCGATCACCCAGCAGTCGCCGAGGCGGCCCTGTCGGGGCCGGTGCTCGGGCCCCCGGGGGCGCAGCGGGCTGTGATCATGCCGCAGTCCGCTCGCCCGCGGGCCGGGGTCGGGATCGAGCAGATGCCGCGCGGTGCCGGCCGGCGAGCTCGACGGCCCGGGGCCGCCACGCACGGCGCGCGCCCACCCGGGACGGGTGAGCGCGCGCAGCAGGCGCCTCCAGGTCCTCACCGGTGGCACGGCACCGGGCAGGTCCTCGCGGCGGGGATCGGAGCCGGGCACGTCGGACCGGTTGGTCCCCACAGCGGGTGACGGCTCAGTTCGTCGCGGCGGGCACGATCTCCTGACCGGTGCGCTCCATGACGTCTGCGAACCAGGGCTGATCGATGTCGAAGGGCTTGTGGCCGGCGATGCGCTCGAACTCGATGGCGCGCAGGCGGCCGTCGTTGCCCTCGTCATGGCCGATCACACCGGAGCTGCCCTCGAGGGAGACCTGCACCGCGAGATCGGTCATCGACTTGATCAGGCGCAGATCCTCGGAGTTGGCCTTGGCCGAGCGGGAGAAGTAGCCCGACTTCTGGACCATGACCTTCTCCGCGCCGAGCTTGGCGGCGAACTGCTTCGCGAACCACTGGCCGGGGTTGATCGTGTCGATCTTGACGTGACCGAAGGGGTCCTTCTCCGGCTCCTCTCCGCGGGCCTGCATCTCGGCGACGATCTCGGGGATGCCGGCACCCTCCGAGAGGAAGATGTTCACGCAGCCGGTCTCGTCCATGACCTTCTTGAGGCGCTCCGCCTCGGCGTCGATGTCCAGCGCCAGCTCGGGCAGGAAGACGGCGTGGATGTCCCAGCGGTCGGCGCGGTGGCCGATCGAGGGGAGCCACTCCTGCTGGGCGTGCCACTTCTGGTAGTACTCGGCCGCCTGGGCGGTCAGGTACCCGCAGGCACGGCCCATCACCTCATGGACGATGAGCATGCGCGGGTTCGAGCCGTGCTCGGCGAGGATGTTCTGCGCGAAGACGCTGGACTGCTCGGCGGCGCTCATCGCCCCCAGCGACTGGCGGATCGGCACGATGTCGTTGTCGATCGTCTTGGGCAGGCCGACCACGTGCAGGTCGTAGTCGTTGTCCTGCAGGTACTTCGCCAAGTCGGCGGCAGTGGTGTTGGTGTCGTCGCCGCCGATGGTGTGCAGCACGTCCACGCCGTCGGCCTTGAGCTGGTCCGCGGCGACCTCCAGGGCATTCTGGCCCTCCTGGATGAGGCCGCGCTTGACCAGGTCGGCGGTGTTGGTGAGCTTGACGCGGGAGTTGCCGATGGGGGAGCCGCCGTAGTTGTGCAGCACTCCGGCCTTCGCACGCACCTCGTCGTCCACGACGATCTTCTCACCGGAGAGCAGGCCCCAGTAGCCGTGCTTGTAGGCGATGATCTCGACGTCGGGCACCAGCTCGTCGTACCTCTCGATCAAACCGCCGACGGCAGAGGACAGGCAGGGGGCATAACCCCCGGCGGTGAGCAGGGCGACGCGCTTGACGGTCATGAGGTATAGGTCCCTTCACGGTTCGGGTCTGGGCGTCCCCGAGTGTACCGATTTCGGGGCGCTGACAGACCACTTGTGCCGCCGGTGGCCACCGGGCCGGCGCGGTCCCATCGAGGGGCCCGAGCCGCTGCTCCGCGACACAACGCGGAGCTCAGCTCTCGCGCGGTGCCAGAGCGGTGAGGACCTCCTCGTGGATCAGTCCGTTGGAGGCCACGGCGTTGCCGCCGAAAGGGCCGTCCTCTCCCTCGAGGGACGTGAAGCGGCCGCCCGCCTCCGTGACGATCGGGACCAGCGCGACCATGTCGTGCAGCGCGAGCTCCGGTTCGCAGGCGGCGTCCACCGCGCCCTCGGCCACCAGCATGTACGACCAGAAGTCGCCATAGGCGCGGGTGCGCCAGAAGCGCTGCATCAGGTTCAGCATCTGCGGCAGACGCTCCGAATCCGCCCAGCCGCCCAGGGAGGAGTACGACAGCGACGCCTCCTCGATCCGGTCGACCCCGGAGACCGTCAATCGACTGGCGGCGTTGATGCGGGAACCGGTCCAGGCGCCGACCCCGGCACCGCCCCACCAGCGCCGCGACAGGGACGGGGCGGACACCAGCCCGATGACGGGCTGGCCGTCCTCGACCAGACCGATCAGGGTCGCCCAGACCGGGACGCCGCGCACGAAGTTGCGGGTGCCGTCGATCGGGTCGATCACCCACTGGCGGGCGGAGGAGCCGGTGGTCCCGAACTCCTCGCCGATCACCTGGTCACGGGACCGCGAGCGCGCCAGCTGGGAGCGCACCAGCTGCTCGGCCGCCTGATCGGCGTCGGTGACCTCGGTCAGATCGGGCTTGGTGGAGACCTGGAGATCCTGGGCCTTGAAACGGGACATGGTGAGCTGATCGACGGCATCGGCCAGGACATGGGCGAGGCGCAGATCGTCGGCATAGCGGCTGGACATGGACCCAGCCTAAAGTGCCCCGCGGCCACCGTAGGGCAGCGACTCGGCGCCGTCCGGCTCAGACGTCCCACGGATCGTTGCGGCGCAGCGCGGCGGCCAGCCGCCGGTAGGAGGCCAGCCGGGTCGGCCCCGCGGTGCCCGCCCCGCCCTGCTCGACCAGCTCGTCGAGAGCGCAGTCGGGGGCGTCCCGGTCATGGGAGCATCCGCGCGGGCAGTGCTCGGCGAGCTCGGCGAGATCGGGGAAGGCCTCCAGCAGCTCGTCGGCGACCACGTGCCCCAGGCCGAAGGAGCGCACCCCGGGAGTGTCGATCACCCATCCGCCGGTGTGCGGCAGCTGCAACGCCAGGGCCGAGGACGAGGTGTGGCGGCCGCGGCCGGTGGTCTCGTTGACGGCCCCGGTCGCCCGGGAGGTCCCGGGCACCAGTGCATTGAGCAGAGTGGACTTGCCGACCCCGGAGTGACCGATCAGGACGCTGATGCGGCCTTCGAGCCTTTGCTGCAGCTCGGCCAGGCCGTCCAGCCCGCCGTCGTCGCGTACCCGCGTCACCACGTGGTCCACGCCCAGCGGGGCATAGCTGTGCAGGAAGTCCGCCGGGCCCTTCAGATCCGCCTTGGTCAGCACCAGCAGGGTGTCGATGCCCGCGACGTACGCGGCGACCAGGCAGCGGTCGACCATGCCACCGCGCGGTTCCGGATCAGCGAGCGCGGTGACGATCACCATCAGGTCGACATTGGCGACCAGCGGCCGTTCGGTGGAGTCGTCGTCATCGGCGCTGCGGCGCAGGAAGGAGCTGCGCTCCTGGATGCGCACGATCCGTGCCAGTGACCCCTCGGTCCCGGAGGTGTCACCGACCAGGTCCACCAGGTCGCCGGGGACGATGGGGGAGCGGCCCAGCTCGCGGGCCCTCATGGCCGTCACGGTGCGCTCCTGGGCGGTGCCGGCGGCCACCACCGTCCTCCACCGGCCGCGGTCGACCGACACCACCCGGGCGGGGATCGCGTCCTCGTGCTTGGGCCGGTCCTTGGTGCGGGGGCGAGATCCGCGGCGGGAGGGCCGCACCCGCACGTCGGACTCGTCCCAGTCGCGGACCGACCGCCTCACCGCTGCTCGCCCTCCGGCCCCTGGGCGTGCAGCATCGACAACCACATCCCCACGAAATCGGGGAGTGTCTTGGCGGTGGTGCCGATGTTGACCACCTTCATATCCGGCACTTTGAGCCCGATGATCGCCGCGGCCGTGGCGATCCGGTGATCCTCGTAGGTCTCGAACTCGGTCCCGTGCAGGCTGCCCGGGTGGATCTCCAGACCGTCCTCGTGCTCGATGGTGCGGGCGCCGACCTTCGTCAGCTCGGTCGACAGGGCCTGCAACCGGTCGGTCTCGTGCCCGCGGAGGTGCCCCACCCCGCGCAGTCGGGTCGGGGAGTCCGCGAGCGCCGCGAGCGCGGCGATGGTCGGGACCAGCTCTCCCATCGCCGACATGTCGGCGTCGATCCCGTGGATCGCACCCCCGCCGCGTACGCAGACGGTCTCGCCCTCCCGCCACACCTTCGCGCCCATCCGGCTGAGCAGATCGCGGTAGGCGTCACCGGGCTGGGTGGTCAGCTCCGGCCAGTCGGCGACCGCGACGGTGCCGCCGGTGGCCACGGCCGCGGCCAGGAACGGACCCGCGTTCGACAGATCCGGCTCCACCACGACCCGGGAGGGGCGGATCGCGCCGCGGGAGACGGTCCAGCTGTGGCCGCCGTCCGGTCCGACCCGGTGCTCGGCGGTGACGCCCACAGCGCGCAGCGTGTCGAGGGTCATGTCGATGTGCGGCAGTGAGGGCAGCACCGGACCGACGTGATGCAGCTCGAGGTCGGCCTCGCAGCGCGGGGCGACCAGCAGCGCGTTCGAGACGAACTGGCTGGACGCGGAGGCATCGACCTCCACGCGCCCGCCGGGCAGCTGCCCGGTCCCGTGCACGGTCAGCGGCAGTCGTCCCTCCTCGCCGTGTTCGGTGACCCGCACGCCCTGGGCGCGCAGGACCTGGATCACCGGACCCATCGGTCGAGCCAGGGCGGCCTCGTCCCCGGTGAAGCGCACCTCGCCGTGGTGGAGCGCCGCCAGCAGCGGTACGAAGCGCATCACGGTGCCGGCCAGGCCCGTGTCGATCTCGATCGGCTCGGCCGGTCGCTGTGAGGGCAGCGGGAGCGGCGTGACCTGCAGCTCGGCGTCCTCGAAGCGGAGGGTTGCGCCGAGTCGCTCGAGGGCGTCGGCCATCAGACGGGTGTCTCGCGAGACCAGCGCGCCGCGCAGGCGGGAGGGCTCATCCGCGATCGCCGCCAGGAGCATCCACCGGGCGGTCAAGGACTTCGAACCGGGGACCTGCACCACCGCATCGACCGGTTTCTGGGCGACGGGTGCGGCCCACAGCACCTCGGAAGCCGTCAAATCGTCAACCCCGCTGCGCGGCGAGCTTCTGCTGCGCCGAGTCCACGGAGCTCCTGGTCTTCTTCCCGAGCTTCTGGGTCTTCTTCTCGAGCTCGCGCTGCTTACGCTGCGCCTTCTTCTGTGAGCGTTCGACGAACTGGTTCACCTGGTAGCCGAGGGAGGGGCGGCCGTCATGATCGACGACGGCCAGCAGCATGCCGCCGAGCAGGCCGGCGTCGCTCAGGATCGACTGGATCTCCTGGACCCGCTCCTGACCGCGCAGCTCCCAGATGCGCCGGCGTCCGGCCCAGCCCACGGATGTGGTCACCAGCAGGGCGGCAGCCGCCGCCCGCGGGCGGCGGTTGGTGGCGTACATGATGCCGGCGCCGGCGGCGACCGCACCGCTGGCGCGGATGACGGCACGGACGTCGACGAATCCCGGGGCGCTGGTCTTGGCGAGCGCGGAGTCGACCGCCTCAAAGGCCTGCGGGCAGACGTCGATCTCGCGTTCGGGGCGTAGGGCGGTGCGCACTCCTTCGAAGATGAAGGGGGCGGCGAGCAAGGGTCGGGCGATGCGACGGACCAGGGCCATGGTGTCCTCACGTTCTCGGAAGCGATCAGGGCCGGTGACCGGATGACCCGGATCACCGGGGGCCAGCCTACCGCGCAGGGAACATCCTGCATGCCGGCAACGTTGCACCCACCGTGGCAGGAGGACGAGGTCCTCGAACGGCGCACGGGAGAACGGGGAGCGAGCGCAGTGAGCACAGCGGTGATCGATGCGGCCCCGCAGCGGCGGTCTGGCGTAGGTTGGGAGTCGATGACCCAGATCCAGCCCACTCCCGACGCCGACGCCGCCCGGAGCGCCGGTGCGCCCACCCACGTCGTCCCCGACCCGGTAGCTGCAGAGAACTTCGACTTCGAGGCCGAGGCGCTGTCCCACCTGGACTCCCTCTACGGCGGTGCGCTGCGGATGACCCGCAACCCGCAGGACGCCGAGGACCTGGTCCAGGAGACCTTCATGAAGGCCTTCCGGGCACGCGACCGGTTCACCCCCGGAACGAACCTGCGGGCCTGGATGTACCGGATCATGACCAACACCTACATCTCCTCCTACCGGCAGAAGCAGCGCCGGCCGAAGGAGTCCTGGACCGAGACGGTCGAGGACTGGCAGCTGGCCGAGGTGGAGTCCCATACCAGCAGCGGGCTGCGTTCGGCGGAGACCGAGGCGCTGGACCGGCTCCCGGACTCGGCGGTCAAGGACGCTCTGGCCGAGCTGCGAGAGGACTACCGGATGGCGGTCTACCTCGCCGATGTCGAGGGGTTCGCCTACAAGGAGATCGCCGAGATCATGGACACCCCGATCGGCACGGTGATGTCGCGGTTGCACCGCGGTCGCAGGCAGCTGCGGGAGATGCTCTCCGACTATGCAGTGCGCAGTGGTTACCTGCGCAGGGATCCCACCGACCAGGAGCAGGAGGAGGCCTGATGACCCAGGACGACGCTACCGCGCGCGAGGCCCGCGACCTCCGCTACGGACTCGAGGAGGCGCTCGACGGCGAGCTGCCCGGTGAGATGGTGGAGCGGATGGCCAGGCACACCCAGGGATGCCCGGAGTGCGCCGAGGAATGGGAGCGCCTGCGCCGCATCAAGGAGCTGGTGCGCCGCAGCTGCGCCGAGCCCGCGCCGCGCGCACTGCGGGAGCGCATCACTGTCGAGTACCGCTCGGTGCAGACCACGCGCACCGAGACGGGGCGGACGACGACCTCGAGCGTGCGGGTGACCAGCACCCGGTTGGAGCCTCCCCAGGAGTGAGACGGCTTATGACCGAGCGGTCGCACTGCATCTGACCGGGCGGCCCCGACAGTGGGCCCGCGGGCACACCATGGACAGGAAGAATGCCATGGACACCAAGAAGGCCTCTCCCTGCACGGGAGAGGCCTTCGATGATCGCCGAAGCGGTGAACCGCGACTCAGGTGTTGGGTCGCTTGCCGCGGTTCGCGTTGTTCTTGCGGCGAGCCTTGCGCTTGCGTCCACGCTTGCTCATCACGCTCTCCTTCCTTCACCGTTGCAACCCGGCAATTCTGCCACATCCGCTGCCGGGCCCTCGGCTGCTCGCCGCTCCGGCCATCGCGGCGTGGCAGGTGACACTCACTCTCAGGACGAGGTGCCCAGCCAGCTGCCGAATCCGCCGTGCAGCACCAGCCAGGCCATCAGGCCGTAGCCGATCTGTCCCGGATGGTCTCCGGGGGAACGGGCGACGTCGGTGACCCACTGCTCGTGACCGTCGAGCCCGCCCACCATGTCGATGTACGGGATGCGGCGGCGGGAGCAGACGTCCTCGAAGGCACCGGAGAGCTCGCGGACCGCGGCCGCCAGGGCGGGATCCCGGCTGGGCGCAGGTCCGACCACGAAGGCGGGGAGCCGCAGACGCTCCAGACCGTCCAGCACCTTGGCGACGTTCAGTCGGGAGCGAGCCAGCGAGATGCCGGCTTCGATGTCGGCCCGGCCGGGTGCGAGGATCACCCGGTGGTCGACGTTGCCGGCGGCACGTGCCTCGGTGTCGGTGCGCCGGCGCACGTCCTCGTCCCAGCGCTCAGCGAGCTCTGCGGACGTCTCATCGGGAAGCGCTGCGGTGAACATGTCGATGCGGCAGTGGGTCCCCTGCTCACTGGCGACGGCGCGGCCGAGCCAGCCCAGCGCGCGGGCGTCTCCGACCCCCGCGAGCAGGTGGTCGCCGAGGGCGATGATTCGGATCCGTGCCTGGGGATCCTGGGGGGCCGGGGGAGTCACTGCGGACACCGATACCTCCTGAGCGTGGGACAAGATGTCAACTGTAACGGTGCCTGCCGCATCGCGGAGAACCCGCTGCGGCAGGCACCGGTGGCGCTCAGACCTCGAACGCGCGGTCGAGCAAATCCTCCTGCTCGACCTTGTGCGTGGCGGCGGAACCCGTCGCCGGAGAGGCCGAGGCGGGACGGGCCACCACCTTGAGGGTGCGACCGACCTCCACGGCGAAGTTCATCGCCATGAAGCTCCACGCTCCCTGGTTCTGCGGCTCCTCCTGGACCCACACCAGCTCGGCGTCGGGATAGGCCTCGAGCACGTCGTGGAGCTCGGAGGCGGGCAGCGGGTACAGCTGCTCGAGACGGACGATCGCGGTATCGGTCCGTTCCTCCTTCTGCCGGCGTGCCACCAGTTCCCAATAGACCTTCCCGGAGGCCAGCAGCACCCGCCGCACCTTCTCGGGATCAGTGGTGGTGTCGGGCAGCACCGGCTGGAAACGGCCGCTGGTGAAGTCTTCGACCGAGCTCACCGCCGCCTTGTTGCGCAGCATCGACTTCGGGGTGAAGACGATCAGTGGCTTCTTCGGCTCCGTCAGCGCCTGCTTGCGCAGCAGGTGGAAGTAGCTGGCCGGGGTCGAGGGGATGGCCACGCGCATGTTGTCCTCCGCACACTGCTGGAGGAACCGTTCGATGCGCGCCGAGGAGTGGTCGGGGCCCTGCCCCTCGTAGCCGTGCGGTAGCAGCAGCACCACGCTGGAGCGCTGGCCCCACTTCTGCTCGGAGGCAGAGATGAACTCGTCGATGATCGTCTGCGCGCCGTTGACGAAGTCACCGAACTGGGCCTCCCACAGCACCAGCGAGTCCGGGTTCTCGACGGAATAGCCGTACTCGAAGCCCAGGGCGGCGAACTCGGACAGGGAGGAGTCGTAGACGTTGAAGCGCGCCTGGTCCTCGGACAGGTGTGCGAGCGGGGTCCACACCTTCCCGTCCTCGTTGTCGATGAACACGCTGTGGCGCTGCACGAAGGTGCCGCGCCGGGTGTCCTGCCCGGTCAGGCGCACGCGCCTGCCCTCCATGAGCAGGGAACCGAAGGCCAGCAGTTCGCCGTAGGCCCAGTCGATACCACCCTCGCTGGACATCTGCTGCCGCCGGTTGATCACCTTCTTCAGCTTCGGGTGCACGGTGAAGGAGTCGGGGACGTCCCCGTGGGCCTGGCCAATACGCTCGAGCACGCTGTGGTCCACGGCGGTCTCCTCGATGGCCCCGGCCGGGGCGCCCTGCTGGGACTGGGGCAGATCCAGTCCCTGCACGCTGTCCCTCGGGTCGGCCTCGGAGCTCGAGCGGGTCGCGGCGAAGGCCTCGTCCAGGTGCTCCTGGAAGTTGCGCACCAGGCCTTCGGTCTCCTCCTCGGTCAGGTCGCCGCGCTCGACGAGCGTCTCCATGTAGAGCTTGCGGGCGCTGGGCTTCTGGTCGATGAGCGCGTACATCGTCGGCTGGGTCATCGAGGGGTCATCGCCCTCGTTGTGTCCGCGACGGCGGTAGCACTGCATGTCGATGACCACGTCGCGCTTGAACTTCTGCCGGTACCGGAAGGCGATCTCGGCCACTCGGACGCAGGCCTCGGGATCGTCACCGTTGACATGGAAGATCGGCAGCTGAGTCGACTTGGCCACGTCGGTGGAGTAGAACGAGGACCGGGAGGAGTCCGGCAGCGTGGTGAAGCCGATCTGGTTGTTGATGATGACGTGGATGGTCCCGCCGGTGCGGTAGCCGCGCAGCTCCGAGAGGTTCAGCGTCTCGGTGACCACGCCCTGGCCGGCGAAGGCGGCGTCGCCGTGCAGCAGGATCGGCAGCACCGGGAACTCGTTGCCCTGCTCGAGGCGATCCTGCTTGGCGCGCACGATGCCCTCGAGGACGGGATTGACGGCTTCCAGGTGGGAGGGGTTGGCGGCGAGGTAGACCTTGGTCGTCTCCCCGTCGCGCGCCGTGTAGGTGCCCTCTGTCCCCAGGTGGTACTTCACATCACCCGAGCCGAGATTCGGGCCGTAGTCGCCCTCGAACTCCTGGAAGATCTGGCCGTAGCTCTTGCCCGCCAGGTTCGACAGCACGTTCAGCCGGCCACGGTGGGCCATGGCGATGCAGACCTCATCGAGGTTGTCGTGGGCCGCCTCGTGCAGCACGGCGTCCAGCATCGGGATCACCGACTCGCCGCCTTCGAGCGAGAAGCGCTTCTGGCCCACGAACTTCGTCTGCAGGAACGTCTCGAAGGCCTCTGCGGCGTTGAGGCGATTCATGATGTGCGTGTGCTCGGGCTTCTCGAACGGCCGGCGCGGGGTCTCCATCTCGTTCTGCAGCCACGCCCGCTCCTGCGGGTCGGAGATGTGCATGTACTCCACACCGATGGTGCGGCAGTAGGCATCGCGGAGCACCCCGAGGATGTCACGCAGGGGCATCTCCTCCTGGCCGCCCAGGCCCCGGGTGGGGAAGATTCGGTCCAGGTCCCACAGGGTCAGGCCGTAGGTCTCGACATCCAGATCGGGATGGTGACGCACCCGGTACTGGAGGGGATCGGTGTCCGCCATCAGGTGGCCGCGCACCCGGTAGGAGTGGATCAGATCCATCACCCGTGCCAGGCGCTCAGACTTGGAGTCCTTGAAAGGGTTGTCGGGAACCCAGCGGATCGGCTGGTATGGGATCCGCAGCGAGGCGAAGACCCGGTCGAAGAAGCCGTCCTTGCCGAGCAGCTTCTCGCCCATCCGCTTGAGGAACTCGCCGGAGGCAGCGCCCTGGATGATGCGGTGGTCATAGGTCGAGGTCAGCGTCATGACCTTGGAGACAGCCAGGTCCGCCAGGGCGGTCGGGCTCGAGCCCTGGAACTGGGCGGGGTAGTCCATGGCGCCGACGCCGACGATCGTGCCCTGGCCCTTCATCAGGCGCGGGATCGAGTGCACGGTGCCGATACCGCCCGGATTGGTCAGCGCGACGGTGGTGTGCGAGAAGTCGTCCATCGTCAGCTTGCCGGCCCGGGCCTTGCGGACGACCTCCTCGTAGGCCTGCCAGAAGCCGTGGAAGTCGAAGCGCTGGGCGGCCTTGATGTTGGGTACCACCAGGCCGCGGGAACCGTCGGGCCGGGGCATGTCGATGGCCAGACCGAAGTTCACGTCCTCGCGACGCAGCATCACGGGCTTGCCCTTGTCATCGACGTCGAAGCCGTTGTTCATGTCGGTGATCTCGGTGATGGCCTCGACCATCGCCCACCCGATCAGGTGGGTGAAGGAGACCTTGCCGGCCCGATTGCGCTTGAGGTGGTTGTTGATGACGATGCGGTTGTCGAACAGCAGCTTGACCGGGACGTCGCGCACCGAGGTCGCGGTGGGGACGGTCAGCGACTCGTCCATGTTGCGCACTACGGCGTTCGCCGGGCCGCGCAGCTTGACGACCTCCGGCTCCTGCAGCTCCACGGCTGGGATCTGCGCCGTCGTGGTGGGCACCTTCGCCGGACGGTCCGAGGTGGTCGAGACCCTCGGGGTCCTCGGCTCCGGTCGGGAGGGGGCGGCTGGTTCTTGGTCTGCCTGGGCAGGGGCGTCGTTCACGGACGAGGATTCCTTCGCGGGCTGGGTGGACGCCGTGCTGTCGGCGGTCGACGGTGACTGGGAGGCAGGGGCGGCAGAGGACTCTGCCTGTCCCGGGTCCCGGTCGGGTGCCGGAGCCGGTTCGGGCTCCGAAGCGGCCTCGGGAGGGCCCGAGGGCTCGTCGGCAGTGCTGTCCGGGGTGGGCGTCGAGGAGCTGGAGGCGAAGTACTCCGCCCAGCTGGGGTCGACGCTCGAGGGATCTTTCTGCCACTGCTCATGGAGTGCGTCCACGAGCCACTGATTGGGACCGAACTCCGGGTTCTCCGGGTCCTGTGTCTGCTGTGACACTCTGAGATCGCCAGCCTTCTCACGGTCGAGTGATGCGGATATCGACAGCCTAACGGAGGGGACGGTGTTCACGGACGCCGACTCGAGGTGAGGATGCGGAATCTCGCGCACCGGGTGCGGGACATCACGTCAGGATCCCTGGGGCGGCTGATCGGGCAGGGTCACCCGGATCAGTGAGGACCGGTCGTCCCGGGCCGCCTCGCTGCGCGGATCGTCCAGCACCTCGACGGTGCCGCCGTGCAGACCGGCCGCCCAGCGGGCGATCGCCAGTCCCAGGCCGGTCCCGCCCGAGGTATCGGCCGATCCGCCGCGCTGGAACCGTTCGAAGACCCGGGTCCGTTCCTCTCGGGCGATCCCCGGCCCCTCGTCGTGGACCTGGATGCTCACCCCCGTCTGGTCCGCGGTGCGCGCGGCGGTGACCTGGATCCTGCCTCCGGCGGGCGAGTGCCGGGCGGCGTTCTCGAGCAGGTTGTGGATGACCTGGTGGATGCGGGCGGCATCAGCGGTCACGCTCAGATCGGGGGGCTCGACGTCGACGATCCAGCGAGCGTCGCGGCCCTCGGTCGACAGGGCGGCGGCGTCGACCACCTCGTGGAGGAAGGGCGTCAGCGCGATCTGCTCCAGATCCAGCTCGACGACGCCCGCGTCGAGGCGGGACAGGTCCAACAGGTGCTCGACCAGCAGGGAGAGCCGCTCGGTCTCGGCCAGGGCGACCGACAGCGCGGTCGGATCCGGCTCGGTGACCCCGTCCACGATGTTCTCCAGCTGGGCCCGCAGCCCGGCCACCGGGGTGCGCAGCTCATGGGAGACATTGGCGACCAGGTCGCGGCGCATCTGGTCGGTCTGTTCGAGCTCGGAGGCCATCGTCGAGAAGGCGGCTGCCAGCTGTCCGACCTCGTCGTGACTGCTGGCGCGGATCCGTTGCGTGTAGTCACCGCGGGCCATCGCCTGGGCAGCTCCGGTCATCTCCCGCAGGGGGGAGGTCATTCCCCGTGCCAGCAGCTGCGTGAACATCAGGGCGGCGAGCACCACCAGCGGGATCGCCAGCAGCGGCTGCAGGCCGGCGCGGATGCTTATCCACGTCAGCAGTGCCGCCACCGTCACCACCGACACCACCAGCACCCCGAGCTTGACCTTGAAGGAGCGGAAGAGGTCCAGCGGGCGCACATCGAGCCGGTCGGGCACCCGGGAACGAGCCGCTGGGGACGATGTTCCGCGGTGCGGGGCGTCGCCGGGGAGCTGCTCGCTCATGTGAGGGCGCCACCCGGCCCCGCCTGACCGGGCGCGACGGGATCGTCCTCGGGCTCCGCGGGGAGCTCCAAGGCGTAGCCGACCCCGTGCACGGTGCGCACCAGATCCGCCCCGAGCTTGCGGCGCAGCGCCTTGACGTGGGAGTCCACGGTCCGGGTGCCGGTGGCGTCGACCCAGTCCCAGACATCGGCCAGCAGCTGCTCACGGGTCAGGACTGTGCCGGGGGCGTTGGCCAGGCACAGCAGCAGGTCGAACTCGGTGGGGGTGAGGTGGGCCGGCACGCCGGCCCGCATCACCCGTCGGCCCGCTCGGTCGATCACCAGATCCCCGACCTGCAGGGCCATCTGCGGATCCGCCCCGTCGGCGGCGCCGGCCGCGGCGGGTGCGCGCCGAACCCTGCGCAGCAGAGCCTTGAGCCGGGCGACCAGCTCCCGCATGGAGAAGGGTTTGGACATGTAGTCGTCGGCACCCACGCCCAGGCCCACCAGCATGTCGGTCTCGTCGTCGCGGGCGGTGAGCATCAGCACCGGCACGGGATCCTCGGCCTGGATGCGCCGGCACACTTCGAGGCCGTCGAAACCAGGCAGCATCACATCGAGCACCACCAGGTCCGGACGCACATCGGTCACGGTGCGCACGCCCGAGGGCCCGTCGAGGGCGGTGGAGACCTCCCAGCCCTCGGCGGTGAGCCGGTCCGCGATGGCGCGGGTGATGGTCGGCTCGTCCTCGATCACCACCACCCGGACGGGGGCGGGCGACGAGGCGCCGCCTGACTGCCCTGCCTGCCTCGGGCGCGCGGACTGATCTGCCTGATCCGGGGTCGACATGGCGCCACTGTAGACCCCGGAGCATGCGCGAGCTGTGAGGCCCACGTCATGATCAGCCCTGCCCACAGGCACCGTGCGGGGCTCCGACGGGGGCCCGTGCGTCAAGATCGGACAACCTTCGCGCCACTCTGGCAAAAACTTGGCAATGACCGCGTTGGCCTGCTGTTCCCGCGTGGTGGCCGCGCCGTAGATTTGGGCCCGTTGTTCGGCGACGCGTCCTTCCCCTTGTCCGGCGTCGCGCTCGGACAAATCCATGACACACGTTGCTGATCTCTAAGGCAGGTCGATCTCTTGGCGAATCATCGCGCCGAAGGACGGGCCCAGGTGCGCACGCTCCGGGCCACGGGTGGGACCCACCGGGACGGTGCCCTCCCCGCGAGCGTGGTCAAGGTCGGAGTGCTGGGTGCCCTGGCGACCGCCACCATCGCCGCTCCGCTGGCCGCTGCCGCAGCCGGCGTCGAGGAGGGGGCGGAGCTGCCGCAGACCGCCGGCGCTTCGGCTCCCGCGGCAGCTGACGTGCCGCGCGAGGCCGTGGCCCTGCCTGCCGCGCAGCTCGACGACGCGGCCGCTGAGACCGCGGAGGACACGGAGGCTGAGGCTCGCGACTCAGAGTCAGCAGCCAGCCGCGATCAGGCACGCACCAGTCCGGTCGCCGACCAGGAGGATTCCGAGGAGGCCGAGGACACGGAGCCCTTCGACATCGAGGTCGAGGCTCCGGCGCCCGAGCCGGAGCCCGAGGAGGCCGACAAGCCCGATGAGGACGGAGCCGCGGCGGCCGCGACCGATGGCTACGTCCAGCCGGTCGACGGGCCGATCACCTCCGGCTACGGCTACCGCACCCACCCCGTCCTGGGAAGCTCGAAGCTGCACGAGGGCGTCGACTTCGGTGCCTCCTGCGGCACTCCCGTCCAGGCGGTCAAGTCCGGCACCGTGGTCGCCACCGAATTCACCAGTGCCTCTGGAAACCGCGTCAAGGTCGACCACGGCGACGGCGTGGTGACCGGCTACTACCACCTGCAGGACTTCGCGACCTCGGTGGGCGCCACGGTCGAGGCCGGCGAGGTCATCGGCAACGTCGGCAACACCGGCCGCTCCACCGGCTGCCATCTGCACTTCGCGAAGATGGATGGGGCAGGCAACTACTCCGACCCGATGTCGATCCTGCGGTGACCACCTCTCCCGTCGTCCTCGGCGTCGAGTCCTCCTGCGACGAGACCGGTTTCGGGCTGGTCAGCGACGGCCGCCTGCTGGGGCAGGGACTGGCCTCGAGCGCCGCGCAGCACGCCGAGTTCGGGGGAGTCGTCCCCGAGATCGCGGCTCGGGCCCACCTCGAATCCGCCGTCCCCACCCTGCGCATCGCCCTCGACGATGCCGGTGTCGAGATGGGTGACATCACCCACGTGGCCGCCACCTCCGGCCCCGGCCTGGCCACCGCGGTGCATGTCGGCCTGGCCGCCGCCAAATCCGTGGCCTGGTCCCTCGGCGTGCCCCTGTACGGCGTCCACCACCTGGCGGGCCACGCCGCCGCCGACATCCTCGAGCACGGCCCGCTGCCCGCGCACAGCATCGTGCTGATCGTCTCCGGTGGGCACACCTCGATCCTGGCCATCGGCGACCTCGTGCGGGACCCGATCGAGCATCTCGGCGACACCCTGGACGACGCTGCGGGAGAGGCCTTCGACAAGGTGGCCCGGCTGCTGGGGCTGGGGTATCCCGGCGGCCCAGCGATCTCCCGGGCCGCCGTCGACGGCGACCCGGCCGCCTTCCGCTTCCCCCGCGCGTTGCTGCGGCCGGCAGATGCCCCGTTCACCTTCTCCTTCTCCGGCCTGAAGACGGCCGTCGCGCGGACCGTCGAGACCATCGAGCGGTCCGGGGAGTCCGTTCCCGTGGCCGACATCGCCGCCTCCTTCGAACAGGCCGTCGTCGACGTGCTGGTGTCCAAGTCGGTGCGTGCCGTCCGTGAGCGAGAGCTGGACACCCTGGTGATCGTGGGGGGAGTGGCGGCGAACGCCCGTCTGCGCGCGGTCGCACAGGAGCACTGTGACCGCCACGGGATCACGCTGCGGATCCCGCCACCGCGGCTGTGCACCGACAACGGCGCCATGATCGCGGCGGTCGGCGATCTGCTGGTGCGCGCCGGCGCGGAGCCCAGCGGGCTGCGTATCGCGGCAGACCCTTCGGCAGTGCTCCACGGGGCCCAGCTGCCCCTGCCGTGATGAGGTCTGTCTCACTCCCGCGGGTCGGGAGCACCTTGAGGGTCGGAGCAGGGCCCAGCTGTTGCTAGACTGCCGGGGTCGGCCCGCGTAGCTCAGTGGATAGAGCGTCTGCCTCCGGAGCAGAAGGTCGTAGGTTCGAATCCTGTCGCGGGCACCAGATAAGGCCCCTGGTCAGCGGAAACGCCGATCAGGGGCCTTCTTCATCCCTGCATAGAGTGGGCATATACGCACTGAGGTACGCAATACGCGACACGTCGCGCCCGCCACGCGAGGCGTGGCCGGGAGACCTCCTGAGGAGTAGGTGATCAGCCTGCTCATGGACGAGGAGGACTGGCATGACCACAAGCGCCCGCATCATCCGCCACACCGAGCCCCGCGCGTGGCTTGGCTGTCTCACGTGTTATTCAGAAGCCGATCTCGTCGGCAGGTGGTACGACGCCGAGGACTGCGACGAGGTCACCCCTGCCCAGCTGCACGGTCACGCGACCGACCACGAGGAACTCTGGGTGATGGACCACGAGGGCATCCCTGTCGCCGGCGAGATGGACCCCATGACCGCGGCCCAGTGGGGCCGCGTCCTCACCTCGGTGCCGGAGCACCAGCAGGAGGCCCTCTTCGCCTGGGTTCGCTCCGGCAGCTACCTCGCCGAGGGCGAGGGCGATTTCCCGTCGCTCGAGGCGTTCGAGGACGTGTACGAGGGCGAGTGGTGCTCATGGCGCGAGTACGCCGACCACATGCTCGAGGAGGGCGGCCTGCTCGAGGGCGTCTCCGACGAGGTCCGCCGCTACATCGACTACGACCAGTGGGCGCGTGACCTGCTGATGGACTACACGGTCGAGGACGCCGAGGACGGCGGCGTCATCGTCTTCCGCAACCTCTGAGCTATAGGCGCGTTTACTGCACTGTCACGTAAACGCGCCAATAGCATGTCTGACAGATTCCTTCCTCCCATAGGAGCCCACCATGCGACGCCACCTGATCACCGCCACCACGCTCGCCATCGCCGCCACCGCCCTGCTCACCGGCTGCAGCGGCAACAACCTCGAGGGCACCTACCTCGACGCCAAGGAGGGGCGCTACATGTTGATCCTCGGCGAGGACGGCACCTGCGGCCACCAGGAGCGGACCAACCCGCAGGCCGAGATCGACGCCGACTGCTCCTGGAGCCGCAACGGCGACGAGCTGACCTTCGTCGGCCTGATGAGCTACAACGTCTACGGCACGGTCAACGACGACGGCTCGATCACCATCCCGCACCAGAACCACGTCACCTCGAAGCTGCTACAGAAGCAGGAGAGCTGAGCGCGATCACGAGACCCCCGGGGAGCATCCGCTCCTCGGGGGTTCTTTTTCTTGACCTCCGTGAATGCGACGGTCAGGGGATAATGAAGCATGCGCATCAAAGACTTCTTCGAGGAGCCAACGGAGACTGGCAACCCCTGGGACTCATCGGAGCCGGTTCTCAACGCCGGCCTGATCACCCAGCTCGCACAGGGCACCGCCCACGACCCGAACCCACTGGAGACAGCGCTCGAGCTCACCAGGCTCGTCCGAGCAGAGTACGAGTCCTACGGCACCGAGAAGTCGCACCTGCGGACCGACGAGGACGAGGCGAGGGCCGCGCTCAAGGCGCTCCGCATGCTCCTCAAGCGGCGGGGCATCGTCTTCGACCCTCCATGGCGTGACTTCTCCGAGTTCCAGAGCCACTGGATGGCTGAAGGTGCCCGGGGTAGCGGTAGCTGGCAAGCCCGCCGCGACATCATCGAGAAGGTGTTTCGGCCGATCCAAAACCAGCTTGAGGAGGCCGAAGCGCGGCAGTTCCTTGGCGAACTGACCGAAGGCATCTCGCCGCACGGCGATCTCGGCTGGACCGATGTCGACGATCACATCTCACAGCTACGGCAGCGCTTCAGGTCAGCCTCCACGCCTGTCGACTACAAGGACGTGGGCAACCGTTGCGTCGGCGTCCTCGAGGCGCTCAGCGCCCACGTCTACGACCCTGAGGTGCACTGCCCACCGGGACTCTCAGAGCCTCCGGTCGACAAGACCGACATCCGCATCGGCGCGTACATCGACCACCGTCTGCCCGGCAAGTCCAATGAGGAGCTGCGGGGGCTGAGCAAGAAGGCGTCGGCTCTCGCCCACAAGATGAAGCACTCACCGAAGGCCGACCGGACCACCACCGGCATCACCGCGGATGCCGTGATTCTGTTGGCGAACATCTTGCGTCGACTCGAGGACGGCTGAGGTCTTCCACGCAGACCAGGGCGCCCGTCGATCCTCCTGCGTCGGATCACCGGGCATCGGCAGGTGTGGTTGTGGCTTCGTTCGCTTGGTGGCGGGGTTTTTGCAGCGCTCCGTGGCGGTCTTGTTGCCGCGGTCACGCAGGACTGGCTGCAGGTAGGTGTCGCGGTCTGAACCGAGAGGGGTGCGCACGGTCGGGGCCGTTTGGATCGCTGCCGCTACGTCAGAGTCCGAAGGCTCCGCCGCTGACGAGGATCACGATGCCGAGGCCGATGAGGACGATGGGGAAGAGGATGTGCTCCCAGCGTTCGAGCACTTCGGCGATCGGGGGGCGGGTGGCGACGAACTTTGCCAGGGTCACCAGGGCCGCGACGAGCGCGAGGAAGACGATGCAGTAGGCGACTACTGCGAGAGGTTCCACGCTGAGGAAGACAGGGGTGTAGACGCCGATGTTGTCGCCGCCGTTGGCAAGGGTGACGCCTGCGACTGTCCA
>Ga0209487_1001440_pt1 | contig 20122 bp, 20 predicted proteins | sample Poulit2012_FD_187524 | JGI IMG/M metagenome (GOLD analysis project Ga0209487, IMG submission 187524) | Agricultural soil microbial communities from Georgia to study Nitrogen management - Poultry litter 2012 (SPAdes) (version 2) | ecosystem: Environmental > Terrestrial > Soil > Agricultural land...
TTTTGGCATTGGGCCCTCGGCGCTGACGGAGGCCATGGGCATGCTCAACCACCATTTCGCAGCAGCCGCCTGATCGGCGCAGAGCGACAGCCTACCTCTGACTGCCGCCAATCTTTGCAACAGAGCCCGGTGTTCGACACCACCACCCTCGTCGATGTCACCAGGCCGGGCTACATCAGCGTCTACAACCTGCTGTTCGGTATCGCGGTATTCGTGATGCTGATCTTCTTCTGCCTTCAACTCATCACCGGCCTGATCCGCCGCGACCCCACCGCCCTCGCCAGAGCCGCCCTCGGCCTTGCAAAATCCGTGCTCGGGTCGTTCGTCGTCATCACCCTGACAGCACTCCTCTTGGAGGTGGTGGACCAGTTGTGCATCGGGATCGTCCAAGCCGCGGGAGAGACCACCGAGTCGATGGGCGACAAGATCGCCCTGATGGTTGCCGGTCTGGTGGGGATCAACATCGCAGCCCCCGGAGTCGGCGCGATCATCACGATCTTCCTGGCCGGCCTCGCGATCACCGCCGCCGCCATCGTCTGGCTCTCCCTCCTCGTGCGCAAGGCTCTGCTGCTGGTCGCGATCGTGTTCGCACCGCTCGCATTCAGTGGCGCGTCCTGGGACGCCTCACGGGGGTGGATCGGGAAGTGGGCGATGTTCGTCGTCGCGCTGATCTGCTCCAAGCTCGTGCTCGTCGTGATGTTCCTGGTAGCGATCACCCAGGTCTCCGCACCCATCGACGCCGACCTGGCCTCGATCAGCGACCCCATCGCCGGGATCGTGCTCATGGCGATGGCCGCGTTCGCCCCGTATCTGACGTACAAGTTCATCGCATTCGTCGGCTTCGACATGTACCACGCCATCGGCTCTGAACAAGACGCCAAACACGCCCTCAACCGGCCCATCCCCGTCCCCGGACGCGGCACAGGCGGTGGTGCAGAGCCGAAGAAGGTACTCGACGGTGCAGGCAACACCAGCGGCTTCAGTGGTGATGGCGGTGGAGGCGGTGCGCCGCCGGCACCGAAACCCACACCTGTATCCTCGGCCGGAAGCGGGGCGGGTGCGTCAGGTGGCGGCGCAGCCGCAGGCGGCGGTGCTGCGGCTGCTGGACCCGCTGCTGCCGTGGTCGTCGGGGCCCAGGTCGCCAAGGGAGCCGCGATCGCCGGACCGAAGACCGGAACCGCGCTCGGTACACAGGGCGAGCACGCTGCGGATGCCGCCGCCCAGACCCCACCGCCACCCCCAGCAAGCACACCTCCCGCGACACCGACGCACGTTCCATCGCCGTCGTCGAGTCCAGCACCGCCAGCGCCGAGGAGCGATCCCGCACCGCCACCGAAGCCCACCCCGCCACCTGCGCCACGAGCACCGAAGGAGTAGACCCGTGACCTCGAATCAGAACGCTCGCAGCATGGGTGATCTCGTGCCGGTGAAGTTCTCCCGCCTCACCCGGCGCGGCATCCTCCTCGGCCTCTCTCTGACCCAGCTCATCACCCTGGCTATAGGCGGAGTGACGCTGATCGTGGCGTTCTATGCAGGTGGCGGGATGCTCCTCGCCTACACCGCCCCGGTGTGGGTGCTCTCGGCCGCGCTGACCTGGATACCCATCGTGGGCAGGCCCATCGTCGAGTGGCTGCCGGTCGCGTGCTGGTGGCTGTGGCGCACCACCGGCGGGCAACTCCTGTACCGGCGAAGGATCGTCACGCCCCGGACCGTCGGCACGCTCGCGCTGCCCGGAGACATGGCACGGCTGCGGGAGTTCGACGACCCCGACACCGGAGCCGGGATGATCCACGACCCCCACGCAGCCACCCTCACAGTGGTCTGCGAGGTCACCCACCCAGCGTTCGTGCTCCTCGACCCCGGCGAACAGGAACGCCGCGTCACCTCATGGGGCCGCGTGCTCGCCACCGTCTGCCGCTCCGGCCGCGTCGCCACCCTCCAAGTCCTCGAACGGACCCTGCCGGACTCGGGCACCGGGCTTGCCGAGTGGTGGGCCGCGCACGGCACTCCCGACGGATCATGGGCCGCCGACACCTACGCCGAGCTGATCGAACGCGCCGGACCCGCAGGTGAACGCCACGCCACCACCCTGTCTCTCTCCCTGGATATAAAGGCGGCGGCACGCCAGATCAGAACCGCAGGGGGCGGCATTCGGGGTGCGGCGAACGTGCTGCGCCAGGAGATGAACACCCTGGTCGCCGCTCTCCGCTCCGCCGACCTCGCACCGTCGGGCTGGCTCACTCCAGGACAGATCGCGGTCATGCTGCGCTCCGCCTACGACCCCGCCATCGCCGCCACCCTGGAACGCCACGGCCAACTCGGCCAATCCCTTGCCACCGCGGGACCGGTCGCGGTCACCGAAACCTGGGGACGGTTACGTACCGACTCCGCCCACCACGCGGTGCTGTGGATCAACGAATGGCCCAGGTCGCTGGTGTACCCGGGGTTCTTGTCGCCGGTGCTGCTGTCCACCGGTATCCAGCGGTCGTTCTCGCTGATCTGCACCCCGATGCGCTCCGACCAGGCCGCCCGCGACATCCGCAAGAAGAAGGTCGAGCACATCTCCGACCAAGCCCAACGAGCGAAGATCGGCCAGATCGAGGACGCCTCCCAAACCGCTGAATACCACGACGTGCTCCAACAAGAAGCCGACCTCACCGCCGGCCACGGCATCCTCCGCTACACCGGCCTCATCGCCGTCTCCGCCCCGACCATCGAGGAACTCGACGCCGCCGTGGCTGCGATCGAGCAGGCAGCGATCCAAGCCTCCTGCGAAACCCGGCTCCTCGTTGGTCAGCAGGCCGTCGCGTTCACCGCCGCGGCGCTGCCGCTGTGTCGGCGAGTCTGAGAGTCAGTCCGTGGGCTTGACGAGAACCGTCGTCGATGGGTCGACGTCGGGTGCCCAGGCGAGGGTCGGGAGGTCGACGCTGTCCAGCCCCGCGAGTTCAAGTGCAGCCTGGCCTGACAGGTGGGAAGAGTTGATGGACTGCCCGTTGGCGACGGCCGCGTAGAACTGTGCGGCGTAGCTGATCGCGTCGGCGTCTTCGATGCTATCGGCCATCCCGATGGCGAACGGAACCACCTGCGCCACCAGGTCGTCGATCTGAGCGGCGGAGCGACAGGAGTTCAGCAGGACGAGTAGCGGCGGGTCATCGGTCGCACTGATCGCTCGCGCGAACGCGCGCGCCGTCACGATCACACCTTCGTGGGGTTCATCTGTTTCGTCCTCGAACACGATCAGGTCATCGTTGCTGTGGCCCGAGAAGTGCATTACGTGAGGGCGGAACTTCGTGATGCCGTCCAGCAGGTCCACGGTGGTGGCCGCTGGTCGCACATCGAGTTCGATCTGGTCGCGGTGCAGCGCGGACTCCACCGCCGCCCGGATGCGCTTCTGTTCCCTCCCAACGCGGAGGTCACCTTCAGCCGAGGCACCCAGCATGAGCACCCGGAGCTTTTCGGGTTTGGGCGCGGGGAGGTGCCGCAGCACAGTGGTCACGGCTACCTCGGCGCCGATGATCCTCGACTCCAGTTGGGCGCGTTCTACGGCTGCTCGCCGGTCAGCGCGCTGCTGCTCGCTCTTGCGGCGACGTTCGGCCGCGTCTGCCTCCGACTGCTCAGCCTGGGCAAGCTTGACCTGCAGGGCCGCCTCTTCCTTCGCGTACCCGGCTGCCCGTGTCTGCCAGCGACTGGCCTCCTTGCCCGCGGTCTCGGGTTCCTTCTCTCTGCGCTCGGCCTCGCGGAGCTTGCTGCTGCGGGTTGAGGTGCTCGATGTCTTGGCTGCAGCCTGTCGCGCCTTGGCGGCGTCGGCACGCTTCGAGGACTCCTTGGACCGATACTCGCCAGCCTTCTTATCCGCGTCGATGCGCTGCTTGCGTTTGCGATCCAGTTGGCCTCGGTACTGGCTTGCGCTCACTCTGTCGTGCTCCTGCTCGTATGCCTATCCGTCGATACAACGGTAGGCCGGACCGCTGACATTCTTCGCGGGCCGCTTGTGCGTACCTCCCCATCACACAGCACCAGGGAGGTCCATGATGCCCACGTTCTTCGATTCCACCGCCGATGCCGCCGAGGCGTCCGAGGCTCTGCGGGGTCTCGCGCACGCTAGCCGCACGTTCGATCAGCCCGCTCAGATGTACGGGGTGATCGGTGACCTGTCCTCGGGGATGCGGTCGCTGCACCAGGTGCTGGAACAGCTCGCTGATGTGCACGAGCGGAAGGCCGTGCACGCGTTCAACGACGACGGCGACCACACGGCCGGAGTGCGGGATGCTCTCACGACGGCGGAGGAGCTGCGTCGGTCTGCTCGTCTGGTCGATCAGGCCTACGACCGGCTCGCGGCAGGGTTCGTCGTAGCGGGGCGGATCGCATGGCATCCCGAACCCGTCGTCAAAGAGACCATGCCGTCGCGGTGGATCAACGTGGTGTTCCTCCAAGGCGACGAGGCCGACCGTCCGTTGCGCATCCTCGGCGAGCTGGGTCACGTCGATGCGGTGGACTACCTCGCGCAGTGGGACTACGGCGAGGAGACCACCCAGGCGGCATTGGAGAACGGGTACGTCTACGACGAACCCGGCGAGGGCACCAACGACCGGGTGATGATGTCCGGCGACTACGCCCTGGTCGTCAACCCGCACGTCGGGTACGTCTCCCTGCTGCGCCGCCACCCCGAACCCGACGCAAGCACCGAAGCGATCGACGAGCCGTCGCCGACACGGGATGGGCCGGAGCTGCTGGTCTCGTACTCCTCGCCGGGCGCTCCAAAGCGCCGTGACATGCCGCCCCCAAAGCAGGGACGGTCGTGGTTCGAGCCCGCGAAGCTCACCGCCCTCCGCGAGTCACGAGGGCTGGGACTGTGAACCAAGATCGCGAGCGGCTGCACACTGCCGTGCTGGTCGCGCCGTCGAAGGAACGCCGCAAGCTCCGCAAGCAACGCCGCCGTGCCGAAGCCCGACTCCACGCCGAGCAGCGCAAGGCTGAACTCGCCGCCGCGAAAGCAAGGGTGGAGGTTGAGCGGGCGGAGCGGCGCGCCACGATCTACCTGCCAAAGGGCGGCGAGCCAGGTGCGGCGCAGCTGAGGACGCCGGGACGGTTCCGGCTCCCACGTCACCAGGACACCTCCGCGACCTTGGCGGGGGCGTATCCGTTCGTCGCCGAAGGCGGCCTCGGCGCCGATGGGGTGTTCGTCGGCCAAGACCTCTACTCCGGCGGTAGCTTCGTCTATGACCCATGGGTGCTCTATGCCCGCGGCATCATCACCGCCCCCAACGTGGTGCTGGCCGGGATCGTCGGCTCCGGCAAATCGAGTCTTGCGAAGTCGCTCTACACAAGGTCTTTACCGTTCGGCCGCAGGGTCTACGTCCCGGGCGATCCGAAGGGTGAGCACACCGCCGTCGCCAACGCCGTCGGCGGCCGGGCCATCGTCCTGGGCCACGGCCTCAATACCCGTCTGAACCCTCTCGACGAGGGGCACCGCCCGTCCGGGTTGTCGGACGAGCAGTGGGCATCCACCGTCGCCGCCCGGCGACGTGACCTGATCGGCGCGCTCGCCGAGACCGTGCTCGCGCGCGGGCTGTCGCCGTTGGAGCACACCGCCATCGACCTGGCACTGACACAGACGGTGCGAGAGAACGAGGTGCCGATACTGCCGATGGTGGTTGAGCGCATCCTGGACCCCAGCACCGACACCGACGGCCGCCTCGCCGAAGACGGCCGCCTCGTCGGCCACGCACTGCGCCGTCTCGTCGCCGGTGACCTCGCCGGGTTGTTCGACGGCCCCTCCACGGTGACGTTCGACCCCAGCCTGCCGATGATCTCGCTCGACCTGTCGCGCGTGACGGAGAACAGCACCTTGATCTCTGTGTTGATGACGTGTTCGTCGGCATGGATGGAATCGGCCCTGTTGGACCCGAATGGTGGGCAGCGGTGGGTGATATACGACGAGGCCTGGCGGCTTATGTCCCACCCCGCGCTGCTGCGGCGGATGGACGCCCACTGGCGGCTCGCCCGGCACTACGGGATCGCGAACATGCTGATCTTCCACAAGCTCACCGACCTCGACAACGTCGGCGACCAAGGCTCCGCCATGCGCTCACTCGCCAACAGCCTGTTGGCGAACGCGGAGACGCGGATCGTGTACCGGCAGGAATCCGACCAGCTCGGCTCCACCGCCCAAGCCCTCGGCCTGACCGGCACTGAGCAGCAACTCCTACCGAATCTCGGCGTCGGCCAGGGCCTCTGGCGGATCAAGGCCAGGAGCTTCGTCACCCAGCACCAACTCCACCCGGCCGAACTCGCCCTGTTCGACACGAGTTCACGGGCGGCTGGGTTCCCCGCAAGTTCAAGAGCACTGAAGCCTGATTCACGGGAATGATGAGGATTGAGAGGCTCTGTACGGGGGGTCGCATATTCGGGGAAGATGTGGGTGTACTGGGCTGGCTCAACCCGGGTCTTCGTGCTTGGGGAGGTAGTGGATTGCGGTGAGGTGTTCGAGGGACGCTCGTTACTGGTCGCGTTGGTACACGTCGGGGATGCCGTCCTGGTTGGCGTCGATGCGGTCGCGAGCCTGAATTCTGCGGTATCGATGATTGCGCACACTCAGCAGGATCGATGCGAGGATCGCGGCGGTGAGCGATGCGGTGAGGATCGCGACTTTGGCGGTGTCGTGCTCGGCAGACCCGGGCGTAAAGCTCAGCTCTGCCACAAGCAGAGACACGGTGAACCCAATGCCCGCGAGGAGTCCGACGCCGATCAGGTCGACCCATTTCAATGCAGGGTCAAGACGCGTGCGGGTAACCCGGGTGACGAGCCAGGTGGTGGTGACGATGCCAAGTGGCTTGCCGAGCACGAGCGCAGCCCCGATCGCAAACGTCAGTGGATGCGTCATCGCTGTTTGTACGCCAGCCCACCCGCCGAGGTTGACACCGGCGGCGAAGAACGCGAACACCGGGACGGCGACCCCGGCCGACAGGGGCCGGAAGCGGTGCTCGAACTCCTCGGCGAGTCCCTGCCGTGCACGCACGTCCGGGCTCGCAGCGCGGCGGTGAAGGACGGGGATCATGAAGCCGAGCAAGACGCCCGCGATGGTGGCGTGAATGCCCGAGGCGTGCATCAGCGCCCATGCGATCCCGCCGATGGGGAGCAGGATCAGCCAGGCCGCGAACGGACGCAGGCCGAAGAACTCTCGATATCGTTGCGCGATCACCCCGTAGACGGTGATGGTGGCGACGGCGAACAGCAGTGGGAGTACCTGGATCTTCTCGGTGTAGAAGATCGCGATGATGCTGATCGCGAGCAAGTCGTCGACGACGGCGAGGGTGAGGAGGAAGATGCGCAGCACCGGCGGCAGGCGTGAGCCGATGATCGCGAGCACCGCGACCGCGAACGCGATATCGGTGGCAGTGGGGATCGCCCCCCCTTGCTGCAACTGAGGGTGCGGCCACACGATCAGGATGTACAGCAGCGCCGGGACCGCGACACCACCCGCAGCGGCGGAGATCGGGACGATCGCGGTGCGGATGTTTCTGAGGTCACCGGCAACGAACTCGCGTTTGAGTTCGAGCCCGACGAGGAAGAAGAAGATCGCCAGCAGCCCGTCTGCGGCCCACGAGCCTAGGGAGAGGCGCAGGTGCCAGGGCTCGTACCCGATCTCGAAGTCACGCAACGCGAAATACGCGTCCGCGATCGGAGAGTTCGCCCAGACGAGTGCGATCACGGCGGCGATCACGAGAAGGATACCGCCGACGGTCTCCTTCCGCAGCAATGCCGCAATGCGACGAGCCTCCGCGAAGGTGCGGTAGCGAAAGGAACGAAGGTTGTGGGGTCGTTGATGTCACAGGGGTCTCCCGGGTCGGGGTGCGGGCAGGGGTCATCTCCCAACCCCGGGCGGAGCCGCGAACGCCGAGACGCGTGCGAACTCGCACATGGTGGTGGTGCCCGAGTGAGGGTTGGGGCTACGCCGCATCCGGTGTGGTGCCGGAGAGCATCGCGCCCCAGGAGGAGATGTACCCGTTCGTGCCGGGATGCGACAGCAACCACCCTCTTAGGGTGAACACCACCCCGCCCGTGCGAACCGTCATCATCTACCTAGTACCCAGTCCTGCGCGGGCGGATCAGTGCCCCGCCCCCAGGCCTCCGGTGAGCCGCCCGTGGAACGCGGAAGTGAAGTCGTTCATGCCGACGAACTCGACGGTCTTGCCACGCTGTTCGTACTTTGTCTCGATGGTGTCGAGGGCGGCGACGGTGGAGGCGTCCCAGACGTGTGATCGGGTGAGGTCGATGATCACACGGGCGGGGTCATCGGCGTAGTCGAACATCGTGGTGAGGTCGTTGCTGGAGGCGAACAGGAGCTGACCCTCGACGGTGTAGTGCGCGACCGGAGTGCCGTCCTGTTCTGTGACCTCGCGGCGCACGTCGATGAGGTGGGCGACACGACGCACGAACATGACGGATGCGACGAACACGCCCACGACTACGCCGATGGCGAGGTTGTTGGTGGCGACGACGACGGCGACGGTGACGACCATGACCGTGGTCTCGCTCTTGGGCATGCGCTTGAGCGTGGACAGTTTGACGGAGTGCCAGTCGAAGGTGGCAACTGAAACCATGATCATCACGGCGACCAGGGCGGCCATCGGGATGATGGCGACGATATCGCCGAGCGCGACGATGAGGATCAGCAGGAAGACACCGGCAAGGAACGTTGAGATGCGGGTTCGGGCGCCCGAGGCCTTCACATTGATCATGGTCTGCCCGATCATGGCGCAGCCGCCCATGCCGCCGAAGAAGCCCGAGGCGAGGTTCGCGACGCCCTGGCCCCAGGACTCGCGGGTCTTGTTCGAGTGGGTGTCGGTGACGTCGTCGACTAGCTTGGCCGTCATGAGGGACTCCATGAGGCCGACGAGCGCCATTGCCAGCGCGTAAGGGGCGATGATCGTGAGGGTCTCCCAGGTCAGCGGCACGTTCGGGATGAACAGCTCGGGCAGGCTGCGCGGGAGTTCGCCCTTGTCGCCGACGGCGGGCACGTTGATCGCGAACACCACGACCGCCGCAGTAACGAGCACGATCGACACGAGCGGGGCGGGGATGACCTTGGTGATCTTCGGCATGAGGATCATGATCAGCAGGCCAATCGCGACGAGCGGGTAAACCATCCATGGCACGCCGATGAGTTCAGGCACCTGCGCCATGAAGATCAGGATCGCCAGCGCGTTTACAAACCCGACCATGACGCTACGCGGGATGAATCGCATCAGTTTCGCCACTCCGAACACGGCCAGCACGATCTGCAGGACGCCTGCGAGCAGCACGGTCGCGATGAAGTAGTCCATGCCGTAGTCGCGGGCGACCGGTGCGATGACGAGCGCGATCGCACCGGTAGCGGCGGTGATCATTGCGGGCCTGCCGCCGACGAACGCGATGGTGACGGCCATGATGAAGGAGGAGAACAGACCCACCTTGGGGTCAACGCCTGCGATGATCGAGAAGCTGATCGCCTCGGGGATGAGAGCGAGGGCGACAACGAGGCCGGCGAGGACTTCGCGCGTGAGGATGCGCGGGGTCTTCAGTGCAGTGAGCACCGAGGGTTCGGGCCGATACCGTGCCCGGTCGTCGGTGATCGTGGTAGTTGTCATGTGGCAAGCCTCCAAGGTCAGGGCGGTCGGATGTGACACCATCGAAGAGTGAAAGCACGCGTTGGCGCGCCCCCGACACCAGCACCGCTCAGGAGCCGGTGTCGGGTCGATGCCCGCGAGAACATGCGAGCACAAGAATCAACTCTAACGTAACGTGAGAGTTAAGATCGAATCGGAGGAGGGAGTAGCGCTTTGCCCGAAACGAGGATGATGCACATCGGTGAACTTGCCGAGCGGACGGAACTGTCACTAAGGACCATCCGTCACTACGACCAGATCGGTCTACTCGCCCCGTCCGGGCGCTCCGAGGGTGGGTTCCGGCTCTATACGGAGGAGGACTATGAACAGCTGATGCTGATCCGTCGAATGAAGCCCCTGGGCTACTCGTTGGAGCAGATGGGCGACCTGCTTCGCGCACTGGAAAGTGTGCACACCGGTAACACAGCGAGCGCGCACGGAAAACTTGCGCTGGCACAGTTCCTGGATGATGCGCAGGAACGCCGATCGAAACTTGCCCAGCAGCTCGAAGCGGCCGATGAATTCATCGGTCTGCTGAGCGCCCGGATCAGGTCGTAGTTGAATCGCCTCTCAGTTGACACGCAGATCCCAAGTGGGAGGGCGTTGGAGAGTGGGTACGTCCGGCGAGGTAGGTTCGCATTTCGGCGACGGCGAGTTTGGCGGTGCGTCCGGCGCCGATGAGGGTCGCCGACGCGAACCCGGTCCAGTCGCCGTAGCCGAGCAGGTGCAGGCCGGGATGATCGACCGAGCGGGTGCCCACGGTGGCCGGGTGCCCGTCTTCCAGGGTGAGGTCGAGCGTGGTGAGGTGGTTGAGGTGCGGGGCGAATCCGGTGCACCAGATGACCGCATCGCACATATATTCTTGCCCGTCGCTCCACGCCACACCAGCTGGGGTTAGGTGGTCGAACATCGAAATCGCGTTGAGGGCGCCACGATCGCGGGCCTCGCGCACAGGGGGCACCATGACGATGTCCCCGAGCCCGCTCACCCCGACGTGGCTGGCTCCGGAACGTTGGGCGGCGGCGCGGGCGGTGGCGACGTCGAAGAGTACCCGCCCGTCAACGTCGTCCGGCATGAACCGCGGCGGGCGCGGCGTGACCCAGAGTGTGTCGGCGACAGTGGAGACTTCGGCCAGAATCTGGGCGGCAGAGTTCCCGCCGCCCACGATCACCACCCGCTGCCGGGCGAACCGCTCCGGCGTCCGGTAGTCAACGGTGTGCAGTTGCACTCCAGTGAACTCATCCTGCCCCGGATAGGCGGGAACATAGGGGCTTTGCCAAGTGCCAGTGGCGCTGATTACCGCCCGCGCCGACCATTCGCCCCGATCAGTGCAGACCAGGAAGCCTTCCACATCCCACCGGATGCTTTCGACGCGGACGGGACGGTGGACGAGAAGTTCGTAGCGTTCCTCATAGTCTGCGAGGTACTGGGCGACGTGTGTGGCAGTGGGGAACGTTTCGCCCGGTTGGGGCGGCATCGGCCAACCCGGCAGCGGACTGTACTGCGCCGGGGAGAACAATCGCAGCGACTCCCATCCATGAGGCCAGGCCCCACCCGGGCCAGGCTGGGCGTCGAGGATGACGAAATCGAGACCGGCTCGCCGCAGGTAGTAGCCGGCGGCGAGTCCGGCCTGACCGCCGCCGATGACAACGACATCGATCACGTAGGCGTCTCCTGGTCCTCACCCAGCAGTTCGGCCGTGAGAGTCAGGATGCGGGCTTTGATGTCGTCGCGGATCGGGCGCACGGCGTCGATGTCTTGACCGGCGGGGTCGTCGAGTTTCCAGTCTTCGTACCGCTTTCCGGGGAAGATGGGGCACGCGTCCCCGCACCCCATCGTGATCACCACGTCGGAGTCTTGGACCGCCTCGGTCGTGAGCACCTTGGGCTGCTCCGCCGTGATGTCGATGCCCTCCTCGCGCATCGCTTCGACAGCAACGGGGTTGATCTGCTCGGCGGGCATCGACCCGGCCGAACGCACCTCGATGCGGCCTGCTGCGTAGTGGCGGAGGTAGCCGGCGGCCATCTGGGAACGGCCCGCGTTGTGGACGCAGACAAACATGACGCTGGGACGGTTTGACACGGGATCTCCTTCAGTGGGTGGGACTCAGGCGGGGGCAAGAGCGACGACGCAGCGAGTTAGGTCGTCCAGGGCGTTGTTGCAGGTACTGCCGTCACCAGTACAAAACACACCGTCCATGTGCTGGGACACGATATTGCCTCGATTGTCACTGACCTATTCCTGATCTGTCTAGTTCCCTCAGGTGCCAAGTAGGGTGAGCCAGCCAGCCAGGGCGAGAAGCGTGACCGCCAGCACCGGAATCGTCAGCACGATGCCGATCTTGAAGTAGGTGCCCCAGCCGATGTGCATGCCTTTACGCTCCAGTACCGAGAGCCAAAGCAGGGTTGCTAGCGACCCGATAGGGGTGATCTTGGGTCCGAGGTCGGCACCGATGATGGCAGCATAGGCCATCATCTGCTCGGTTAGCCCTCCGGCGCCTGCGGCCTCGATGCCCAGGGCAGCGATGAGGGTGGTGGGCATGTTGTTCATCACCGAGGATATCCCAGCCACGAGGAATCCGGTCCCTGTCGCGGTGGCGAGGTCACCGTGCTGGGCGAGGCCTGCGAGAACCTCGCCGAGGTAGTCGGTTAGGCCTTCGTTGCGTAAGCCGTAGACGACCAGGTACATCCCTAGGCTGAACAGTACGACTTGCCACGGTGCGGACCTCACCACTGACCACACTGCGATTCTTGGCTCAGTGGTGGTGATAGTTCTGGTTCGGGCAGGGATGGTCTGAGCGTTATCGGCCGCCGCGCTATCCAGTGGGGTAGGTGCCAGGTCGGCGCTCCTTGCGGGGGGATGGCCTTTGCCGCTGAAGCTCTTAAATAGTGTTCGTGGACGGCGTGCGGCGATGAGCGCCAAGGCGATGGCGCACACGGATGCCACCGCAGCCACCGGCACTCCGATTGCGTCGGCGGCGAAGTAGCCCACTAGTAGAGTGGCGAGCACCACCACCCCGGCGCGAAATGTCATTGGGTCGACCACAGCCTCCCTCGGGCTGCGCAGCGCACTGACGTCGTAATGGCCTGGAATGGACTTACGGAAAAACAGCCGCAACACTATCAGGCTCGCACCCAGCGAGACCAGTGCAACAGGCACCATGACCAAGGCATAGCGTGCGAAGCCGATGCCAAAGAAGTCAGCGATAACGATATTGACGAGGTTCGACACCACGAATGGCAGGCTCGTGGTGTCGGCGATGAAGCCAGTGGCAATCACGAGGCCGAAGGCCACCCCCGGGGAGAACCTCAGCGCCAGGATCATCTGGAAGACGATTGGCGTCATTACCAAAGCCGCACCGTCGTTGGCGAACAGGGCCGCGATCGCCGCCCCAAGCACCACGATGAGATTGAACAGCAAACTGCCGTTGCCACGAGCCCAACGTGCGACGTGCAGGGCGGCCCACTCGAAGAAGCCGGCCTCATCCAGAATCGAGCAGATGATGATGACGGCAACGAATGTGAGCGTCGCGTTCCATACGATGTCCCACACCACCGGAATATCACTTAACTGCACCACTTTGGCGGCCAAAGCGACCGCTGCACCACCCAGCGCGCTCCATCCGATGCCCAGGCCCCGAGGCTGCCAGATCACCAGGACAAGGGTCGCGAGGAAAATCCCGACGGCTAGCAGCATGACGGACTATCCACCGCGTTGCCACAGGCCACCAACAGCGAAGTGCTGGGCCACTGCGGAGCGCTGCTCACGCTCGCGCTGGCCTCCCTGTACGGGTCCAGGTCCGGGAGGAACCTGGTCGCACCCGCGACCGCGTCGACTACCAGATGAGCAGCGGCCGCCAGACCAACAGAGCCACCCCCAACCAGGGTCATTGACAAGGGCGTCATCGTAGGCGACGACATAACTAATCCTTCCTCACAAGGGTATGAGCCACTCGTGCATATCGATAGGTTTCGATATGGCGAGCCCAGCATGGCAGATCTCATCGACAGGCGTCAATTGATAGGGGACAATGGTGTCATGATGCCGATCCCACAGACACTCGAGCCCGAGATGGCCTGCAGCGCTCCACTCGTCCGCGAGCCGCTCGCTGACGCGGAAGCTCACGCCCTCGCGGCGATGTTCAAGGCCCTGGCCGAACCTGCCCGCCTACGCCTACTTTCTCTCATCGCCTCCCACCAGGGAGGTGAGGCGTGCGTCTGCGACCTCACTGAGCCGGTCGACCTGTCCCAGCCCACTGTCTCCCACCACCTCAAGATCCTCACCGACGCCGGCCTGATCACCCGCGATAAGCGCGGCAGATGGGCCTACTACGCCGTCGCCTCCGACGCTCTCGACGCCCTCGGCGAAGTCCTTCGGGTCGAACATAAAGACAAAGACTCTGCCGACTGCCGCTAGCGGCACTCAGAGAGTCTGTCGAATTGACGGTGCATCTCATGGTTAGTGGCTATGGGCGGACAGCCGGTCGTTGAAGGTGATGTCGACGGCGTTGTGTGCGCCTCTCATCGTTCGGTCCACCGTCATCACGGCGAGGTAGACATACTTGAGCGCGGCTCGTTCGGTCGGGAAGTGGTCCTTGGCGGTGACGGCCCGCCGGAACCGGGCGTTCAACGGCTCAATCGCAAAGCACAGGATTCGTCGGATCTCCAAATCACAGTCCTGGAGCGGGACGAACTCCTCGCAGTCCTTCTGCCACCGATCACAAGTCGGCGTATCGGATCAGATGTACCAGGTCTCCGGCAGGCCTGATCATTGAACAGCAGTGACCCCTTGCTGATGTGGGCGAAGCGCACCTGATGGGCATGAAACTTCGTCAGGTAAATGCAGGTCTGGAGATCGTTCACCGATGAACCATTCACACCCACGCCACTGCCGCGATCACGAGCCAGAGGTGCCCGTCGATCTGCCGAATGTGGTCGTCACCGTCGCTGCGGACGGAACTCTCACAGCCACTATCGATGGCATCACTCACCCGCAACCTGCTGCGGGGGCGTGGACTCGGGCGACGTTCGGGCCGCTGATGGATGAGATCACGAAGGACCGCACCGTGTCGGTCCGGGTCGAGGTGCGCGAGTGCGACGGTGGAGTGTTCACCGACATCATCCACGCCCGTAAACGAACTCCACCTGTCCGAGTAACAGAGCAGGAATCGGTACCGGGCATACGGCGAGGCCGCCGCGCCGCCACGCCCCGAGCACCGCATCTGATGGAGGTGGAGGGCGACGGGTTTGTGCCTGGTGAGGAGGTCACCGTCGCGGTCATCGTGAGCCACACCGACGCCGCCGGAACTGGCACTGCGCGTGCGCTGGTCGATCTCGACGACCTCCCGACAGACACGACGGGCGAAGTGATCCTGTTCGGGCGAATCTCGGGCACGACCGCGATCCGGCGGCTGCAATGAACCCGAGACAGGGCGGGAGCATGGGCGACGAACTTACCAACGCCGCCCTCATCGCCCTGATCGGAGCCTTCGGCCTCGCACTCGTCCTCCGAGGAGCCGGCTCAATCGCTGCGTTCCTCTCTGGCACACCCGAGCCCGAGACTGGGCCGGCTTCAGGTCTCGGAGTGCTGTTCAGCCCAGCAGACCCGGCAGGGGTTCTCGACGCCCCAGGGCTCAGTCCTGTCGTCTACTGGATCGTCGCAGCCATACTGCTCGCCGGGCTGATCGCCACGGTGACATGGGTCTGGTTTCTGCTGCGCCGACACAATCGCAAAACCGACACTGACCCGCACAGGTTCGCGGGGATTGCCACCGCTCATGAAGTCAAGACCACTGCATCGTCGAAAGCTCTCCTGCACCGCGCTGGAACCCTGCGACCATCGCTTGCGACACCCTCGCCCGCTGACGTCGGCTACCTGCTCGGAACCAGCCGCGGGACCGGCGTGTGGGCGTCGGTGGAAGACTCGATCCTGCTGATCGGCCCGCCCCGCTCCGGCAAGGGACTGCACGTCGTCATCAACGCGATCCTGGACGCACCAGGGGCCGTCGTCACCACCAGCACCCGACCAGATAATCTGACCGCCACATTGCGAGCGAGGCGCCGTAAAGGCGGACCCGTTGCAGTATTCGACCCCCAACGCCTCGCCGAGGGCATCCCCGCTGGTCTGCGATGGTCACCGGTGCGCGGGTGTGAGGACCCGCTGACCGCAATGATTCGCGCAAACGGACTCGCCGCCGCCACCGGGCTCTCCTCTGGCGGAGTGGAGTCCGGCGGGTTCTGGGAAGGTAAGACCCGAACCGCGCTCCAAGCCTTGCTCCACGCCGCAGCGCTCGACGGCAGGCCGCCTGCTGAGTTGTTCCGGTGGACCCTCGACGCCAGCGGCGCAGCCGAGGCCGTCGCGATCCTGAACTCGAACCCGAACGCCGCGATGGGGTGGGGCGACTCGCTCGGCGCAATGATCGACGCCGACCCCAAGACCCGCGACAGCATCTGGCAAGGCGTCTCCCTCGCCCTCGCAGCCCTCGCCGACCCCCGCGTGCTCGATGCCGTCACACCCGGACCCAACGAACAGTTCGACCCCGAAACCTTCCTCACCCAGCAAGGCACTCTCTACCTGCTCGCCACCGGAGCCGGGGCCGGCGCATCCGCCGCGCTCGTCGCCGCGTTTGTGGAGGACCTCATCGAGACCGCCCGACGTCTCGCCGCCCGGTTACCCGGTGCCCGACTCGACCCGCCTCTGCTGCTGGCGCTCGACGAAATCGGTAACCTCGCACCCCTGCCATCGCTGCCGATGCTGATGGCCGAAGGCGGCGGCACCGGGATCACCACCATGCCCGTCTTGCAGTCCCTCGCCCAAGCCCGCGACCGGTGGAGTGAGCACCAAGCCGGTGCGATATGGGACGCCAGCATCGCCAAGATCATCCTCGGCGGCGCGTCCAACAGCCGCGACCTCCAAGATCTGTCCACCCTTATCGGCGAACGCGACGAATACACCAACAGCGTGACCCTCGGTGATCGCGGCACCCGATCGAACCAGCGCTCCATACGGCGGGTTTCAATTTTGCCACCCGACCGCATCCGCACCCTACCCTTCGGCACCGGCGTCACCCTGCTGCGCTCCACACCACCCATAGTCACCGACCTCCGCGCCTGGCCCGACCGCTCCGACGCCGCCCAACTCCGCAGCGACCGCACCGAACTTGAAGCCCTCCTACGCCGCCCTGCACCCTGACACCACGGTCTGAGTGCGGGAGCGCACCTGCCTGATACAGCGGCCACGACGAGCTGGCTGCCTGAGATCAGGAGGAGGCCATCATGGCCATTCGCACTCATCAATCCATTTCGGGTTTCGTCGCCTCGGAGCCGCAGCTGAGCTACACCCAACGTGGGGACGCGCGGCTCTACATGAAGGTCGGCATCGAGCACTACCGGAAGGAGCCCGACAACACCTTCACACAGTTAGAGACCACCTTCCACGACCTCATCGCATATCGCGGGGCGGCCGAGCAGGGGGCCGAGCGGATCGCCAAGGGCGACAACATCATCGCCGACGGCCGTGTACGGGAGTACTCCTACGAGCGCAACGGACAGCGCTACGAAGGTGAGGAGTTCATCGCAACTCGCATCGGCCACGACCTGGCGCGCACGCGCTACGAGGTAGATCGAACCGAGCGCAACTCTGGCCGAAATGGCGCTGCCTTCACCGCGCCACAGCGTTCCGCTCCGTCGAACGCCGCGACCATCGGAATGTGAGCGGGGAGACCATGACCGACTCGCTCGGCCCCGAACACGATGACCTGCCGCCCGAGGCAGAAACACGGTCGCCTCGTTTCGATACTCCTGAGCCGCCGCATCCGGTCAACTGGAATCTACTCACGGCTAATGATCTTGAAACGGAGCTGCTCGAACTCAACCGCTGGGTGGACTGGCTTCGCCACACCTACGGTCTTACAGCCAGCGTCGTGCCGCCGTACTGGCATCGGCACCCCGAACTCCTCTGGGAGCTGTCCGCCCTGCACCTGCACTGGTTATCCGCCTACGACGCCGAGCAGGACGGCTCAGCGCCCCTCGGGTGGCACCGCGACTTCGCAGATGCACGAGCCCGGCTTCGAGACTGGGTCGCCGCCTGCGGCACACGCCTTGACAGGGATCGGCCAACCCGCCAGACGAGTTGGCCCGGAGAAGACCCCGCCGCGCCCGTCGAGGACTTACCCATCACAGACCGCGACGAAGACTTCGTGCGGTTCGTGCTCGATCAGGTCGCAGCGCGCCAGGAGGCCGAAGATGCCTTCTTCGCGGCCTTCGAATCTGACACCGGCGAGGTGTGAGCATGACGCGGCGGTACATACGAAAGACCGGGCAGCGTCAGCAGAGCGAGCGCGAGCTGACGATCCGCGCCGACTTCCACGAACCCCCCGACCTCGACAAGCTCAGCGAGTTACTCATCCGTATCGCGCTCCAACGGTCCGGGTCGTGCCCCTCGGGAGGAACGACGACATCGAAGCGCCCGCGTGCTTCAGTGGAGCCTTCGTCGTAGAATGTATGCATCCGTCGCGGATGGCGGATGTTGTGGTCCTAGCGCTTCGCCCTTGTGGCGAGGCAAAGCAAACGTGGCCGACTCGGCCTAGTCCTACAGCCTTCGGGCTCTTCTTACGATCAACATCCCTCGACTCATCAGTCCGCGTCGGCAGAACTAGTGACTGTGGAGAAGAGCCATGACGACCACCGATGCGAGCCGCGCCGCGATAGACAGTCTCGTTGCCCCAACACCGTTCGTTGGGGCGATCGCCGTCTCCTACCTCCGTGTCTCGACCAAGGAGCAGGCAGAGAAGGGCGGCAGCGCCGAAGGCTTCTCGATCCCAGCCCAGCGCGAGGCCAACCAGCGCAAGGCCGACCAACTCGGCGCGACCATCGTCGAGGAGTTCGTCGACGCGGGCGAGTCTGCCCGCAAGGCCGACCGGCCAGAACTGATGCGGATGATCCAGTACGTCACGAAGCACAAAACGAACTACTGCATCGTCCACAAGGTCGACCGGCTGGCCCGCAACCGCGCAGACGACGTGACCATCCACCTCGCGCTCAAGGACGCCGGGGTCACCCTGGTGTCAGCGACTGAAAACATTGACGAGACGCCCTCGGGGATGCTGCTGCACGGCATCATGTCGTCGATCGCCGAGTTCTACTCGCGCAACCTGGCCACGGAGGTCGTCAAGGGTCTGTCACAGAAGGCCGCGCAGGGCGGGACAGTGTCGAAGGCACCTATCGGATACCGCAACATCGGAGTGCGTGACGAGTTTGGCCGTGAGGTGCGCACCGTCGAGCTGGACGAGGAACGTGCACCGCTGGTTCGGTGGGCCTTCCAGGTGTTCGCGTCCGGGGATTGGTCGACGAGCCAGCTCCACCACGAGTTAGTGGCGCGGGGGCTGACGACAGCACCTTCCCCGCGTCGTCCTTCTCAGCCCATTGGCAAGTCGTCGGTGCATCGGATGCTCACGAACCCGTACTACAAGGGCTGCGTCCGCTATCAAGGCGTCACCTACGCCGGAGTCCACGAAGCGCTCGTCCCGAACGAGGTGTGGGATCAGGTGCAGACCGTGCTCGGCACTCACCGGTCGGCGGCGGACGCGACGCAAGTGCACGATCACTACCTGAAAGGCTCTGTGTTCTGCGGGCAGTGCGGCTCGCGCCTGATCGTGTGCAACGCGAAGAGTAGCCAGGGCACGATCTATCCGTACTTCGTGTGCGCGAGCAGGCACGGCGGTAGGGGTGACTGTACCCGTCAAGCGATGCTCATCGAGCACGTCGAGCGACTCGTGGAGCAGTTCTACGATCACGTCCAGATCAGCGCGGAGACCAAGCAGGCGCTCTCGTCGATGCTGCACGCACGGTTCGACGAGATGATGTCCGAGGGTGCCGCGGAACTGGCGGACCTCGCCACGCGTCGGACCCAGCTCGAAGACGAGCAGGAGAAGCTGCTCCGTGCTCACTACGCGGGAGCGGTCCCGTTGGAGTTGCTCAAGCGGGAGCAGGATCGGATCACGGCATCGCTGGAGACGATCCAGAACCGGATCGACGCCCACCACGGGGAGTACGCCTTCGCTCGGGCGAACTTGGACGACGCGTTGACTCTGCTGTCGAATGCGGCCGACATTTACAAGAAGGCTGACGACGCGAACCGTCGTCTGTGCAACCAGGCGCTGTTCACGGCGATTTATGTCGATGAGGACAACGACGTTCGGGTCGGCTACAAGACGCCGTACGACGGGCTGAGCATCGAAGGCTTGCAGGCCGACGCCCTCACCTGGGCCGCCGAGGCAAGAAAGTTGAGCCAGGCTCGAACCTCGACCAAGGGCGGTCCCTTGGTCGAAAGTTCAAACCTGACCCATTTGGGGTGACCGACGGGATTTGAACCCGCGACATCCGCGACCACAACGCGGCGCTCTGCCAACTGAGCTACGGCCACCATTGCGCGACTACCTAAGATTTTCCGAGGAAAATCTCGGGCTTCTCCGAAGA
>Ga0209487_1001441_pt1 | contig 20121 bp, 25 predicted proteins | sample Poulit2012_FD_187524 | JGI IMG/M metagenome (GOLD analysis project Ga0209487, IMG submission 187524) | Agricultural soil microbial communities from Georgia to study Nitrogen management - Poultry litter 2012 (SPAdes) (version 2) | ecosystem: Environmental > Terrestrial > Soil > Agricultural land...
CATCTTTTCCTTTCGCAACGACGATCGGCGCACTCGCAATGGTCTCATCATATTTAATCGCAATGGCGTAATGTGTTGGGTTTGTAATGACAACATCAGCTTTTGGTACTTCTTCCATCATACGTTGCATCGCAATTTGCCGTTGTTTTTCTCGTAATCGTGATTTTATTAAAGGATCCCCTTCAATATTTTTATGTTCATCTTTAATATCTTGCTTTGACATACGAATGTTTTTTTCAAAATCATACTTTTGGTACATATAGTCCAAAATGGATAAAAATAATAAAGCTATCGTCGCAGCAATCCCCATAATAATCGTAACACGTCCGAAAAAGGAGACAGCATTTTCAGGTGCTTTTAATGCAAGCATCATCATTTCATCTTTATAAATCCAAATAGTCGAAAACGTAATCGTACCGACAAAAATTATTTTAAAAAATGATTTCAGTAATTCAACGAGTGCCCGTATTGAAAAAATCCGTTTCGCACCTTGAATCGGATCAATTTTTTTCAAATCAAACTTAAGTGGTTCCGTCGTAAACAAGAAACCGACTTGCAACAAATTTGCAGCAATCGCAATAATCGCTGCGATCGCCATAATTGGTGCAACGATCATCGCAAACATAATTAATACTTCTTTTATTAGCTTCATAATCGTCTCGTTCGATATTTCCCAATGAATATAGCTTGTAAATGTTATCTCATATAAATTCAACATATTTTCTTTTAAATATGATCCGAGAACAGCTAATAAAATGAATGAAAAAAATAGTATAAGTGCTGTGTTTACGTCTTGGCTTTTTGCTACGCGACCTTTTTTACGTTCGTCTTCGCGTTTTTTTGGAGTGGCCTTTTCCGTTTTTTCACCGGCGAAATATTGTAAGTCTAACCGTAATTGCACCTTTAGCCACCTCCGAGTATAACCATTAAATCGCGCATCGTCTCAAACATAACAAAAAACAAATAACGGACTAACGCAACGTAAATAGCTAAAAAGAATAATAAAACAGTAAAACTAACCGTTATTTTTAACGGTAAACCGACGACAAACACGTTCAATTGTGGTACCGTTCTAGCAATGATTCCGAGTGCCACATCGACTAAAAATAAGCAACCGACGAGCGGTATTGCAATTTGAAAGGCGATTAAAAACATCCGATTAAACGTCGTAATGGAAAAATGACTAAGTCCGTTTTCAAACGTAATGAGCTGATCGATTGGGATGAGTTGATAACTTTGAACAATACCGTCAATTAATAAATGATGTCCATTAACCGATAATAAAAATAATAAAGTAAACATATAAAAGTATTGTCCAATTAACGGACTTTGTGCTCCCGTTTGCGGATCGATAACGTTAGCGACCGCAAAGCCCATTTGGAAGTCGATAAACCCACCGGCTACTTGCATCGCAGAAACGATTAAATATGCTATAAGTCCTGTCAGAAGTCCTACGGTTATTTCTTTTAAAAGAAGAAGGACGTAATTTTCTTCTAACGTCACTTGTTCATTGTTTAACGTAACGACGATAATCATACTTAGAAAAAAGGCGATACCTATTTTGTACAGCGTCGGAATGGTTCGGTATGAAAATAGCGGTAGCGTAAGAAAAAAAGCTAATACACGAGCAAATACGAGTAAAAATATTGGGATCATTGCTAAAGGAATATAATTAATCATATTTTTATCCTATATATACGTGTAAATTTTGATATAACGTCATTGTAAATTCGACAATTTTTTCGAGCATCCATGGTCCGAAAAAAACGACACCGACAAGAACCGCAATAATTTTTGGAATGAATGCAAGAGTCTGTTCTTGTATTTGCGTCGTCGCTTGAAATATACTGACGAATAATCCGACAGCTAAAGCCAATAAAAGGATTGGACCCGCTACAAGTAAAATCGTCATGATTCCTCGTTCTGCTAATGCTAACACTAATTCATTCGTCAACCGAATACACCTTCTTTTTAACGTACATTAAAAACCTTGTAGGACCGAATGCGTAATTAAATACCAACCGTCGACGAGTACAAAAAGTAAAATTTTAAACGGTAATGAAATCATCACTGGTGGTAACATCATCATACCCATAGACATTAATATACTAGCGACAGACATATCGATAATTAAAAATGGAATAAAAATCATAAATCCCATTTGAAACGCTGTTTTTAATTCACTTATTGCAAATGCTGGAACTAGTGTCGTTAATGGTATATCCTCGATCGATTCAGGTTGTTCACTATTCGTATATCGCATAAATAAAGCTAAGTCTTTCTGTCTCGTATGTTGTGCCATAAATTCCTTTATCGGTAAACTAGCGCGATCGTATGCTTCTTCTAACGTAATTTCTTCATTCAATAACGGCTCTAATCCCTCATCGTATACGTCCTTAAATGTTGGAGCCATGATGAAAAACGTTAAAAATAACGCTAATCCGATTAATACTTGGTTCGGCGGCATTTGCTGTGTCGCTAAAGATGTTCTTACAAATGATAATACGACGACGATACGAGTAAAACTCGTCATTAATATTAGTATACCAGGAGCAATCGATAAAATTGTCAACAGCAATATTAAGCGAACAGATGTCGATAGTGCAGATGGATCTGTATCGGAGAAAATATTAATAAAATCAGACATTTCTATCCTCATCTTTCTTTCTAATGTATCGATCGACAATTTCTTCTCGATTTTCTTTTATATTTTCAAGCTCCTGCTCTAACTTAGCCGTAAATGATAAGTCGTCATTGCGTTTTTTTCTTTCATTTTTTTGTAAGAAGTTTTGTAAAAATGATAAACGTTCCGTCTTCTGCTCATTTTTCACTAGCAATTGTTCCATTAGTTCTTCATCGGTAATCTCTTGCAATAAGTGCACATTTTCTCCTACACCGAGTACGAAAATTTGCTCACCGATTCGGACGATTTGAATCGATTTGTTTTGTCCAACGGACACACCACCTAAGTTTTGGATGATGTTGGACCGTTCATATAGTTGATTTCGCTTTTTTATAAAAGTTAACAACAAATATATTAATGCTAAGACGACTGCTAAAGCGAAAATCATTTTTATAAAATTCCAGATGATAGATGGTTGTTGAATTTGTCCATCAGCTATGTTGTCTGTGCTTTCCTCATCATTTCTTTCTTCGTTAGGTTGTTGTTCGTCTTCTTCACAGTCAGCAGCTTCGATACAATCTTTTACACTCTGTTCAGCTACTATCGTATGGTTAGGATACGTTAAACCTTGTATGAAATATGTAACGATGATGATGAAGCAGATTCGTTTGAACATCTTTTTCACTCGCTTTTTATCCTAATGCTTTAGAAACTGCTTCAATCACCCGATCTGCTTGGAAAGGTTTTACGATAAAGTCTTTCGCGCCAGCTTGAATTGCGTCGATCACCATCGCTTGTTGTCCCATTGCAGAACACATAATGATCGTTGCATTAGGATCCAATTCTTTAATTTCTTTTAAAGCAGTAATTCCGTCTTTTTCCGGCATCGTTATATCCATCGTAACGAGATCAGGTGTTAACTCTTTAAATTTTTCTACTGCTTCATTTCCATTTTCCGCTTCACCAACTACTTCGTAACCGTTTTTCTCTAAAATATCTTTAATCATCATGCGCATAAATGCTGCATCATCAACAATTAGGACCGTTTGTGCCATTTTCATTCACTCCAATTAATTAAGTTTCATTAATCGATCTTTCTGATTAAGAATATCTGTTATTCGTACACCAAAGTTTTCGTCGATGACGACGACTTCACCTTTAGCAATTAGTTTGTCGTTCACTAACACATCGACTGGTTCACCGGCTAGTTTGTCTAATTCAACAATGGAGCCCGGAGATAAATTTAACACTTCTTGAACTGACTGTTTCGTCCTTCCTAGTTCTACCGTTACTTTTAACGGAATATCTAGTAATAAATCTAAGTTATGTTGCCCTTGTTGTGACAAATTAACTTGTTCAAAGTCCATGAATGATGCTTCTTGGATGTTAGATTTTTCACCAACATTGTATCCAATCTGTTGTGGTTCCGTAGTGCTTTGACCGAGATTTATTGTTGGTTGTTCCTTCTTTTCTACTTGAACAGTCGACTCGATTTCTCCTGTACCAGCCGGTACTTTTACATTTTCTTGTTCCATAATCTCTTCTTCAACAAGTGAAGCTGCTCTTTCCTCCTCCTCTGGATTTAGTAATTGATCTACGAGGGTGCGCGCAAACTGTAACGGAATAAGTTGCGTCATTGTAGAATCAATAAGATCACCCACTTTAAGTTGAAAAGCTACTTTTACAAGAACTTCATCTTCATCTATTATTTCGTCTATTTCTTCAAGTTTATCTATATCTTCATAATTAACAGATGGTGGCGAAATATCAATTCGTTTATCAAAAACGGTTGACATGCTCGTGGCAGATGCTCCCATCATTTGATTCATTGCTTCTTGTACAGCGCTTAATTCTATTTCTGTCAATTCCACGCTCGTATCCGTCCCCTCGCCACCAAGCATAATATCAGAAATGACAGCCGCATCTTTCGCTTTCATTAAAAAAATGTTTTCACCGTTAAACCCTTCGACAAAATTGACTTGTAAGCTTACATGTTCGTACGGGAACTCTTCTTTTTCACCCGTTTTTCTTACAAATGATACGGAGGGTGTCGTTATTTCTACTTTTTGATTCAACAATGTCGATAGTGTCGTCGCAGAACTACCAAGGGAAATGTTGCCAATTTCTCCTATCGCATCGATTTCAATCGATGATAAATAATCTAATTCTGCTTTCGTTTCCGTGTCATCGAAACTACTTTCACCATCTCCATCATCTGCATCGGCATCATCGGCAATATTTAATAGTGCATCGATTTCTTCTTGTGATAACTGATCATCGTCCATCATTGCATACTGCCCTCCTTTATTTCCTCTATAACTTGAACAGCAACTTTATTGTGCGATTTGCCAGCTTGTACGAGCAGTTTCGGTTCATCGTTAACTAGCATCATGAGTGGTTTATCGATCGGTTGTTTCAAACCGATCACATCGTTTTCTTTTAAATGGAGAAACTCTCTTAACTTGATCGTCGTTTCACCTAAAATGGCCTTTGTTTCTACTTGAACACGTTTTACATGATCAGACAATTTGCTGTATGCTTCTGAATCACGTTCTTTCGTTACCGTTTCCATCCAGTAATGGACCGATAATTTCGGAATAATCGGCTCTAATACGAGGTGTGGAATACAAATGTTAATCATACCTGTCACATCACCAATTTGTGTCGTTAATGAGACGACTACGACCGTCTCGTTTGGTGATACGAGTTGTAAAAACTGTGGGTTTACCTCGAATTCTTCTAAAATTGGATCGATTTCAACGATCGATTGCCACGCTTCTTGTAAGTTTGTAATCGATTTTTCAAACAACTGTGACATAATAAGCGACTCAATTTCCGTTAAGTTATCGACATTTTTCGTGCTATTTCCACTTCCACCTAAAATTCTCTCAAGCATACTATAAGCAATATTCGGGTTTATTTCCATTAAAATACGACCCTCTAACGGTTCCACACTGTATACGTTTAAGATCGTCATTTCAGGGATTGATCGGATAAATTCTTCGTATGGAACTTGGTCGACCGATGCGACAGAAATGTTCACATATGTTCGTAGTTGTGCCGAGAAAAATGTCGTTAAAAGTCGCGCGTAGTTTTCATGAATTCGTGAAATGCTACGAATTTGATCTTTCGAAAATCGTAAGGCACGTTTAAAGTCGTACACACGGACCTTTCTTTCGCTTTCCTCTTTTTTTAATTCTTCTGCATCCATTTCTCCAGAACTTATTGCTGATAAAAGTGCATCAATTTCTTGTTGTGATAATATGTCCTCTGACAAACTACTCACCCCCTAAAGGCGCAAGACGTACTACTGTAAAATCTTACTAATCGTATAGACGTCTGTTATCGTTCCTTCCGTCATTAAATCATTCAGTTCATGTTGCAATGATTTTTCTGTTTCAGATAAATCTTCTGAAAAATCCGATTCAGTCATGACGGCTAATTCTTTTATAATAATATTTTTAATTTGGAATTCACGTTTTTCTACTTCTTGTAAAGCTTTTTTACTATCTGTGACGATTTGAAACTGAATACGGACGAATGTCCCGTCTTGTAAATCTGTCGTTACTTCGGGAGTTTCAAATGATAGTGCGTTAATGTCATCGATGGAACGACCTTCGCCTTTCGTTTCATTACCGGTAAAATTCATAATAACGACGAAGCTTATAATACCCGAGACAATTAACACTGAAAACGAAATGAGCATAATTTTAAGTAAGTTATTCATTCTTCCACCTGCTTAATCGTTTGGCTTACTAAGCCAATTGATTGATAATATGCTGTAACCTTTTCAATCACATCATCCATATCAGACTTGACGACGATTTTTTTCCCACTCGTTAGCGTAATCGTCGTATCTGGTAATGATTCTACTTGCTCGATCATAAATGCATTCAACATAAATGTTGTACCGTTTAATCGTTCTAATTCAATCATGTTTGGCGGGGATGCACGAAAACATCCCCTACCTCCTTACATTATCGTTTTAAGTTAACTAACTCTTGTAAAATTTCATCGGACGTCGTAATAATTCGTGTATTCGCTTGGAATCCACGTTGAGAGACGATCATCTCTGTAAATTCTTCCGCTAAATCAACGTTAGACATTTCAAGGGAACCTGGGGCGAGTGTGCCCAATCCTTCTTCACCAGGGAAATCAAATTCAACAGTACCGGAGTTAGTCGTATTCAAATATAAGTTGTCTCCTATCTTTTCTAAACCTTCTGGATTGGAGAAGTAAGCTAGTTGAATTCTACCAGCAATGGCTGGATTACCATCCTCATCAACATAATTCACTGTTCCATCTTGTGCAATACTAAAACTTTGTGCGTTTGCAGGAATATTAATTCGACTATTTTCAGCCCCAGCTACTGTTCCTAACAAGTAGTTACCATTAGGATCAACAATGTCGCCATTTTCATCTAAATAGAAGTTTCCGGCTCGAGTATAAAAATCACCATCTCCGCCATTAACGATAAAGAAACCATCACCTTCGATGGCTAAATCGAGGGTACGTCCCGTATGTTGTAAAAAACCTTGTGTATGAATATTATCGATCGAGCCAATTTTCGAACCGAGTCCAACTTGCATTGGGTTTATTCCACCACGTCCACCTTGAGCAGCTTGCGCACCTCTTTCTGTTTGTGACATTAAATCTTGAAACGTCACACGCCCCTTTTTAAAACCTGATGTATTTACGTTTGCAATATTATTACCGATTACGTCTAATTTCGTTTGGAATCCTCGTAAACCTGAAATTCCAGCATACATTGATCGTAACATCGTTATCTTCCATCCTTTCGTCTTATAGCTACTTCTGTCATTCCGTAGCTTTAGCGGCCTCCCGTAAAGGGTCCAGCCTACAAAATAATCGTTCCGTTTATATTCGTAAAAATTTTGTTCATCGCTTCTTCTTGATGTATCGCGGTTACGACTGTTTTATTTTTCGTACTGACGACTAATGCGACATCACCCATCATGACGAGCGCATCTGTTACACCTTTTTCGTTTGCTTCAACCATTTTTTCGTTTAGTTGTTGCCACTTCTGTTCTGGCACGTGAATATTTCGCTCCGCTAACCGTTGTTGCGCATGTTTACTTACTTTTACTTCGGATGCACGTTCGAGCATACGTTGAAACAGTTCTGATCCTTGCTTTTGCACGCGACTTGTCGCTCGCTGTGTCATCGTACCGAGTTGGATCGGGTGGATATACTTATTCACTTGTACCATCCCTTACTTGTAATACTCCATCGGCATAAATTTTCTCGCCGTTATCTAACTCTAAAATAGCCCAACCGTCACGTTGACTTACTGCAACGACTTTTGCTGTCACAATTTCTTTTTCGTGCGTCTCCTCATCTTTCGTTTCATATGACACTTCTTTACCGATCATATGGCTGTACTGAATAACAGGTGAGACAAGTTGATTTTGAACGAGCATGTCGATCGACGATGCCATATTCATCATTTGTTCAAGCGATGAAAAGGTCGCCATTTGTGCGATGAAGTCCTTATCTTCCATTGGACTTAGCGGATCTTGGTTTTGTAGTTGCGTCATTAAAATTTTAATAAACTCATCTTTTCCAAGATTCGGATTCGGTACTCGATCTTTCGGTTGATTGGATAAATAAAGATCCGGATCAATTTTTGACATGCCGTCACTCCTCCTTCTGTAATTCATTTATAAGTGACTGGAAGTCGATTTCCTCTTGAAATTCTTCCTCAAATTGCTCTTCAAAGGTTTCATCGTGATGTTGTTCTTCTTGCTCTTCTTCCTCATGTAGTTCTCCAAAAAACTCTTTATCATTTACCGTTTCATCACGCTCAATTGATACTTGGTGCGGTGCAAACATATGTTTTAATTGATGAATATTCGATTCAAGCATTTCTTTTGCAAGTTGTGTAGAAACGATAATTTTCACGGTCATTTCACCATCGTTTTGTGCAAAGCGAACAGTCATATTGCCTAAATGTTCTGGTTTTAACATAATCGACAGTTGTTGTGTTTGTGGTCCTTGTACGAAACGACTCGTTCTAATAACTTGCTCGAACTTCTGCATGAATTCATTACTAATTCGTTCAACGCGGTCGCTATCTTGCACGTGAATAACGTACTGCTCAATTTGTGACATAGCTCCTTGTGAATTCGGTGAAATATGTCCATCTATCATTTGTGTTGTTGTATAACGGTCGTACGCTTGTTGTAGCCATTGTGCTACATCGGAGCGTGTAATGTTCGAATCCGTCGTGTACATGTTTTGCTTATTTAGTGCAAATCGATTTGTGTACGTTTGTACGAGATGTCGCCAAATTGCTTCTTCTTCCTCGGTTAGTTGTTCGCTCATTAATGCATTTAATTGTGGTGTATCTAATCTCGTCGTTAATTGTGACCATTGCTTTAAGAAACGGAGCACGTTCTCGCTCGCTTGCCGTACACTCTCCTCACTTTGGCTCATCTGAAGTGCACGTTTTATCGCATCGAGTAATTGCATCGTTTGTTCTTCATGTTCATTTGTAACGTCTTTCGTTTGTGTCAAGTCGATCTGTAGGAAAGGAGTGAACTCGTTTATTACGTTCGATGCTTGTCCGCTAACGTCTTTTAATTGTTCCAATAGTGATTCAATAAAGGCGACGTCTTTTTCTTCCATAAACAGTTCGTTCGTTTGGAGTAAGGTAAGTAGTTCTTCTAAAAATGCCGTTAACTCTTCGAAAGAAAGCTTATCGATTATTAGTTGATCATCGATTAGTCCATATCGTTGCATCATTTTTAACGTCGCTTTTAATTGATCCCTTAAAACTGATAGAGAACTTTTCGGGTTATCAATGACATTTGTACTACTATTAGTGGAGTTCGTTAAAAACGTTTGGAAACTCCCTTTAGAAGCCGTACTATTGGAATTCATTACTCCTTGCTGTGCGCTAGGTGATGACGTTGTCATTATGAGTAAGTTGTCTACCATCGTATTCACCCCCTTTCACTAGTGGAAGATTATCGGTTAGATAGTAATGTCGTTAATTCAGCTGCTTTTTTCGGGTCCATTTCTGCTAAAATGTCGCCACGAACATCACCTGATAAACTTGCTAATATTTCTACGGCGATTGCATCATCCATATTTTGAACGATCGGTGCTGCTTTTTCAGGGTCCATTTTACGAAAAGACGCAGCTGCTTGTTTTACATCTTCATTTTGACCCGCTCTCTCCTCATGATCAACTTCATCTTCCGAACGGTTTTGCAACTTTTTGTTTTCCAGTTCAAGTTCATCAATAATGTCTCGCATGCTGCTTATTTCTTTCTCGTACTCTTCCATTTGCTCTTTTTGCGCGTCAATCGTTTCTAATGCATTATTCAATTTTCGCATCATATCTTTTTCTTCATCTGTTTTAATCATTTTACCGATCACTGGCACATGTTGACCTTTTTCTTTCATCCAACCTGATACGTCAACACCAGCGAATGAAAGGACGAAAAAAGCTAATGTAGCAGCTAAAATAATCGGTAAAATAACAGCAAATATAAGAATGACGAATGGATTACGTTTTTTATTCGCTTTATTTTTATTCCCCATAATTTCACCTATTTTGGAACTTGTGCTAAATATTGACGAATCGATATTTCATTCATTTTATCTAGTTCCATTTTTTTCTCTAATTCTTTTTCTTTTTGGAGACGTCGTTCGATCATTTTTTCAATTTTTTTCATTTCCACATGCGCTTCCGTAAGCTTTGCATCTTTTTTTGCAAGTTGTTGTCTAGCTAGATCTACTTGTTGTTGTAACACAATTATTTTTTGATTGAGTGCTTCAATATACGTCGATTGTTCTTTAATTTTGTTAATCGTTGCCGTCACTTGCATCGATTCTTCTAGCCCTTTTTCCGCGTCTTCTTTCGATTTCAAGGCAACGTAAAGTTGTTTCGCTACTTTTTCAAACTTGTCCACTGCCTCAAGCTGTTTTCTTTGCGCTTCATCTTTTTCACGTTCACGGACGTGTAACAATTTATGTAACACAGTAGTATCCGACATATCGATCACCCGTTCAGTAGAAGTAATTCATGCAATTTCTGAATAGTATCGTCGTACAATTCTTTCTCGTAAATGCCTTGTTTTAAAAACTGTTGGATATGAGGTTGAAAGTGAATAGCTTCGTCTATTTCGGCATTTGAACCGTGCTTATATGCCCCAATGCTTATTAATTCGCTATTTTCCTCATATATAGCGAGTAAGTTTTTCACTTTTTGAGCTGCTTCTAAATGATCACTTGTCACGATTTTGTTCATCACACGGCTAACAGATTTCAAAACATTTATAGCAGGGAATTGGCCGATTTCAGCCAAGTTCCGATCAAGTAATAAGTGTCCGTCTAAAATACCTCGCACTGCATCTGCAATCGGTTCGTTCATATCATCTCCGTCAACTAAAACGGTATAAAACGCTGTGATCGTTCCTGTATCACTCGTTCCAGTTCGCTCTAACAGTTTCGGTAACATCGCAAAGACAGATGGTGTATATCCTTTTGTCGTTGGTGGCTCGCCAACGGCGAGTCCGATTTCCCGTTGTGCCATCGCGACACGAGTAACAGAATCCATCAATAAATTTACGTCTAATCCTAAATCTCGAAAGTATTCGCTAATTGCAGTAGCTGTATACGCTCCTTTTATACGCATAAGCGCAGGTTGGTCTGAGGTAGCTACGATGATAACTGACTTCTTTAACCCTTCTTCTCCTAAATCATTCTCGATAAATTCACGTACTTCTCTCCCTCTTTCACCGATTAGCGCAATGACGTTTACATCTGCTGTACTATTACGTGCAATCATACCGAGCAACGTACTTTTTCCTACACCACTTCCTGCGAAAATACCGACACGTTGTCCCTTCCCAATCGTTAGTAACGAGTCGATAGAGCGCACACCTACTTGAATAGCCTCTTGAATTGGCGGTCGATCCATTGGATTAGGCGGCGACTTTTCTGTCGTAACCCGCTTAAGACCCTTTGGTAAGCTCGATTGGTCGAGCATATTGCCTAATGCATCAACGACATTACCGATTAAACCTCTTCCGACATGGACGGTTAACGGGTTTTTCGTCGATTCGACAAGACAACCTGGACTAATTTCGGACACTTCTGTATATGGCATTAAAATAATTTTCTCTTGATTAAAACCGACTACTTCAGCTAATATCGGTTTTTGTAGTGTAGACTCCGGATAGATATAACATACTTCTCCGATACTAGCTGCTGGGCCGAGTGATTCAATCATTAGACCAACAACTCGGGATACTTTCCCGTAGCGGCGATACGTGTCCGCTTGTTCAATGACACTCATTAATCCGTCCATGTTCATGATGAATTCTCCAATACATATTGTTCTAATGCCGTTTTCAATTGTTGTAGTTGTGAATCAATCCCGACATCTAATTGACCATACGGATGCTTTATTAAACAATCACCGCTAAACAATTGAGGATCCATATAAATCGACATTATTTCATCATCTTCAAGTAATTGTTCTAATTCCGACTTTTGTTTAATGATGAACGGATAATCATCCGGATGAACGTAAACCGTAATTTCTGAACGATCCTGAAGTTCATCAATTGCTTGTTGAATAATCGGTATGTAATGAGAACTATCTTCTTGTAGTTTTGCACGAAGGATCTTTTCTGCCGAGGCAATTGCCAATTGGACAATTGCCTCCTCATATTTTTTGACTGTGTCGTTGTAATCTTTTATTGCTAATTGGACACGTTCATTTGCTTCATCAATGAGTGCAGTGTAATCTTGTAATGCTTGTTCTTTGCCCTGCTTATAACCAGCTTTAAATCCAGATTCTTCGGCTTGCTTTACTAACTGTACTTTTTCTTCTTCCCACTTTGCTTTTTCCGCATCAATTTCACGTTGTAAGTTACGAATTGCCTCAAGACGTCTTTCTTCGATTGTATGAAGCATTTGTTCTGCATGTGCAATACGTGATTTTAGCGATATATATTGTGCTTCTAACGCATCTTGTTCGTTTAACTTTTCCTCATCTTTTCGTTGCTGGATTGATATCTCTTTTAAGGCAATAACTTTTACGTTTTTTTGTTCTGCACCCTCTTTTGCATTACACAATGATATCGTCTCCTCCACCACGGGCGATGACAATTTCGCCAATTTCGTCTAAGCGTCGAATCGTACCGACGATACGAGTTTGTGCTTCTTCTACATCACGTAAACGAACAGGTCCCATATATTCCATTTCTTCTTCAATTGTTTCTTTCATTCGTTCAGACATGTTTTGGAAAATAACATCTTTCACTTCATCACTAGCTGCTCGCAATGCTAACTTTAAGTCATCGTTATCTACTTCTCTTATTACGCGTTGAATAGCACGGTTGTCGAGAATAACGATATCATCAAACGTAAACATACGCTTCTTAATTTCTTCAGCAAGATCAGGCTCTTGAATTTCTAACGTATCTAAAATCGTACGTTCTGTACTACGATCAACTTCGTTTAATACTTCAACGACTGCTTGAATGCCACCTGTCTTCGTATAATCTTGCGTTAAAGAGCTTGCAATATTTCTCTCTAACACTTGTTCTACTTCGGTAATGATATCTGGCGATGTTGAATCCATCGTTGCAATTCGGCTTGCGATATCAGCTTGTACTTCCTCTTCTAATGAAGACAATATTTGTCCCGCTTGCTCTGGATCTAAGTATGATAGAACGAGCGCAATCGTTTGCGGATGCTCCGATTGGATAAAGTTAAGTAACTGCTGCGGATCTGCTTTTCTAGCAAACTCAAACGGTCGTACTTGAAGCGACGAGGTTAAACGATTAATAATATTTGCTGCTTCTTGTTTTCCAAAGGCTTTTTCTAATACTGTTTTCGCATACCCTACACCACCTTGTGAGATGTAGTCCTGTGCGATTGCAATTTGATAAAACTGTTCAACAATTTCTTCTATTAATTCAGTATCTACTTTCGGTACGGATGAAATTTCTAAACTTAGTTGTTCGACTTCTTCATCCGAAAGATGCTTATAAACTTCAGCCGAAACATCTGGTCCGAGAGCAATGAGTAAAATGGCAGCCTTTTGTTTACCGGTTAACTTATGCATTTTTCGTGCCATAGCCATCTCCTCCTAGTCATCTGATATCCAACTTCTTAACAATTTTGCAAAGTCATCAGGTTTATCTCGTGCCATCGTTTCTAGTTGCTGACGTTGAACATCTGCTTCAGACTTAGGTTGTGTATCAATTTCTGGAATGTCCAACCCTTCTTCGATCATTTCTTCGTCCTCGTAAATATCTTCGTCTTCTCTTCTTCTAGTAATTAAACGGATTACTAAAATAATAATTGCTACGAGTAATATTCCGCCGACGATATATACCCAAAGTGGGACTGCCCGTAACCCTCCATCGATATCGATTACTGTATGATCGCTAAATGGTTGAAACACGATGGATACTTTCTCTTCCGGATCAATTTCTTCATCGTAATCTTTATCAATCGACGTTAAAACCATCGAATTTAATATATCAGCAATACCCTCTTCAACCGCAGCTTGATCTGCAGCTGTTAATAACTCTAATTCATCTCCATCAACGCCACGAACGTTATCGACGACGACTTGAATACCTAAATCACGTAACTTATATGGAGCTTCAGCAATTTCTCTATGAATATGGTTTAACTCGTAGTTAATCGTCTCTTTTACTAATTCATAGTCTCCATCTTGGCCGGCAATTGCTGCTGGATAGTTTGCAATATCTTCATCTCCAACACCAGCAACGCCCCCCTCGCCCTCTGCACCTTCGAACGTCTCTTGAATCGTTTCAATACTTACCGGAATACCTTCCATATTATCGACATCGACAGGTTCTACGAGTTCCTCTACACGATTTTCAAGTGTGAAATCAAGATCCGCAGTAACAGATACGACGACTCGGTCCATACCTACGATAACGCCGAGCATATGTTGCAATCTCCGTTGAATATCCCGTTCAATACCGCGTTTAATTTCTTGTTGTTGCGAAAAGTCATCCATCGTACTAGAAGCTGTCATCGTCTGGTCGTAATATTCGAAGTATTGGTTCATAATGACGATATTTTCTTCTGGTAAATTTGGAATTGCTTTTGATACTAAATGGTATAACGATTCGATCTGATTTCCTTCGAACTCATAACCGAACTCAGTATGTATTACAATGGAGACACTTGCTTCCTCGACTGAGTCACTTAAAAATACAGATTGTTGTGGTAAATTGATCATCACATTTGCATCTTCAATTCCATCGATACTTTTCATCAAATTAGCGAGTTCTGTCTGCATCGCATCAAGTTTCATCATATTGAACTCGTTATCGGTAATTCCCCAGGAGCTATTTTCTGCAAAGAAAGAGTAATCGATATTTCCACTGCGCGGAATTCCTTCACCGGCGAGTTCGACTAAAAGTTGATCACTTTCTTCTTCGGGTACTAAAACAGTCGTCCCTCCGTCTTCAAGTTCGTATGACACATTTCGTGCCTCTAACTCTTCCTTAATTTGTGCAACTTCTTGCACCGATAAATTAGAATATAATGGTACATATTTAGTCGTTGATGTAATAATTGTAATGACAATTATGAGAGCGAGTAAAATGGAACTAACACTAAAAAAGATAACTTTTTGTTTTCTGGAACTTTTATTCCATAACTCATTTAATTGATTTTTAAACTGCGTCATTTTTTCTTTCATATATTCCCACCGGACTTCACATTATAAATATTTGTCATCATTTTCTATCTATTTTTTAAATTTGCATTCGCATTATTTCGTTATATGTATCAATTACTTTTTGCTGAATTTGCACTGCAGTTTCTACAGTTAAACTTGCCTTTTGGGCAGAAATCATAACATCGTGTAATTGATCAATTTGCCCATTAGCTAATAGCTCCGTTTTCACATCTGCTTCTAACTCGACTTCGTTCACTTTGTTCAACGCCGACTTTAATACATTCGCAAAGCTAATATCCGATTCATGTTGTACTTTTGAATTTGCTTTTGCGGGCTCTTTTAGCGAGTTTACAGGTTGAACAGTTTCAATACGATTAGGCATCATTATCCCTCCCGAATGTTATTATCTATTTATCTACCTATTTCTAGTGCTTTTAAAAGCATGTCTTTCGAGGCGTTTAATGCGGTCACATTTGCTTCATAGGAGCGGGTTGCACTAACCATATCGACCATTTCTTTCAGGGGATCAACGTTTGGGTAATAAACATAGCCTGTTTCGTCTGCATCTGGATGAGCTGGGTCGTATACCGGTTTAAATGGTTCCTGATCTTCTATAATTCTCGTTGCCCGTACACCGTTATTTCCCTGTTGTGTCCCAAAGCGTGCACGTTGTAAATAGTTTTTAAAATCGTTTCCATTTGATTGCAATACGACCATTCTTCTTCTATACGGTTCGACTGTTCCGTCTTCATTAATCGTCGCTCGTGTCGTATGAGCATTCGCAATGTTTGCCGAAGTAACGTCCATTCGTAGACGTTGCGCGGTTAAAGCACTTGCATTTATGTTAAAACCATGGAAAATCGACAAGGTCATCTCCCTCCCCGAATGACAGTTTGTAACGTATTGAATTTACCATTTAATCGATCAACCATACTACGATAGTATATTTGGTTTTGTGCAGAATTAGACATTTCTTTATCAATATCGACATTGTTGCCATTATGTGAGTATGCTGTGTTTTTTCGTGTAATTACTTGAAATGCATCGTTTGCACTTGTAAACGGCAAATGTCTTTCATTTGTTCTCTTTGCTTGTAAATTGTTTTTCATCGCATCATGCAACATATCTTTAAAGACAACATCTTTCGACTTATAATTTGGTGTATCGACATTCGCAATGTTATTTGAAATCGTTTCATTACGCAATGCTGAATAGTTCAATGCTCGTTCTAATGTATGTATCGTCTGGCCAAAAAGTTTCATACGAAAATCACCCCAATTACGGATGCGAATTTTTGTAGTTTTATACAATATATTCGAATTATCTATAATATTAGATGATGTTGTGCCAAAAGTCTACTACAAATCATTGAATTTTGTGCGTTTTGAACCAAAATAATCCGTTATCCCTATGACTTTTTCACATTGTCGTCATGTAATATGAGACTACTTTCATACGGTTTACGCTTGTGGGCCTTTATACCTGTTTATATTATGTAAATATATTTTCCGTATATTTTGCAATATAAAAATAAACATCACTCATCGTTAGAGTGAATTGTACATGTTTCTCTATTATGTCGAAAGTTTAACTTATTTGTTCAAATTTGCCACTATTAACCCTATATTGAAACTGTATAGTGGAAATATCGACATAATTTTCTTCTTTATGCTACATTAGATTTCCATTGAAAGTATATATTTATTTTTCAGCTTTATCGGGTTACTATATCATGAGTAATGCACAATAAAAAACCTCTTACTGTCATCTACATAATAGATGTACAGCAAGAGGTGTAGTCTATAGATACATTAATCGTTACCGCGGATTTTATCTAGTTCATCTAAAAATCGTTCATTTAACACTTTTATATACGTACCTTTCATTCCTAAAGAGCGGGATTCAATGACACCTGCACTTTCTAACTTCCGTAAGGCGTTAACGATGACAGAGCGTGTAATACCGACTCTATCAGCTACTTTACTTGCAACGAGTAAGCCTTCTTTACCGTCTAGTTCCTCAAAAATATGGTCAATCGCTTCTAATTCACTAAACGAAAGGGAGCCCATTGCCATTTGTACGACTGCTTTACTTCTTGCTTCTAATTCAATTTCTTCTGCTTTTCCTTGAATAATTTCCATCCCTACGACTGTAGCACCATACTCAGCTAAAATGAGATCATCGTCATTAAAAACTTCTGATAAACGACCAAGAAGTAACGTGCCGAGTCGTTCACCACCACCAATGATCGGAACAACTGTCGTTAATCCATCTTTAAACAAATCTCTATTTTCATAAGGAAAAACGGAATAAACACTTTCCGTATCGATATTAGCAGTCGTTTCTTCTAATTTTAATAACTCTTTCGTATATTCTTCTGGAAAACGACGTTCCTCTAATATAGTTTTCATTCGTTCATTTTCGATTTCTTGGTTTATAGCAAAACCGAGTAATTTTCCTTTTCGACTTAAGACGAATACGTTGCCCCCAATAACATCTGATAATGTTTTTGACATATCGTTAAAGTTCACTGGCTTCCCAGCTGATTTTTGCAATAATGCGTTAATTTTTCTCGTTCTATCTAATAAGTTCACCATATTTCATCCTCCGTTTTTTGTCGCTACCTCTTCTGTTTCGTCGTGATGTCTAACGTATTATAAAATAAATTGACTTAAATTTTTATCACGTACGATATTTTCTAACTTTTCGTTTACGTAGTTTTCTGTTATTTCAACTTTCTCTAAATTAATATCAGGAGCTTCAAAGGACAAATCTTCGAGCAATTTTTCTAATATTGTATGCAAACGACGAGCACCGATGTTGTCCGTTTCTTGGTTTACTTCGTAGGCGATTTCTGCAATTCGTTTTACCGCTTCCTCGGTGAAAATCACATCGATATTTTCTGTCTTTAATAACGCTTCATATTGCTTTAATAGCGCATTTGATGGTTCTGTCAAAATTTTTGTAAAATCTTCAACTGTTAGCTTATTAAATTCAACTCGAACAGGGAAACGCCCTTGTAATTCAGGTATAAGATCAGATGGCTTTGCCATATGAAAAGCACCTGCAGCAATAAATAAAATGTGATCCGTTTTTACCGGTCCATACTTTGTCATGACAGTAGATCCCTCGACGATTGGTAAAATATCTCGTTGTACCCCTTCGCGTGATACTTCCGGACCGTGACTATCAGAACCAACTACTTTATCAATTTCATCGATAAAGACGATTCCTGCTTGTTCTGCACGTTCGATCGCTTCCTGTTGTGCTTCTTCTATATCGATCATTTTTTGCGCTTCTTGTTGTACTAATATTTTTCTAGCTTCTTTAACTGGCAGCTTACGTCTTTTCATTTTTCTCGGTAATAATTTACCGAAAGCATCTTGCATATTGATCCCCATTTGTTCCATTCCCGATCCTTGCAAAAGATCGAACATCGACGGTGGTTGTTCTTCGATTTCTACTTGCACAACTTCTTCTTCTAATTCGCCTAAAGCGAGTAAATGTTCAATTTGCTTTCGTTTCTCTAAGACAGATTCATTTTGTTCCTCTTCCTCATCGTCTGAGTTTTCATCCATATTTGGAAAAAGCATTTCAAAAGGATTTTTCATTTGTTTCTGTTTTTTCATTTCTGGGACAAGCAATTTTACGAGTGTTTTATTCGCCTCAACAGTTGCTTCTTTTTGCACTGCTTTCATTTTTTCGTCTTGAACGAGTCTTAACGCCATCTCGACGAGTTCCCGAATCATCGACTCAACATCACGGCCTACGTAGCCAACTTCGGTAAATTTTGTCGCTTCCACTTTGACAAACGGTGCTTTAACGAGTTTGGCAAGTCGTCGGGCAATTTCTGTTTTTCCGACTCCTGTCGGACCGATCATTAAAATGTTTTTCGGAACGACTTCATCTTTAATCGATTCGTCTAATTTCATTCGACGATATCGATTCCGTAAGGCGACCGCAACCGATTTCTTCGCTTCTTTTTGACCGATAATGTATCGATCGAGAAGTTCTAAAATCTGTCTCGGTGTATAATTAACTTCCATCGTATAAAGACTCCTTTCCAGCCTTCATTACTCTAACACTTTTGTCGTTATTTGATCATTTGTATAAACACAAATTTCACTTGCTGTTAAAAGGGCTGCTTCAGCGATTTCTTTAGCAGATAAATGTGGGGCATGACGTTTAAGTGCCCGCCCTGCACTTAAGGCAAAGTTTCCGCCGGAACCGATCGCTAATATTCCGTCATCCGGTTCAATGACTTCACCAGTACCGGATACGAGAAGCAAATATTGTTTATTCATGACGATAAGCATCGCTTCGAGTTTGCGGAGCACTTTATCACTACGCCACTCTTTAGCAAGTTCAACGGCCGCCCGCTGTAAATTACCGTCATACGTTTCTAACTTCCCTTCGAACTTCTCGAATAGCGTAAACGCATCAGCTACTGAACCTGCAAATCCGGCGATTACTTTTCCGTTAAATAACGTACGGACTTTTTGCGCTTTATGTTTCATCACGACAGTATTTCCCATTGTCACTTGACCATCACCCGTCATCGCGCTTTGCCCGTTATGCTTAATCGCAAAAATAGTCGTTCCGTATATTTGGTTCGACATAATTACCTCTCCTACTTTTCATCATTATTTTTTCGCACGTGGATGACTATTCATGTAAACATGACGTAAACGATCTTTCGTTACGTGTGTATATATTTGCGTCGATGATAAGTTTTCGTGCCCTAACAATTCTTGTACAGTACGTAAATCTGCCCCTTCATTTAGTAAATGTGT